>SDBU01008215.1_pt1 | contig 11913 bp, 12 predicted proteins | sample 2277071 | NCBI WGS metagenome assembly SDBU01 (sample SAMN10397929, study PRJNA504765) | marine sediment metagenome | isolation source: marine sediment core GS08_GC12, 126 cmbsf | place: Arctic Ocean: Gakkel Ridge, Loki's castle | collected 2008
CCATCACCCTGGGGGCAAAGTTCTCCACTACGGCATCACAAAGACCCACCAGCTTCTTAGCCAGAGCTACCCCCTCTGGTTTGTTGAGCTTTAAGGTGATGCCCAGCTTATTACGGTTCCAGGTGTTATAGTAGCCGCGAGCAAACCTATCTTCTTCCTGTGGCAAAAGCGGCTGAACCTTAATCACCTCCGCCCCAAAATCAGCTAGGAGTCGGGTAGCGAAAGGCCCTGCCAGCACCCAGGTAAAATCGAGGATGCGGATGTTGTGTAAGATAGTTTGGTTAGTCATTCTTTTGAGCTTTGTTAGCAAGATCGTCTAAACCACGGTCTAATTGAATCCACCAGTCTACAATGTAACTTCCTTCATGGTCTTTGCTTAAAATCCCTTTTGCCTTTGAGAACAGACCGCAATATTCTCTAATTATGTTAGCAATTACAATATTCATGATAACCATTGAATTATTGACAAGCTCTTTCTCTTCTGTATCCCTGTGGACTTCTACCATTTGAACAACACTTAGCACGCTAGAGTGAGCATATCCAGCTAATAAACTGTACATATGCGAGGCTATCATCTTACTTACCCCAGCATCAATTGCAATCTCGCGCCAAGATGGTAGCTTCCATCGACCTTTCAATATTTGTTTCTTTTGATTAGCGGTAAGGCTTTGAAAAACTGTATTTGATTTCAGCCTTTCACGGAGTTTATCAAGCTCTTTCTTTTCCGCCGCTTGCTTCTGTCCATATTCTTTAGTAGAAGCAGGAGCGTTTTCCCTCTCTGCGATTCCTGCTGCCTTGTATGCCCAATATCGATAATTTTGTTCCTCCTTTGTAGTGGGTGCATAGAACACATAGTGAAAGACTAGAAATGCCTCCAGTGACGCTCTTGCTAACACATATATTGATGCAGAATCAACTAACCTAAATTTGAATGATGGAAGGTCTAGGTTAATGCCTCGGGAAAGATGAAGTATGGTAACAGCATGTTCAATGAACTTATTAGTTAGACCGCGGGCGATTGATAACCTTTCATTATCATCACCAAATGAAACAGAATTGTCTGCAGCGAGAACCTGAGTAAGTAAGTCAAGCAACTTCTCATAACCTTGCTTAATTTTCGTCTTAAACTGCTCTATCTCTAACTGTTCCACAGCCTTCCCCCTTCCCTCACATTATAATCCCTATCTACCAACCCCTCACCCTTTATTTTTATTAACCCTATCCCCTTTATCCCCTTCCCCTTGTTAAGGGGAAGGGGACTTAGTTATATAAGAGAGGCTTCGCCTCTCTTATATAACTCTCCTCTCCCTTATGCAGGAAGAGACTTCTTAAAGGGGCTTCGCCCCTTTTAATCCCTTTACCAAACGACCTCGCCAGGGACCAAAGAAGTGCTACCACTCCTCTTCCTTATTCCTCCAATTCACGCCTATTTTTCGCCCTGACTCTCTGAAAAACCTCAAGCCCAATCCCAACAGCTAGACCAATCGCCCCGATTATAATAACGCCTCTAAACTGCCATATCATCGCATACTCAGGTATAACATCACGAACCACCCAATAAAGTGCTATGCTAGCCGCAACGAACCCCAGACCAAAACCAATGAGCCCTCCGTTCATTAAAGCATCAGTCCTCATCTTTGTTCCTCCTTAACAATAACAATCTTCTTGCTCCCCAATAATAGCATCTAAGGGGGTGAGGTAGATAACTAATCATACCAATTCCTCCGGTAATTATTCTACAGGAATATAGCATTTCAGGTGGACCTATTTTCGGGGGGCAGGTCAGCATTATAGTAAATAGAGCACACTCACAAAGAGGGTAAAAATTCGCTCAAGCAAGAATTTAGGCGAGTTAAGTTAAGTGGCTATGGTTTAGTATTCATTTAGATTGAACAAGAACGGTCTATTCCCCACGCCTCGTGCTGTTTGGGAGTTTCCATGGTTTTCAGCTTTATTGACAATCACTTGGTTTTGAACTACTATTGCCCTGCAGTGAAAAATCATAATGGAGGTACAGAATGCCAGAACACCCATTAAAAACAATACAGAACCTTGACCCGAAACTTTTTAGCCTGGTGCAAGAAACACAAGAACTAGCCTTTAGTGAAGGCTCCCTACCCAGAAAGTATAAGATTCTCATTGCGTTATCCTTAGACGCAGCTCATGGGGCAACCGAGGGTGTAAAATCCTTAGCTCAGATGGCAATACAAGCTGGAGCTACTAAAGAGGAGATTGCAGAAACATTAAGGGTCACCCAATATGTTAGTGGCGTGGGAAGTGTTTACACAGCTTCAGGAGCTCTGAAAGATATAGTCTAACCTTACCCTCAGTTCCAATCATGAAATTGCATCTTAAGCGTAAATGCGTTTTTTCTACCTTGTGGAATCTTAGACTTAATAACCCACCTAGCTACGACTTTGTGCCTATTGCGTATCAGTCTCCAAAAGAATGATTACACCCCTGACCAATAGACTATTAGTCTATGACGGGTTGAGTATGAAATTCACCGAGCTTGCGGTCAAGAAGGATTCAAATTGTAATCATTCAATAAGGGAGGAGTAGGAACTGAGCATCAAGATAGACATTCCTTCATATTTGCAGCCTTCTATCAATAACATGGAAGTAGTTGAAGTAAGTGGAAACACGGTTGGCGATTGTCTTAACCATTTGGTCAAACAGTTCCCCGGCATTGAGAAGATGCTATTTGCTAAAGACAGTAAGTTGCTAGGTTATGCGAGTATCTATGTTAATGGAGAAGATGCTTATCCGGAGGAGTTAGCAAAACCGGTTAAGGACGGAGACGAGCTTCGCATACTATACGTAATTGGCGGAGGATAAAATGGTCAAAAGGCGAGTGATGTTCACCTTTCCCGAGGAGGCAATTAAGGAACCTATTATTTATAACCTCAGTCAGCAGTTCAAGGTAGTGACCAATATTAGCCGCGCCGATATATCTGAAAATAAGGGATGGATAGTGCTCCAGCTAGAGGGAGAAGAGAAAGAAATCGAAGATGGTATCGCCTGGGTGACTAGCAAGGGGGTGAGGGTTGAGCCAGTCGCTGGCGACATAGTAGAGGGATGAAAAAGGGGAGAAACCCAATTTCGGTATAAAGGGACAAGAAAGGCAAAATAGGCTCACAGGAAACTCTAGTGTTCCGGGACAATTGTGACACTTGTTGCTCATAAACTGACTAAGGAGGAAAAGCGACGGACTTTAAACTGACCAAGGAACAGTTAATGATTCAAGGGCTAGCGAGAGAGTTCACTAAGCAAGAAATTGAGTCGATAGCTGACCAGCTAGACCGAGAAGGAAGACTACCGGATGACTTGATTAAGAAGTGTGCTAAAATTGGGCTATTGGGAATGACAGTCCCCAAAAAGTATGGTGGGGCTGAAGCAGGTAATTTAAGCTGTATTTTAGCCATCGAGCAGCTAGCTTACTCAGGGACGGGTGCTTGGTGGTTAGTGGGCTTCAACAACAGTATACCCGAGTGTATTGCTCACTTCGGCTCGGAAGAAATAAAGGAGAAATATTTAAGGCCATTCTGCAACGGCACAGCATACGCTAGCATACAGTTCACTGAGGAAGAGACAGGCTCAGACCCTACCATGTTGACCACAACATGTGTGCTTGACGGAGATAGTTATGTGATAAATGGTATGAAGCGTTTCAGTACCTTCGGTGCTAGGGATGGCTACGCTACCCTCTGGGCTAAAGACGAGACAGGAAAATGTAGCTGCTTTGTGATACAGAAGAATGTAGAAGGGTATACTGTCCCCAAAACCTGGGAATTAATGGGGGGAGGTGGAATGGAAGCGGTAGATGTATACCTCGAGAATATGAGGGTATCCAAGAAAAACATGCTTGGTAACAAAGGTGAAGGCTTTGATATATTGTTGCATTGGGTAGCTGCTGAAAAAGTTGAACAGTGCGCTGCATCTGCGGGAATAGCTCAAGCCGCTTTAGATGAGGCAGTAAATTATGTGAAGACGAGGATGAGCAGGGGGAGACCAATCTCGGGTATGCAAGGTATTCGGTGGATGCTAGCCAATATGCAAGCAAAAATAGAAGCATGCCGATGGCTGACCTACAGAACTGCGTCTCTTCAAGACCAAGAAGCAGCAAATTGGCAGACGGAAGCGGCAACGGCCAAGTTATTTGTTGTGCCTGCAGCGATGGAGGTGGTAGAGATGTCCAGACGCCTCCACGGAGCCTATGGCTACACCAAGGAGTTCAAGATAGAAAGGTTATATCGAGCAATTGCTGGCTACTCAGCAATTGCAGTTAGCCTTGAGATTAACAAGTCAATAGTAGGAAGTTCACTGGTAGAGTAAATAGACAAGGTATTACATCAGTTATTCACTCAGGTTTCGTCGTTTTAACCACTTTTGCTTTTGGTCAAGCCGTACCTGCTCATCTGTAGGTTGGTAAGTTGCCAGGAAACTGTCTTTGAACGAGCTGAAGGTGCCATCTAAAATGGCACCTCTTACTTTTTGCGTTAGTTTGTTAATGAAGGTTAAATTGTGGATAGTGGCTAATCTATAGGCTAATAGCTCCTGGCAATTAAATAGGTGATGTAGATAGGCTGCCGAGAAAGTGTGACAGGTATAGCAGTCGCAATCCGGGTCAATAGATTGTTCCATCTGGCTATAGGCAGCATTTCGAATATTCACCCGTCCTAGTCGGGTAAAGAGGGCACCATTTCGAGCTACACGAGTAGGCAGGGCACTATCAAATATATCAACTCCTCTAGCTACACCCTCAACAATATCTTCGGGAGAGCCCACCCCCATAAGGTATCGTGGTTTATCCTCAGGTAACAAAGCTACAGTTTCGTCGATCATGTCCAGCGTTACCCTCTTCGGTTCCCCAAGGCTCAAGCCCCCAATAGCATAACCAGGAAAATCTAGTGAAGTGAGGTATTCAGCTGACTGATGCCGGAGTTCGGAGAAGCCCCCGCCTTGGACAATAGCGTATAGAGCCTGGTCATTGCGCTTTTGAGCTCTTTGGCACCTCTCTGCCCATTGATGTGTTCGGCTCACTGCCTCCCACACCTTTTCAAAGCTATCATCATAGGCTGGGCACTCATCTAAAACCATAATAATATCTGCACCAAGGGCTTCCTGAAACTGGATAGCTAGCTCAGGGGTAATCAGGTGTTGACTGCCATCAATATGGGAACGGAATATTACTCCCTCATCACTGACCCGTCGTAGTTGAGCTAAGCTGAATATTTGATAGCCACCACTATCAGTAAGAATGGCTCTATCCCAACTCATGAATTCATGTAAACCTCCCATTTCTTCAATTACGGGAATGCCCGGTCTGAGATAGAGGTGGTAGGTATTAGCCAATACCATGGCTATCCCCATACCTTTAACTTCCTCCGGGGTCAGCGTTCTCACTGTACCCTGGCTGGCTACCGGCAAAAATACTGGCGTGGGCACTACACCATGTGGTGTTACCAATTCCCCAGCTCGAGCCTTACTGTCAGGGTAAGTTTTTATCAAATGAAATGTATTGAAATTGTTCATCAACCTCTTGGTAGACATCCTCCATATTTAGAGGGAGTGGCAATAGCGTTCTCATAATAGCCAGATGTCCAGACACATGGCAAGGAATACTAAACCAAGATACGGGAAAGCCGATAGCTTATATAGCCTCCAGGCATCATTAGAGGCGCTGGAAATCACCAGTCGTGAACCAGCGTAGACTATTATAATGCTCAATATACTAGCTACTATCAGGTAGAGGAGAGCGAAGCCACCTACAAAATAAAGGGCAATAGAAGCCGCACACAGCACCAAGCTAAACACCAGCAGCACCTTTACTGCTTCCTTTGCCTCTCGGCTCATCGGAAAGTAGGTTAGTCCAGCCCTAATATAGTCCTCCCGGTTAGCAACCATGACGCTCCAGACATGAAGTGGTAACCAAACAGCAATGAGTATGCATAGGAGCAATATTTCCCAGCTAAAAGCCGGCTTAATAGCAAACCATCCCATAAGAACTGGAGCGCAACTGGCTATCATACCCTGGGGGAAAACACAGGTTGCCCTCTTTCGCCCAATTACGGCTGCTATGGTGCCAATTACATCAGCTATGAAGCACAAGGGATGTAGGTACCAGGCTAGAGCTAATCCAATAATAACCAAGCATATATTTAGCGGCAGAACCTTTTGTGGTGGGTAAATACGCTTTGAGGGTAACGCTCTATTTTGGGTACGTCGCATCCTAGCATCAATACCACAGTCTAGATAATTGGTTAGACCGTTAGCCCCGGCGCTGGCTAAGAAAATTGTCAGGGCAATAAGCAGCAATTCTAGGGATAGGTGTCCATCACCAGCTATAATAGCGGCACAAACGCCAATAAAGGTCAATAATATACTGGCGCGAGGTTTCAATACCTCAATGTAGTTTCTAACCGTTTTGTAAATTACTTGGTCCCTCTCAATTCGTAGTTCGTTATATTGAAAAATTAAATATAGGTCTCTTAAACTAGGTCTCTTAAATATCTCCTTAGCAATCTTTTAATAGTAGCCAAGCCAACAGCATATACTATGACGAAAATAATTGTCTGGTATGTCCATTCGTTGACAACAAAACCCAGGGCGACACCTGCTGCTGGCGGATGCTCGGTATTAGTAATTGTCATCAGAAAAATGGCTAATCCTACTGATAAAGCACCGGCAACCCAAAGCATAAATTCCGTATTTTTAGATAGTTCCCCTAAAGGACCGGTAAGGAAAGCATAGTAACAAAGTAGACCGGAAAGTAGTCCAACAATGTTCCCCCCGACTAATCTTCTTGGTTGGGCGGTAACATAATTGGGCATGGCGAATACAATAAAAGTGCTGGCTCCCAGAGAGGCCACAATAGCAGTTTGGGTTAAAACTCCGACAAAATGTAAAATTATCGCTACGGCGACTACAGCCAGCAAGCTCTGTATAATATAGTTCTTGGGTGCTTTCAGAAACGATTTATCAATTATATATAGGTATTTTTTCATATCAATCTACTCTTGATAAACGACCCTCGTTGATTAAGAGCGTGTTTCATCCAGATAGCCTTGCAGAATAAGGGCGGCGGCTACAGCATCATCCCTGACTTTTCTCCTGGTCTTTTTAGTGCGAGCGGCTTGCATCAAGCGTTTAGCCGATACTGTGGTCAAACGCTCATCCCTAAACTCCACAGGAACTTCAGTGTGGTTGCTCAGTTCTTGAGTGAAGGCTTTTACCTTCTCGGCTTGCTTACCTATACTGCCGTCCATAGAGCGTGGCAGGCCGACCACGATTTGCCCTACCTGATGCTGGCTAACAATGTTAATAATAGCTTCTAGAGCTTGTTGCTCATCTCTGCGGTCGATAATAGTGAACGGGCTGGCCAGTATGCCCCCCGAATCACTGAGAGCTACCCCGATTCTCCTATCCCCAATATCAAGTCCTAAGCTACGCGTGATAATTCCTCCCATACTTTTAGTGTCAAAGCTTAAATCAAAGATTGTTTAGTAACTGGCAACTGTCATTGCGAGCGAAGCTTGGCAATCTCCCGGATTGTTTCGGGGCTAAGCCCCTCGCAATGACAAGTAAACACTCTCAAATCAGATTTTTTACCAATCGAAGGGCTTCGTCTAGCTTATCCTTATACTTGCCGCCAGCCTGAGCCAATGTCGCCTTGCCCCCCCCACCACCTCCAGTCACTCCTGCCACCTTCTTTACTATTTCCCCAGCATTATAGCCCTTGGCTACCAAATCAGGGGTTACCGCGGCTAGAAAAACAGGTTTATCTTCATAAACTGTGCCTAAAACTACTACCACACTTTTTAGTTTATCCCTTATAAGGTCGCTCATCTCTCGCAAAGCCTGAATCCGAGAAGGTGGAACCCTGGCTACCAATATCTTTACCCCGTTAACTACCTCTGTCTGATTTAGTAAAGACTCGGCTATCTTCTTAGATAGTTCTCTCTCCAGAGCTTGCCTTTGCTTACGCTCTTTATCTAATTCAGCAATAATGCCATCTACCCTATCCGGAGTATTCTCAACTTCAGTGGCTAATCTATTAGCCATATTAGTTAAGGCAGAAAGCCGCCGTTCAATAAATGCCTCAGCTCCTTTCCCAGTAACGGCTTCAATACGGCGCAGCCCAGCGCCAATACTATGTTCACTAAAAATGTGAAAGAGGCCTATCTCCCCAGTGGTGGTGACATGGGTGCCGCCGCACAGCTCAGCACTAATAGGCGGTCTACCGATTCTAATCACACGAACGACATCGCCATATTTTTCATCAAACAGGGCGATAGCCCCTTCCTCTATAGCCTCTTTATATGAAACCTCCTCATCATATACTGCCAGGTTCTGGCGAATTCTGTCATTGACAATGCGCTGCACTTCCCTTTCTTCTTGTTCGGTCATGCCTACCAGGTGAGAGAAATCGAAGCTAAATCGCTCTGGCATTACCAGCGAGCCCCTTTGCTGGATATGCTCACCCAATACCTGACGGAGAGCCGCCTGGAGTAAATGGGTAGCCGTGTGATTACGGGCAATATCAAGCCGCCGCTCCTTATCAACCTCGGCTTGTACTTCATCTCCAACGGCTAAATTACCTTCAACAACATGCCCTTGATGGACAATAATATCCGGTGGTATCCGAACAGTATTGCTGACCAAAAAACGCCCGGTAGCACTACTTATTTCACCGATATCACCAACCTGCCCTCCCATCTCCCCATAGAAAGGGGTGGATTCTAAAATAAGGCTTGCTTCTTGCCCTTCCTCTATTGTCTCGATGGACTTGTTATCAACTAAGAGACCGATAATAATGTCCTCATGCCTTAGTTTATCATTATCATAACCAACAAAAGAGGGCTCAGTTTTCCATTGCTTGGGATAGATTGTAATAGTCTTCTCATCCAGCAAAACCCATCCTCCTGCTGCCCTGGCTCTCTCCCGCTGTTTCTCCATTTTCCTCTCAAAACCTTCTAAATCTACGGAGAAACCACGCCCGGCAGCAATCTCTCCAGTAAGTTCTACCGGAAAACCATAGGTATCATGTAAGCGGAAGGCCTCCTCGCCAGAGATTCTATTCAGCTTATTACTGCTGGCTTTTTCAATGATTCCATCCAGCAGTTCAAGGCCGGTGTTGAGAGTTTCTCGGAATTGAGCTTCCTCAGTTCCGACAACCTGATAGATGAAATCCTGCCTTTGCTGTAACTTAGGATAAACTTTAGCCATACTACCAACCGTTGCACCAGCTATCTGGTTAAGGAACGGTTTTTCCAGTCCCAGCCTCCTACCAAACAGGGCCGCCCGGCGCAACAGCCGGCGCAACACATAGCCGCGCCCTTCATTGCTGGGCATTACCCCGTCGCCAATAAGAAAAGCAATTCCCCGGCTATGCTCAGCTATCACCCGCATAGCATTATCCAGAGCGTCATCAGTGCCATATTTCTTTCCGGCTAATCCAGATACACATTCCAGTAAAGGAGCCAAAAGTTCAGTTTCATAGACGGAGGTTTTACCCTGTACTGCGGCGGCCGTTCTCTCCAAGCCCATACCGGTATCAATGTTAGGCTTTGGTAGTAGAGTGCGATGCCCCTCTTTATCCTGGTTATACTGGGTAAATACCAGGTTCCAAATTTCAGAAAAACGAGCGCAACCACAATTTGGAGCACAGGAAGGCTTGCCACAGCCAACCCCTTCTCCGAAGTCATAAAAGATTTCACTACAGGGTCCGCAGGGTCCGGAATCGCCGGCTGGCCCCCAGAAGTTATCTTTCTCACCAAATCTTAGTATTCTTTGCTCAGGAACACCTATTTCACGCCAGTAATGAAAGGACTCGTCATCGTCAAGGAAGATGCTTATCCATAAACGTTCAGGTGGCAGCCCTAACCACTGGGTAACGAATTCCCATGCCCAGCTAATGGCTTCCTCTTTAAAGTAATCACCAACACTGAAGTTGCCCAGCATCTCAAAGAAAGTCAGGTGGGTGGTGTCACCTACCGATTCAATATCAGTGGTGCGAAAGCACTTCTGACATGATGCCAGACGGCGACTAGGCGGCAAGGCTTCGCCTAGGAAGTAAGGCTTAAATTGCACCATGCCAGCGGTAGTAAGTAGTAAAGTGGGGTCACCCTGGGGTATCAGGGAGGAGCTGGGAATAATTTTATGCCCTTTACTCTCAAAGAAGCTCAAGAATGCCGCCCGAAGTTCATCGCTAGTCACTTATTATTCCTGTCCTCCAATAGCAACAATTACATACGATTTTAGTGGAAGTCATACTAGCTGTCAATGAAGGAATACTGATTTTTTATCTCTAGACAATAAGGATATGAAAAGGGTATATTAGCGTGATGAATGGGAAAACTAAGTAAGGTGAGACCTGAATGTCAGGAGATATTTTATCCGCAGCTTCTATTACTAGAGATTTAGAGACTCGCTTTGTCGGGCAAAGGGTTATTTACTACCCCAGCCTGACTTCGACAATGGAGGTGGCAAAGCGGGAGGCTCAACAAGGAGCAGCCGAAGGAACGGTTATAATTGCTGATGAGCAGACTACAGGGAAGGGACGATTAGAGCGTGTTTGGCTGTCACCCAGGGGTAACATTGCTTTGTCTGTTATTCTCCACCCCAGCCTGGCTTACCTGCCTTCCCTTATTACGGTGGCTTCTGTAGCCATGGTTCATAGTATAGAGGCCGCTACTGGCTTAAAGTCGCAGATTAAGTGGCCTAATGATGTTCTCATTAATGGTAGGAAGGTGTGTGGGATTCTAATTGAAAGTGATGTGCAGGGCAACACAGTGAATTACACTATTATAGGTATCGGGATAAATGTTAACCTTAGGCTGGCTGATTTTCCTGAGATTCAACCGATTGCCACCAGTCTTTCCGATGAACTAGGAAGAGATGTGTCCCGTCTGAGTGTAATACGTTGCCTGTTAGTTGAGTTAGAGAGGTTATACCTGTCTTTGTCGGCTGGAGAGTCTATTTATGAGGAATGGCGGGATAGGTTGGTAACACTGGATAAAAGAGTTCGTGTAAAGTCGGGCGAAACCATATATGAAGGCGTAGCTGAATCGGTAGCCAGGGATGGCAGCCTTCTGCTGCGTGGCTTGGATGGTAGCCTGACCAAGATTGTAGCCGGGGATGTTACCCTGCGTGACTAAGCAGTGTTTGAAGAGGCTAAGCCCCTTCAAACACTGCTCATAAATAACCTCAATTTTGACCTATGGCTATTTAGTTACTTTTTTCTGGATTCGCGTCACCGGCTATTCGGGTAAAGGCTTTTATGAGGTCTATCGGCAGGGGGAAGACAATAGTGCTACTCTTCTCCGAGGATATCTCAACCAGTGTTTGCAGGTAGCGGAGCTGCAGTGTGGCCGGGTCCCGGCCGATAATGGCACCGGCTTGAGCCAGCCTCTCTGAGGCCTGGAACTCACCATCGGCATGGATGATTTTGGCCCGTCTCTCCCTTTCTGCCTCAGCCTGAGCTGACATCATCCGCTTCATCTGCTCGGGAAGCTCAACCTCCTTAATCTCTACAGTGCTGACCTTCACTCCCCAGGGGTCGGTATGTTCGTCAATTATCTGCTGTAGCTTCTGATTGAGCATATCCCTCTGCGCCAGCAGTTCGTCAAGCTCGGATTGTCCCAGTACATTCCGTAGTGTTGTCTGTGATATCTGCGAGGTTGCCCGGACGTGGTCTAAGACCTTGACCACCGAGTCCTCAGGGGTAACCACCCTGAAGAATACCACCGCATTCACGCGTACGGTAACATTGTCCTTGGTGATTACCTCCTGAGACGGGACGTCCATAGTTACCACACGCAGGTCAACCTTCACCATCCGGTCAACGAAGGGAATGATGAGAAAGAAGCCGGGCCCTCTCTGCCCAACCAGCCGCCCCAGGCGGAAAAGAAC
>SDBU01008216.1_pt1 | contig 11913 bp, 8 predicted proteins | sample 2277071 | NCBI WGS metagenome assembly SDBU01 (sample SAMN10397929, study PRJNA504765) | marine sediment metagenome | isolation source: marine sediment core GS08_GC12, 126 cmbsf | place: Arctic Ocean: Gakkel Ridge, Loki's castle | collected 2008
AACTTGGTGTCTTGGTGTCTTTGTGGTTGGATTGGGCCTTTTTCAGTGGCGTGATTGACATGATTCTTGTCATCTTGTTTATCCTGTAAATCCTGTTAATCCTGTCAAAACACGTACCCACTGAGCGGTTACTCAGCGACAAAGGGATCAGATGTGGTAAGGATCGTTCGGATAGACGAGAATCAAAATCTGTTGCTACCTTTTTTTCGCTATGGCGAAGATGTCGTTACAGATGATCCACTTGAAGGGATAGCAGCTGGAGCCTATCCGCATCGCCGTTCGTACCAGCCGATTCGACTCTCGCCGAAAGTCCTCGGTCGGTTGCAGCCAGACCCGGGCGTCAAAGCCGGCCTGACGGAGAGTCCGCCGAAGGCTCAAGATGCTCTGCTCATTGACGTGGACGTGCGAAACGAAACGCCATCGCTTGCGTGGATCGGTCGGAAGGCGCTGCCCTCTCAGGTGCTGCAGGGCCCGATAGAGGGGATAGCCGAAGCGGTAGTACCAGATGTTGGGCATGGTGTGCACAACGAGCCATCCTTCTCTTCTGAGTACGCGGTGCGCTTCCCGCAGGGCGCTCTCAAGTTGGGGCGGGTAGAGGTGTTCCACCAGATCCAGCATGAAGACCCTTTCGAAGCTGCAGTCGGTGAAGGGAAGCCCCTGAGCATCGGACCTCACCAGACGCACTCGCTGCCGCAACTCGTCCGGCTGATCTTCCAACACGCGTCGAGCCAGCCGCAGGGCATCCACGGAGTAGTCCGCGCCCCAGGCCGTGGCTCCCTCTCGGGCGGCGCGAAGCACGATCTCGCCGCGCCCGCATCCCACGTCGAGCACGCGCATACCGGGCCTGACAGCAGCGAGATCGAAAGCAGTCTCCATTCTCCGTGGGAGCACCGCGCCGCCGGAGTCGAGGTATTCATCGTACCCCTGGCACTCCGAGAGGAAGTACTCCTCCCCGTACACTTCGGGTCTCACGGTGCGATGATCAGCGTCTGCCCTGTTGCTCACCTCTGCCCCTTCTTCACCAATACCCAGTTGTAGTTGGGCAAGGCCCAAATCACACGTTCCCAGAAGCAGCGCGGCACTCGTCGAATCCACGAACTGGCCGGGATTTCGTCAGCACATGAATATCGTTCTGGCTCCCGCAGTATCGCACCGGTGTAGTCTATGATCTCGAATCTGTGCAGCATCGAACGAAGCTGCCAGTAGCTCCTGGGGTTCACGTCGTAATGCGTCCCTTTCCCCGTCAGGCGAAGATAGGCGTCGGCCAGAGGGGCGGGGAACCAATGCAGCATGGGAAGGTGGTAGTGCTTCTCCAAGAACTCCAGTCTGTTGGGACCGGAGAAGAAGCAGGCCCCACCGTCCTTCAGCACCCGCCAGACTTCGTCCATCATGCCGTCCGGGTCTGGGGCGTGTTCGTAGACCTGCGCACAGATGACGACGTCGAAGCGGGTGTCTCCGAAGGGCAGACATTCTGCCGTGGCCTGGATGAACTCCAGGTTGTGGGCTTCCTTGTGGTGCTGAGCGGCGGACAGGGCTTCCAGATCGACGTCGAGACCGATCACTCGATGCATCTCTCTCGCCAGCAGGTTGGAGATCAGACCCGCGTAGCAGCCCAGGTCCAGGCACGTCAGGGTTGACAGCTCAGTGCCCAGATGGTCGCGCAGGATGGCCAATATCTTGCGCGCCTTGCGAGCCCGTGAACTGCGATCCTGGAGGCGGCTCTGGGCCGGTGCAGCGGTCACGATCCCTCCTCCCAGGCAGGGGCCAGAATGGATTCGTAGACGCCCTCGACCTCCCGGGCGACACGATCCCAGCTCCTCTCGCGCACCATTTTGGCCCGTGCCGCTCGGCCGTATCTCCGGCGCGTGCCGGCATCGTCCAGCAACTGGCACAGGGCTGCCACCAGTGCAGTCACGTCCCCTGGCGGTGTCAACAGACCGTTGACCCGGTCTTCCACGACCGCCGGGATTCCGGCAACCCGACTGGCTATCACCGGCAGACCGGCGGCCATCCCCTCCAGCAACACGTTGGGAAGGCCATCTACGTTGCCCGCATCGTCTACCACCGAAGGCACCACCAGTACGTCGGCCATGGAGAAGTAGCGAGGCGTTCGGTGCCAAGGGACGCTTCCCGGCATCACCAGGTAGTTGGCGACGCCCAGGCGTCGGGCCAGCTCGGACAACGTGCCGTGCAGGTCGCCTCCTCCCGCGATGACGAAGCGCGCTCGCGGGCAGCGGTTCACCACTTCGGGGATGGCCCGTATCAGGCTGTCGAACCCCTTCTTGTAGACCAGTCGGCCCAGGGCCAGGACGACCAGCTCCGTTGGCTCTATCCCCAGGTCGCGGCGCAGATCGGGTTCCCCTCCGGACAGAGGGGCGTAAGCGTCAACATCCACCCCGTAGGGCAGCACCCGGCCGATAGAGGGGTACAGCCCCAGGCCTATCGCACGCCGCAAGAGGTCTTCGCCACAGGCGATGACCCGATCCGCGGAGCGGAAGGCCCAGCGGGCCACGGAGCCGAAGAAGCGATTGCGTTCGCTGATGAAGACATCCGAGCCGTGCAGGTGGATGAGCAGTGGCACGCCCGTCATCCTGTGGGCAGCGGCGGCGACGGGACCATTGGGCAGAACCCAGTTAGCGTGAATGACGTCGAAACGATGTCGGCGGTGGAGGAGCAGCATCTCCTTCAGGGCAGCGGCCAGATAGAGGAGAGTCAGGGGATAGACGCTGCGCTTGAGCCGCACGTCGGCCTCCAGGGAGCGGGCGTGTCCCACCAGGCAGAGATCGTCGCTCCAGACGTAGCGGAAGCGATGCATGTGCACGGGCGCGTCGGGGTCGGGCTCCACCAGGGGATCATAGGGAGCCAGCACGTGTACCTCGTGCCCCCGACGCGCGACAGCCTCCGACAGCGACTGCACGAACGTGGCTGGGTTGTCGCCCCTGAACCGGGGGTAGGAAGAGGTCAGCACACATACTCTCACAGTCGGCTCCTCCGCACGATCAGATCGGCCAGCAGCCCCATGGCCCCGACCTGCACGGCGGTGAGGATGAGTGTCACCGTCGAGGGCGCGAAATGGAAGTTGTAGGCGAAGATGTCGTAGATCATCTTGCCGAAGCCGATTGTCCCCAGCGTGAGGCTCACCGGTAGGAATACTTTCAGTGGATTGAAGAGCATGATGGATCGTATCACCAACGACAGGTAGTTGTAGGTGTCCTTGACGGGATGAAAGGTCGAACGCCCGACCCTTCTGTAGTATTCGATGGGCACCCATTTCACGCGGTATCGGTCGCTCAGGAAGGCGATGGTGATCGTGCTGACCCACGAATGGGTGCTCGGCAGGATGGGCAGATACTTCAATCCGATTTCGCGACGGAAGGCCCTCAGGCCCGAATTGAGATCGGGAATACTGACCTCGGTGAGATAGCAGGCCAGCCAGCGAATGAAGTTCTTGGCCGGCGTCCGGAGCCAGGGTACGCTGCCTGCCTCCCGCGTCCGGGCACCAATCACCATATCGTATTCATCCAGGTGGGACAGCAGCCGGGGGATATCCTGGCCGGGATAGCTACCATCCCCGTCGGTCATGACGATGATGTTTCCCCGCGCGGCTCTGGTGCCGGTGGTGCGCGCCGCACCAGTGCCCAGGTTGCGTTCGTGCGGAATCAGACGGATGCCCTCTCTCTGGCGGACGACGTCAGCCGAGCCATCGGTGGAACCGTCGTCCACCACGATGATCTCGTACTGGTATCCACTCTGCTCCATCGTTCGGGTGATGGTATCCAACTCCTTCCCGATGGCGTCTTCTTCATTATATATTGGAATCACGATGCTTATGGTGTCATTCCCGCTCACGTGTACCTCCTGTCCAGACATGGCGAACGCCCGCGACCCTCGCGGACTTGGTGGCAGAGGAACCAGCCTTTTCTGTGTCTCTCAGCGGTGCAAGCATCCCGCAAGCCGAGGCCCGGTTGGGCAGTGAGTCCTGTCAAAGCCGGAAAAACCTGGTTTCATCTACACCGCGGGCTACCCAATGTGGTTGCCCTGTCCAACTGCTGGCCTTGTTGCCCTCTCGCCTGAAACTCAGTATAATACCACGCAATCCCACATTTCCCAAGAAGGAGCGCTGATGCACAAGACTGTTCGGATACTGATAGTGGTGTCGCTCGGCATCCTCCTGGGCGGCTGCGTGAAGACGCCTGAACCGACGGACACGCCCGTACCCCCCACGGCGACGCCCGTGCCGACGGCCACACTCGTCCCGACGGCAACCCCTATCCCCACGGCGACGCTCACCCCGACCCCAACTCCCTTCCCTACCTCGGAGACACCGGCTCCCGAGGAGGCGTTCCTTGAGATCGGTTCGAAGGCCTCCCTTCAGGGCGAGGCTCACGGCGTAGCGGGAGATGCTACGGTGGCCGGTCTGCAAACCATCATTGTGCGCGATTTCAGATACGATGCCGCCTGCGAGGCGGCGGACATACGCCTGGGCATGGCTGACGATTTCGATGAGCCTGCTGCCATCCTGATGATGCTTGAGAATCGCGCTTACAACGACGAGATCCTGATACTCACAGTGCCCAGCTACGTGAAGCGCGGCGAGGCTGATTCCATCGCCGTCTACTGCCCCGCGAGCAGTAAGGTCTACGGCTGGGGCCAGTTCCGCTACTGATCAATGAGTTCCTCGTACACCTCCCTCACCTGAGCGTACTTATGGTCCCAGGTGTGTCGTGCCATCGTCTTCTCGTGTCCGGCCTGGCCGAGACGTCTGGCCAGGCCCCTATCCCTGAGCAATCCCTCGATGGCCTCGGCCAGCTCGGCGACGTTCCCAAAAGGAACCAGTAGCCCGTCTTTCGCATGCGTGATGACATCCGGCACGCCGCCAGCGAGGGCTCCGATCACAGGTTTCTTGTAGAGCCAGGCCTCGAGATAGACGATACCGAAGGAATCGGTTCGAGAAGCCATGACGAAGACGTCCCCCGCCGCCAGCAAATCCCGCTTCTCTTCTTCGTCCACGCGCCCGAGCAGCAGGCAGCGGTCTTGCATCTCCTGCGGCAAGGAGGCGAAGTACCGCTCAAAGCCAGTGAAATGGGCACCCGCCAGCACCAGGTTGGCGTCGGAACCTTGCCCCCACAGCAGCCGCATCGCCTCGATCAGGTGCACGGTTCCCTTGTCGTAGGCGTGCACGCCGATGTAGAAGACGAGCGGGCCGTCCAAGCCGTATCGCCGCCGGAACCTATCCCCTGAACCGCCCACAATCGCCTCAGGCTCCACACCCGGCCCAATCACGACGATCTTCTCTGCCGAAACCCCTCTCGCAATCAAGTAGTCCCTCTCGATGGAGGTTTGGGCCAGCACCCGATCGCTGCGCCTGGACATCTCGAGCTGGTGCGGCAAGGTGTAGTGCTCCCGGACTCTGCTCTTCTCTCCCTCTCCGAGGTGTGTGAGGGGGGTGAAGACGAAGGGGATGCCGTGTTCCTGAGCGTATCGTTGCGCCGCATAGGCCAGCGAATCGAACGGCAGCGTATAGGCGTGTACAAGATCGTGGTCGCCCTCCCGGGCTAGCTGCCGGTACAGGTCGGGTACCCAGGGGGTGAGCAGACATAGCTTCAGAAGCAGCCTGGTCGTGTCGAACGGTGTTCTGGCAAGCAAGGACATGAGCTTGCGCAAGCCGAAGTACCCATACATGCCCAGGGGCAGATGCCGGACCGCGAACCGGAGGATGACTATGCTGCCTTCTCTCTCGGACCCGGTCGTCGTTTTCCTTGCGTGCCGGTCCCAGAAATACTCGAAGTCGAGAGCGTCGGTGGTGTACACCGTCACTTGCCAGCCCTCAGAGACTGAACGCTTCGCCAGCTCGAGCATGTGACGGGCAGCGCCGCTCTGAGAGGGAACGTAGTATGGGCAGGTGATCAGCAGTCGCGGTGCTGCGGGCGCGGTGCTACTGGCCACCGGTGACCTCCACCCAATCCACGGCGACCCCCAGGGTCCTGGAATCGGCGCTGTCCGTGACCGAGCGAGGCACCCAGGAGTCGGAACGCAGTTCGATCTCGATCTGACGGACTGATGATGGGTCACTGAGTTTCGCAGTCAGTTCCTCAGGCAGGGGGAACTCCAACACAGTGAAGTTGTGGCCCCCGTCCAGTTTCGTCTGGCCAATGAGAATCTCGCCCGCCCAGACGGAGAGAGTGGGTGGCTCGACGCCCCCTTGGCGTCCTCCGGCCACGCGCAGCCGCAAGAGTGAGCTCTCCCGGTGTGGCGCGTTCAAGACCAGCCGAGCCGAGCCATCCGTCCAGCGGAAGGTGGTACCGTCGGGAGCCACCTCCCAACCGTGCAGTCCGTCCCTGCAATAGGGATACTCCCCGTGTTCCATTTCCAACCGTGCAAGGATGGGGTGTGCTGTCCCGCTTGCCGACTCGCGGGGAAAGAGGCGATAGACGTCAATCTGTATGTTCATCTCTCCCACACGATCTGGAAGCTCAGTGAGAGAGTACCCTGTTCTGGGGAGTCTCAGCGTGATGAAGCTGTCGGGGACCATCACCAGGTCAGGCGGATACCAGGAAAGTGCCCCTCCCGAAATCAAGAGATAGACTGGCTTGTCGTCCCGCCACCATCGCTCTAGGAACGGCCGGATAGCCTCAGTATCTGGGTTTTCCTTCTGTAACACAAAGCTATCCAGGCCGAAGAGGCAGTGCAGAGGTTGCGAGATGTGAAGGCTGATTCCGTTGCCATCGAAGAGGAGAAGCCCGTCGGGTTCGAAGTGGTTCGCGAGGTCTTCCAGCTTGTCAAGACAGCCAGAGTACTCCGCCTGTTGCACGAACGGCAAGTCTGTGCGGATGAAGAGTCCTATCAGGGATACGATCGCCAGACACTGTGCGATGCGACGCAAGTGGAAGCGAACTCGAGGAAGGTTCACCACAGCATAGGCGGAGAACAGAGCGAGAGCCGGAAGGACAGTCGGGACCAGTCGCCGGGTGGCCCAGGGTTGCAGCGGGTTGACAAATGGATTCAGAGCATACAGCGTGAGGCTCACTACCGACATCGCCCAGAATGGGAGGGCGATTCTCTCCCTCTGTCTCATCGCGAAGATAGTAAGCCCACCCGCCGCCAGCACCAGACCCAACGGCGTCCAGGTGAGGAGAGACAGATGAGGGTTGCCCTGACTAGCGAAGGCGGGCCACAATAGGGGCCACAGCAGCAGGGAGAGGGCAACGACGACCGACAGGATGAGGAGCCCGGCCCGTGCCACGCGCCAGGGATGCTCGATGATAACCCGTCGCAGTCTGAGAACGGGCTTCGGGCAGAGCACTGCCCATACAGTGACTGCAACCAAGCTGCCTCCGGCTGCGGCCATTATCCGGGCGAGTCTCGGCCCAAAGAACAGGTCAAGCTGGAAGTTCAGGTAGTGGCGGGAGTACGTGAGATTGTGTATGGTGGCGTATGCTAGTGAAGCGCAGAGGGCGGTGAGCAGCAACATCTGTGGAGAGCGCTGTCGCTTCCGTCCCGTCTCTTCTGAAGTATTCGCCGGGGAGAGTCCTGGTCTCCAGAACGCCAGAATGAGAAAGACGAGGGCGATGACCGGTAAGGTGTCAACCCGCGTCAGGAACAGACTGCCGAAACAGAGTCCGCACGCGATGGCGAGGAAGTCGGAGGGGAAACGCATCAAGAGAGCCAGCAGATAGAACCCTCCGACTACCAGGCACTGGGTCATGGCCTCGGATAGGGGGTAGCGCACGTTCCACATCTGCGCGAAGTTCAGAGTCAGAAGGGCAGCTCCAAGGAGACCAATCCAGTGACCGTTCTTAGAGTCTTCTTTTCCGTTGAATAGCCGCCGGCCCAGGAAGTAGATGCCCGCCGTGGACAGAAGACCAAAGGCAGGAGTGGCATACGGTGCGCCTCCCCTGCCGAAAACGAGCACGAAGAGGGCAACCCAGATGCGATAGAGGTCGAGGAAACCGAAAGCTATGGTAGGCCGGCCCCAATTCAGCAGATAAAACGGGCCCCAGAATCGCCGCCAGGTCATAGTCCAGGGACTGGAAAAGAGCAGTTCACTGGCCAACGAGGGCGTGAAGTCCTGCAGCAAGGGGTCGCGAGCGAACAACTCCCCGGTCTCTGCCAGGTTTATGCCACTCAGCAGGTATACGCCTCCGTCGTCGAGAACGAGGAACTCCTCTGCCGGACGGAAGTAGAGCCAGGCTGCGACCGCAATGACCAGGAGAAACAGGAGTGATTGCACTGAAATCCGAGGCCTGGGCCATCGCACCGGCTCGTTCTCGTTGGTGCCACTCTCCGGGTCCCGTTTGCCCTGCTTCAGTCCAGCCCAACCTATGGTGATGCAGGACAGAAGCAATGCAGCCAGACAATTCACGAGGGTGAAGCGTCCGATCTCGGCGAGGATCAAGGCCAAGAACGAAGTGAACAGGACACTGGTCAGGACCTGAACGAAGAGCGCCTCCGAGAAATCCAGGCGTCGCAGAAGCGATCTTCCCCAGACCGTGAATACTACACAGCCGGGGACATAGATTGCGAAGGGGATCAAGAGAAAACGCAAGCAGGAAATGTCAGTCACTACACCTTCTCCAGTCGTTCTGCAACATTAGTCTCTGGGCGACCGGCTACTTCGGAACGTATACCGGCTCCAGTAGAACCCGTGCATCCTGTGGATTGCCCATGTGATCCAACACGTCCAGGCGCTGCATCGTCCTCAGTAAATACATTCCTACCTCCAGCCGGTATTCACCAGGTGGCGCGGCTTTGTCAACGGGTATGGTGTACTCGTCCCGCAGAATCTCTCCGGGCACCCACCCGGTGGTAGGACGAGTGCCCCGCACCGGCTGATTGTCCATCTGCCCCCAGATGCGCCCTTTGCTATCAATCAGATGGACGAAGACCGTATAGGGTTCGTCCGTCGGAGCCAGTGCCCGCCAGTACAGAACGAGTTCCAAGGCATCCCTGGCTTTTGCTTCGGTCTGCTTCAAGTCGTAGCCCAGAAGCACAGCCTTATTGGACAGGTTAGCTTCCAATGGAAATCGCACCAGGCGGATGTTTTGGATACCAAAGCTAAAACAACGTGGATCAGGATCGTCGTCAGAGAGCTCCGATGGCCTCACACAGCCCTTCTCGGAATGAAAACGAATCATATTCTGCCCCGTGCCCAACATGAAGCGCTTTGTCGCTATTGTAACACTGGGAGAGAAACGCTCCAGGGAGAATGAGTCTACCGGTACATCGTTAACATATACCGTTATGTGTCGCGACCCGAAGTAGGCCAGGGCATCAAAAACCAACCTCACCTCTCTGTTGATCGGTGCATCAACGATCAGAGTACCGTCCTGTTGCATGGGGCGGGTGAGTGTTTGGCTGACGTATCCCGGCTCATGCCACCCTTGCCCCAGATAAAGAAGTTCCCCATCCGACGGAGTGGAGCCACTGGCCGAAACACGATAGGCGACCAGCAATTCATCTTCATAAGCAGGTGCTCCCAGCGCAGTGTTGAGAAAACTCCGGATAGTCTGAAACTCGTGCGGCAGAAGCGGGACCTCAGGCAATTGCTTGTGCAGGATGACATACCGGATGTTGTAATTCGTCAGGATTCGCTGCCCCACTTCTGTTAATGGTAGCAGTTCGTGTACGTCTTCAGTAGCCGCGAATTGTTCCGGTAACCATTCTGGGGCGCGCACCAACTGGGATACAAATGGAGTTGATGTGGTGAAATGGAAGAGACGTGGCGGCATTTTGCCCACGTAGCCATAGATCAATTTCTTTTCGTGATGAGTTTGGTAGTATTGATACCAACTAATGCCCCTGGAAGGAACCTCCAAGACAGCATACTCCTCTGTATCAGCAGCCAACCGGTCATAGAACTCAGGTATGGATGCCTTGGATACCTCGAAGGGGAACATGAAGACAGACTCAAAGCATATGAACACGGCAAGTATCCCGACGACACCCAGACGCGTGGCGGGCCTCACTTGCAGGCGATCTATAATGTCCCTCACAGCGAACCCGCTCAGGACGGACACCGCCAGAGTCACCATGATGCCATAACGACTCGGCACACGAAAGGCCCTCAGGGGAGGGATCTTCAGAAGGAGTGCATAGGGCAGGGGAAAGAGAGCCTTACCGTTGATGTGGAGAATGGGACCGAGGGAGAATACTAGCGCCAGAACACCGAAAGCCGTCCAAAAGAGTGTCTTCCTATCGCGTACTTTGAAAATTGCCCAGAAAGATAGCACGGAGGCTGTGTAGCCGAGAAACAGGGTCATCTCGGCAAGGTTGCCACTGGTGAAATTGCTGTAAAACGGAGCAGCTTTTTCACCGAACACAGGGTGCCAGGCGGAAGGGATGACATAGCACAGTAGATCTGCCGACTCCCCAAGGGCGGTTCCGCTCAATGAGTCTATCGTCTCCCTGAGATCGGGATCGAGATGCAAGTAGGAAAAGTAGAAAGGGAACGACACGGCTATCGCGATGAGAAGGCTGGCCCCAAGGCACACCAAGAAACGCCGTCTGAGAAACCGCCCTGGATCCGCCCAGAGATGGTACACCACGAAGGTGAGTCCAAACGGCAAAGCAAAATAGACCAGATAATAGGGGCTAGATAATCCTACCAAAGCCATTGTCAAGCCTGCCCAGAACGACGTTTTCACACCGGGCGATTCGATCAGCCTAAGAGTGCACAAAGCGGCCAATGGCAACCACTGCAAGGTGATCAGACTGAGATGCCCCAGACCATGAGCAAAATGATAGGGGGCGAAGGCATATATCAGACCGACGACGAAAGAAGCCGCTCGACTTCTCGTCAGATGGAGACCAAGCCGATACGCGGTATAACCGGACAGCACGAATGAAGCCAGGAAGAGCAGATTGTAAGTGAGAACAAGCCCCAATACCATTTGGATAGGTATGGTGAAGAACTCGTTGATAGGTGTCTGCCACATCACGGGCACGTCTGTCAGTGGATAGAAGATCATGTCAGTGCGCAACGGGTTGGTACCCAGATCAACAATGGCGCGTTTGAAGTGCCACAGATTCCAAAGGAACCATGGTGCATCTCCGCGTCCTGGAATGTGTGTGGTCAAACGGAATGCAACAGGATAGGTCAGGATCACTGTCAACAGAGCATAAATGGCGATGATCAGAAGCTGCCCAGGCCACACGCTGGCAAGAACCGTTTTGCTGTCCGGTTTTTCTCTTGATTTTCCCAGGTGCTCCGCCCGGAGCTCTGTCGACACTTGGACTTTCTCCTTCACTCTGCGCGCTTGTTCTCGGACTCTGTCCTCACCTGGGGAGAATCAATATCGAGCTCGACCAAAGCTGTCGCTATCTGCCTCAAGATCGTCTCGTCCCCCTCCCGGATGCCCAGGCCGACCATCTCGGCGGCGATATCAGAGATCAATCCTGCCAGCACATCGTCCCCGATTGGCCTGACCTCGGAAGGTATTACAGCAGAAGGCCTCGGTGGCGACGCCAGGATGGCCTGAATAGAGTCGATGTAGCCCTGAGCCGACTTTTCCAATGTGTGATGGGTCTGAATGTAGCGGTGGGCATTGGCGCCCAGTTGACGCCGCAGTTCTTCATCAGCAGCCAGGGCGCACATCAGTGCGTAGAGCGTATCCTCTTCCTCGGCCCCCACGTCCACTTTGGCGCAACAGTCGTCGGGGTACTCGACAAAAGATCCCACATTGGAGACGATCACCGGCTTGCCGAAGCCCAGAAGGCGAATCAGAGTGCTGGATGTCTCCCCTGCTGTGGGATAGCGGAGGTTCACGGCCACGTCCGATGCAATCATGTATCGCAGGAAGGACTCCATGCTGACCCGACGAGTAACAATCACTCCCTCTTCCATCCCGCCGTCGAGAACAGACTGAAGGTCGTAGTCGGGGTCCACAGCGCCTACCAGGAGAATCTGTGTGGCTG
>SDBU01008217.1_pt1 | contig 11913 bp, 9 predicted proteins | sample 2277071 | NCBI WGS metagenome assembly SDBU01 (sample SAMN10397929, study PRJNA504765) | marine sediment metagenome | isolation source: marine sediment core GS08_GC12, 126 cmbsf | place: Arctic Ocean: Gakkel Ridge, Loki's castle | collected 2008
GGCATGGACAGGGATAATAGATGGCCCAGGGTCAAGAAAAGTTATGATGTCATGGTGCACAGGACAGGAGAAAGATTCGGTACAGCTGCAGAAGTCGTAGAAAATTCTTATAAAAATAATACAGATGATGAATTTGTAATACCTGTGCCGGTTGCCATAAAAGATGACAGGATGGGAAAGATAAAAAACGGGGACTCTGTGATCTTTTTTAATTTCAGGCCTGACAGGGCAAGACAACTTACAAGATCATTTATTATTAAGGGATTTGATAGATTTGACAGGGGCAAAAATCCGCCAGAAGTCTATTTCACATGTATGACCGGATATGATAAAAAATTTAATGTGCCTGTTGCTTTTGAGTCTGATGATATAAAAAATACCCTTGGTGAAATAGTATCAAGTAATAAGCTGAGACAATTAAGGATCGCAGAAACTGAAAAATATGCCCATGTGACCTTCTTTTTAAATGGCGGGGTCGAGAAACCCTACCCGGGAGAAGACAGGATACTGATCCCTTCTCCAAAAATTGCGACTTATGATTTAAAACCAGAAATGAGTGCATATGAAGTCACTGATACTGTAATATCAAAGATCAAGGAACAAATATATGATCTAATAATAATCAATTATGCTAATACGGATATGGTGGGGCATACCGGGTTTCTTAAGGCGGCAGTAAAGGCTGTTGAAACAGTTGACAGATGTCTGGGAAAAGTGATAGACGAGATAAACCGGGCAGGAGGGCTGGCGATTATTACAGCCGACCATGGTAATGTAGAGGAAATGATCTGCGAGGTCAACAAAATTACAATAACCGCACATTCAACTTTTCATGTTCCTTTTATAATCTGTGACAGGAATATCAAAATAAAAGAGGAATGCAAAGTGTATGGTCTAAGCGATATAGCCCCTACAATACTAAAGCTCATGGGTATAGAAAAACCAGGAGAAATGACAGGGAAAGCTATTATTGCATGAGGCTGCAGCAATCCGGGATCATTTATGGATTTACCCAAAATGAGATATTTTAAAAAAGATATTTTACAATATTTATTTTTTTGATAGAATATTTAATTAGTTTAAATGTTTTTTACAAGTTTTTATAATAATTTTTAATGGAGAGATTAATATGGGTTCGGTTTTATTAAATATTATTTTTGTAGTTCATATTGGTGCAAGCCTGGGGCTTATACTTCTTATTCTACTTCATGCCGGAAGAGGCGGAGGCATTTCAGGGCTTTTTTCAGGAATGGTGGATACCTTTGATGGTTCAGGGATTGTTGAAAAAAACCTTGATAGGGTAACTGTAGTCCTGGGAATTGTTTTTGCGGCAACTACAATTACATTATTTATTTTAATGTGACAAAGAGATTGCAGGGTCTGCCAAATGAGAGGGGAGGGATTGTTTCATAGATCATGCAATGAATTAAAGAAACAAACATAGTAAATAGAGAAGGAGGCTTTGATGAAAAGTCATAAAAAGCTATTCGTAGCAATTATAATAGTAATGATCATAACACTTATAGGATCACTTTTTATCGGATGTAAAAGTGATGATGAAGCCAGTGGGACATTAAGGGTTTTTCTTTATGAACCGGTCTCTCTTGACCCCCCGTATAGTTGGGAACAAGAAGGGATAAAAGTAATAAACCAGGTCTGGGATGGATTGGTAAAGTATAATCCGGAGACTCTGGAAGTAGAGCCGTCAATAGCAGAAACATGGGTCATAAGTGACGACAATCTGGTTTATACTTTTAGTTTAAGGAAAGGTGTTAAATTCCATAGCGGCAGGGAACTTATAGCTGAAGATTTTGTTTATTCATGGACAAGAGCTGTATTAAAAGAAAATGCTGCAGATCTTGCCACACTTTTAATGCCGATCGTGGGTTTTGAAGAATGCCATGACGGTACCGCAACTGTCCTCAAAGGTGTAAAAGCGATAGATGATTATACACTGGAAGTAACTTTGAAAGAACCATTTGCTGATTTTATAAATGTTTTATATCATTCAGTATTTTACCCCATTGCCAAAGAAGATATTGAAGAGTTTGGGGATAAATATACCGAAAATATAAATGGAACCGGTCCATTTAAGTTTGTTGAATGGAAACATGACACCTATATCCAGCTTGAGAGAAATGATGATTATTGGGGAGATAAGGCTTTATTAAGCGAAGTCAAGTTTCTTATATTTTCTGACGAAAATACTGCTTTTTTAGAATTTCAAGCTGAAAATATTGAATATACCCCTATACCTTATGGTAGCCTGCAAGCAGTTAAAGATGATCCGGAATTAAAGGATAATACGATTATTAAACCTTTGCTTTCTTTCCGTTATGTTGGATTGAACATAAATGCTGAACCCTTCAAGGATAACAAGGCTTTAAGGGAAGCGATCAATTATATAGTTGATAAGCAAAATATATGCGATATTATTTCTGAAGGCACATTTGCACCTGCAACCGGGATAGTTGCTCCGGGGATCAAAGGATTCCAGGAAAATGCAACGGATATTACTTTTGACCTGGAGAAAGCCAGTGATAAGCTTGCAGAAGCAAATTACCCGGATGGCGAAGGATTACCGGTACTAAAAATAGGAATAGATCCGAATTCTCCGCTTACAATTATTTTTGAAGCCATACAGGCAGATGCAAAAAAAGTAGGGGTAAATATAGAGATAGAACCAATGGATTGGGATACTGCAGTTAACAACTTTCAAAAGGGAGAACTACATTTCTTTGGATTGGGCTGGGCAGCTGATTATCCCACTATGGATAATTTTATATTCCCCCTATTTTATTCTGAAGGGACCGATAACTTCACAATGTACAGTAACTCACGGGTAGATGAACTGATCCTGGAGGCAAGAAGGACCCTGGATGAGGATAAAAGAATAGAGATGTACCAGGAAGCAGAAAAGATCATAATGGATGATTCTGTGATCATACCGATGTTTTTCTCATCTTCAAGAGATGTATACCAACCTTATGTCAAAGGGCTGGTGCTTGACAGCATGGGCAATTATGACCTGAGCAAAGTCTGGTTGGAGGGAGAATAACAGTTTATTAGAAAATTATAAAAAGCAGATTGTTGTCAAAAAATAAATATATTAATATTTAACCCACGTTTTGTAATGTGGGTTAAATATTAATAATAGGTAATTTAACGGTATCAGGAAAATGCTTTTTTATATCATCAAACGTATACTTCAGGTCATACCGGTAATAATCGGAGTGACGCTCATACTCTTTATATTGATGAGTGTTATTCCAGGGGATCCTGCAAGGCTGATCCTCCGGAAAGGCGCTACCGAACAGGCCCTGGAAAATTTAAGAGCTAAATTAGGAACAGACAGGCCAGCATATGTCCAATACTGGATGTATATAAGGCAGCTTGCAAAAGGGGATTTAGGGACATCTTACCAGAATAATAGATCTGTAAATGAAATTCTTGCTGAGCATTATCCCAATTCGATCAGGCTTGCTATTGCTGCGATCATAATCGAGATCATAATCGGTTTATTTGCAGGAATAATATCTGCATTAAAAAAATACAGTTTCTGGGATGTGGTAATAACGATTTCCACGACCCTTGCCGTATGTGTCCCGGTATTCTGGCTGGGGATGATGCTGCAAATAGCTTTTGGCCTGAAATTAGGTATTTTACCGATCTCCGGGATGGGTGATGGAAGCATAAGGTATTATATCTTGCCTGCAGTCACCATTGCTTCAGTATCTGCTGCATATATTGCCAGAATGACCCGCAGCAGCATGCTGGAAGTCATATCAAATGATTATATAACTACTGCTTATGCCAAAGGCCTGTCAAGATCCAGGGTAATATTCAAACATGCATTAAAAAATGCCCTGATCCCTGTGACTACTTTGATCGGTTTGGACCTGGGCGCATTGATGGGCGGGGCAGTTCTTACCGAAACTATATTCAATTGGCCTGGGATAGGAAGGGAAATATATCTGGCTGTCCTGGAGAGGGATACTCCGGTGGTGATCGGGGGGACACTGGTCCTGGTATTGGTATTTATTTTATTAAACCTGATCGTGGATATAATCTACGCCTGGCTTGATCCCAGGATCAGGTATCATGGAAAAGAAGCAAAAATCTGATCTAAATATTTATGGTCAAAGATAAAAATAATAAATTATTTAATCGAAGGACTTCAAACAGCAAGTATCCAAGGTCCTCTTTATATAAAGATGCTTTTAAAAGGCTTAGAAGAAATAAAATGGCCATTTTTGGGCTCATTATAGTCACAGCTTTGATCATTATTGCTGTATTTGCACCACTTATAGCCCCCTATGACCCAAATATAAGGATCAAGGAGGACTCTTCCCTTGGACCGGGAAGGACCCATTTATTCGGGACCGATTTATTGGGAAGAGATATTTTTAGCAGGGTAATATACGGCAGCAGGATCTCTATAGCGGTGGGAATTGCAGCAGTAGGAATATCCCTTGTGATAGGCCTTTTTTTCGGAACGCTGGCAGGCTATTTTGGACACTGGCCCGATACAGTGATCATGAGGGTAGCGGATATATTCTTTGCCTTTCCCTTTATTTTAGGGGCTATAGCCATCATGACCATACTGGGTTCGGGCATAGTAAATGTTTTTATGGCAATAGGTATCCTGGGGTGGGCTTATTTTGCCAGGATTTTCAGGGGCTCGATCCTATCTATTAAAAACAAGGCCTATGTTGAAGCAGCCCGGGCTCTGGGTGCCAGTAATTTCAGGATAATAACCAGGCATATTTTTCCAAATGCCATGGCGCCTATAATAGTCTATGCCACTATGAATATTGGAACAGCTATTATTGTAGAAGCAGCAATGAGCTTTCTGGGATTAGGAATAAAACCCCCGACAGCTTCCTGGGGAAAGATGCTTTCAGAATCCCTTGACTATATTTATTCTGCTCCCTGGATGACGCTTTCCCCCGGGCTTGCAATCGTCATTACTGTACTTGGTTTTGTATTATTGGGTGATGGGCTCAGGGATGCTTTTGATCCAAAGATGAAACTATAAGACTATGAATGATCTAGAAGAAAATAAAGTATTACAGGTAAAGGACCTAAAGACTTATTTCTATACTGACAATGGAACAGTAAAAGCAGTAGATGGAGTAAGTTTTGACCTGATCAAAGGTGAGACTCTGGGAATAGTAGGGGAGACCGGTTCGGGTAAAAGTGTTATGGCTCTTTCTATTTTAAGGCTTATTCCCCAGCCGCCGGGAAAGATAGTAGGCGGCAGGATACTTTTTGATGGAAAGGATTTACTTAAAGTAGATCTAAAAACACTCCAGAGTTACAGGGGGAACAGGATTGCCATGGTCTTCCAGGATCCGATGTCTTCACTGAACCCTGTTTATACTATCGGTGATCAAGTGATCGAATCAGTGGCCGTCCACCAGAAATTAAGTAAGAAAAAAGCTAAAGAAGAAGCCTTAAGACTTCTAGAGACAGTAGGTATTGCTGAAGCAAGAAGGAGAATGGCCAGTTACCCGCATGAATTTAGCGGCGGGATGCTCCAGAGGGTCATGATAGCCATGGCTATTGCAAATAAACCAGATATCCTAATAGCCGATGAACCTACTACTGCACTTGATGTGACCGTTCAAGCCCAGATACTTGAACTGCTGGAAGATATAAAGTCAAAGACAGATTCTTCATTTATACTTATTACCCATGATATGGGTATTGTAGCAAAGTATGCAAGGCGGGTAATAGTCATGTATGCTGGAAAACCGGTTGAATGTTCGACAGTAGATAATATTTTTTATAGGCCTATGCATCCCTATACGATTGGACTGATGAACTCAATAACCAGGCTTGATGAGGTAAAAAAGGAAAGGCTAAGATCAATAAAAGGTTCTCCTCCAAGCCTGATCGATCTCCCGGAAGGCTGTACTTTTAAAAAGAGGTGTAATTTTAAGGATAGGGATTGCAGTGGAGATTACCCAATATTGGTTGAAATCGAGAAGGGCCATTTTGTAGCATGTTATAAAGCAAGAGACATATTAAGGGATAGGATAAGAAAGAATAATACGCATGGATGATAATACCTTATTAGAGGTAAAAAATTTAAAAAAATACTTCGATCTCCCGGGCGGATTTTTTTTCCAAAAAAATCCTGGAAAAATAAAAGCAGTAGATGGTATCAGTTTTACCATAAAGAAAAGGGAGACTTTTGGACTCGTAGGTGAAAGCGGATGTGGAAAATCTACAACTGCAAGGGTCCTTTTGAGGCTTATTGAGCCAACAGCAGGCCTGGCATTTTATAAGGGGATAGATATTTTTAAAACAGATAGAAAAGAAATGTTTAAGATCCGCAGGAAGATCCAAATCATATTCCAGGACCCGTATGCTTCGCTATCTCCGAGGATGACTGTTGGTGACATAATAAATGAACCACTGGAAATACATGGAATGGGGGACAGGAAAGAAAGAATCGAAAGGGTAAATGAATTGCTTGAGACCGTGGGCCTCAGTCCAGAACATATTAATAGGTACCCTCATGAATTCTCTGGAGGGCAAAGACAGAGAATAGGTATTGCCAGAGCCCTGTCACTTAAGCCTGAATTACTATTGTGTGACGAACCGGTGTCTGCGCTGGATGTATCGGTTCAAGCACAGATATTGAATTTGCTTTCTGATCTGCAAAAAGATTTTGGCCTGGCTTATCTTTTTATAGCTCATGACCTCTCTGTTGTAAAACATATCAGCAGCAGGATAGGTGTGATGTATCTGGGCAAACTGGTAGAAATTGCAGATAGCAAAGATCTGTATATAAGACCTCTTCATCCTTATACGATAGGGCTGCTTTCTTCTGTACTGATCCCTGACCCCGGGCTGGAAAGAAAAAGAAAGAGGATTACCCTGGAAGGAGACGTTCCCAGCCCCGTTGACGTGCCTTCCGGTTGTTCTTTTCATACAAGATGTCCCATTGCCAGGGATATTTGCAGTAAAGAAATGCCTGAGCTTAAAAATTATTCCCAGAATAATAAGGAACACTTTGCCGCATGTTTTTTTGCAGGGAAAAAGATTTAGGATTATTATTAAAAACCTCTCAAGATTTCAATTCAATAATATCTTTTTTTATATTACAATGTGTGGTTATTATGATGAAAACAAAGTTTGGCTTATTTAAAAAAATAATATTTTTTCTGGTACCTTTGTTATTTGTTTCCAGTATTTTTATAAATGCATGTCTTTTCGAGGATCTTGGACTGCCTGAAAATATAGAGACTCAAGATGGAATCAATGATGTGGAAGAAGAAGTCATTATTGAAGTAGAAGTCGATGAAGAGGAACTTTTTCTTGAGATGAGGGAAAAACAAAGAGATATTAATCCTTTAAGTGATATCAATGTCAGGAAAGCTATTTTTCATTCCGTGGATAGAGAAAGGATCGCTACTGAATTATTTGGGGAATATGGAAAAGTCTTAAATAGTCTATTTGAAGAGGGCTCACCTTTTTTTAATCCTTCATGGGCTGAATATGATTATGACCTTAAAAAGGCTGAAGAATACCTTAAAAAAGCAAATTTTGACGTTGATAATCCTTTATACCTGACTATCAGCACGATAAGTAATAGCACTTCGAGGAAACTAATTGAAGAAATAATCCAGGAAGACCTGAAAAAAATTGGAATAAATCTCTGGATCTACAATAAGGTTCCCAAGGAGTGGTATCAAGATTATGTAAAAACAGGGAATTATGAATTGGGAATCTGGTCACTTTATAATTATAATGGCACAAATCTGAATAATATTTTTTATTCAAATAAAATACCTCCGATGGAAACTGAAGAAAATAAGGATTGTGAAAATTTTTACTGGTATGAAAATCCAGAGGTCGACGATCTATTGGATGAAGTTTTAAGTGAAACAGAAGCCGGGTCTACGCAAAGAGAAGAAATATTTATTCAAATCCAGGATATCCTTGCAGGAGATGCAGTGATCTTGCCTCTATACAGCAGAATATTTTCAATTGCTTACAGTAATAAGATCAAGCAGATCGATATTAAGATAAAAAATAATAATTTATTTTTTAATATTGAGGAATGGATTTTACCTGATATTGTTGAAAATGATTCCGAGATCGAAGAAAGAGAGATCATCATAGGCGTAGAAGGGAAGGGTTATGATATCCTGGACTCATTCAAGTCATATTTCATAAATGACCTTTTAATAAAGGGCCTCTGGGAAATAAATAAAAATGGAGAATATGATACTGTAATTGCAGAAGATTTTATAGATTTTGAAAGTTCAATGGCTACAGGGCCTGTGCCAATAATAGAGATAACACTTAAGGATAATATCCGTTGGGAAAATGGGGACCTGGTTACTCCGGAAGATATCAAGAATACTTATGAAAGGCTTATTGAAATTGATTCCTTTATGGAAATTCATGATGAATATTTAAATATAGATAAAATTGAAGTGATAGATGAAAAAAGTTTCAATCTGGTATTTAAGAAATATTATAAAGATTGGAAAAAATTGTTTGATTTTATCCTTTCATCAAGCCAGCTGGAAAACGCTAAAGACATATTAGACTATACGATTGAGGATATTAGAAGCCTGGGGCCATATAAGGTCTCTGAATTTGAAGAGGGAAATCATTTATTACTGGAAAAAAATGATTTTTACTTTGGTAAAAAACCTGAAATAGATCTTATAAGATTTGTTTTTGATGAGGATATAAATAATCTCATCAGCATGCTAAAAGATGGAGAGATCGATGTTTTAAGTATCCCGGTAGATCTCGACTTGCTTGAAGAAATTAGTTCCAGTGATGACCTCAGTTTATTGGTAGAATCCGGGAATTTAATTGAACATCTTGCTTTAAGCTTAAAACCTATCGAAGAATGATTATTTTAAGTGATAGTATTATGTGCTGGTTGACATAAGATTATAATGTTTTTAAAATTATAAAACATTTTAAATAGAGTATTTAAGCATTGTGTCGGAATGGCGGAATTGGTAGACGCGCAAGGTTGAGGGCCTTGTGAACATTATTGTTCGTGGGGGTTCAAGTCCCCCTTCCGACACCATTGTGGACTTATCAAGGTTTTTACCCTCAAAAACCTTGAATATAGTGGCATTTTGTGTGGTTCCAATAGATTCATCTTTATAGAAAAAACCTTCTGGAAACAATAAAATGGTATATTTGATATAAATGGGTACAAATACACCTAAAAAAAGAATACGTTTATAGTATGTAAGATGTTATCGGATAAGTAAGCATAAAGTCTTATATTTGGTGCAGTAGCAATCATCAATAATAGATCTTATAAAAACAAAAGGGGTATAGACTTTTTATTCACCATGTAATTTAAAGCAATCTGCCTTTGTATTTTCATATTGCTTGTCTGCCCTTTCTATTCCATCTTGATAAATATTATCTATTCTCTCACCAATATCTGGAGGCAGGGTGTCATCTTTTTTGGTGTTGTCTAGTCTTTTTTGTGTTTCAATAGCTATATCCCAATTTTGAATATAGCGTTCATACTCTTCAGTTAAATTTCTTTGGTGTTCCGCTTCGGCCTGTGCCAAGCAATCTGTTAATGCTTTCTTATTTGCTATCTCTGATTGCTGTTCAGCTCTTTCTATCCCTGGTCTAAAAAAAACATAGTAGTAAATCATTGATCCTGATACTGCTAGAACAAGTACAATAGCGCATACCATTAAAACAATTTTGAAAGCTTTACTCATCTTCTTTGCATCCTTTCTTCCTTATTCTTTCTGCAGGGTAACTTAACAAGATTTGTCAAGATAGTACGGAGTAAAACGGTAATGCTACTAATGATAAAATAAGCACACCTACAATTACTATTACAATAATTTTAAGTTTCTTGCTCGTTTTCTTTGCTTCCTTTCTTCTTCATCTAAAGTGTTTACCTTATAATTTATTATACAATTGAATAATTAGGTATATGTATAAACATAAGAATTTAATATTTCACCTATATTAAAAATATTTATTTTTACCAAATATCATAAATAAATTACTAATTATCTACTTATTATATATTAATAAATATATATTAATAAGCCCAGTTTATTAGGTACTTTCTACCTTTTTTATTAAATCTCCTGATCTATTTATATAAATTAGATTTTTATATTTTCAAATTCTAACCGGAGTAATTACTCCTATTTTTTATTTATATTTATATACCTATATAGCCTAAAAAACATACCTTATTTGCCCTTAATTGCTTATATTATGTGAAAGTTGCTATTTTTATAAATAAGCATTTTTGTTTATTTTATATGTTCCTTTTGAATAATTATAAAATATTGTAAGATTGTATTAAATAGAAAGAGGGAAAAAAATTGAATGGTTCATTTAAGCTTATTTATTTAATGAAAATTAAATTCTTCTAAGGAGAGTAAAAATGGATAAGAAATCAATAAAAATCAAAGATTTAAAAAAGAGTGATTTTGATTTATTTGTAAAAAAGGGTGGAATCAACCTAAAGAAAGCTAACTTAATTCCTATCATAAAACCTGGTGATGAGATGGCTTTAACCTCTGTAATTCTATCAGCCATAAGGTTAATTAAAGAATTTCGAAGGATTCTATTTACTGATACAAAAATATCAAAAGGTGGTCAAATATTTGTATATAATGAAGTAGTATTTTCTCAGTTTCCTAATTTAAGAGTTGACGGTCTGCTTTTAACAGTAAAAGGTGGAGTAATTAAAGATACTGCTATATTTGAAATGAAAAATGGAACAAATGATTTGGATCAAAAACAAATTGAACAATACCTAAAAATTGCAAAAGCTTATAATATTCCCAAATTAATAACAGTATCAAATCAATTTGTATCGGACCCTACTCAAAGTCCGGTAAATATAAAGTCTTCAAAACAAGTACAATTATTTCACTTCTCTTGGAATTATCTTTTAACTTTAGCCCATATACTGCTATTTGATAATGAACTAAATATCAAAGACAAAGATCAGATTGAAATAATGAGAGAAGTAGTAGATTACTTAGAGAATGATAAATCAGGAGTATGTGGATTTCATTTTATGAAACCTGGTTGGAAAGAAGTGGTAGAAAAGATTAACTCAGGTACACGACTTAAGTTAAGTGAACCCGACTTACACGATACAGTTCTAAGCTGGCAACAAGAGGAGAAAGACTTAGCTCTGATTTTAAGTAGAAATTTAGGTGTACTTGTAGATTCAGGTGAATCTAAATATCGGGGAAACCTGAACGCTAGAATAGAAGATGATAAAAGAAAACTGATAGATAATGGTTCACTTACTTCTAATCTTGGGGTAAAAGGTGCTGTTTCAGATATTCAGATAGAAGCAGAATTTGAAAAAAGAATAATAAAAATGTCGGTAACCCTAAAAGCGCCTCAAGATAAGAAACTAAAAGGTCAACTGAATCGGATAAAACGTCAACTTGATAATTGCAAAAAGAAAAATATGGAAAGATTCCAAAAAATACAAAATGAAATTCTTATAGAAATAATATTGAAAAATACTAGCAGAACAGAAAGAGTAAATATAGACAGTATAGATGATATTTATAATGAAATAAGAGATTACGAAATAAAGGAATTTAGAGTTTTGTATATAAAAGATATTGGTAAAAAATTTTCAAGCTGTAGAAAATTTGTTGAAATAATAGAAGATATGTTAATTAATTACTATAGTAGTATTATTCAATTCTTATCAAAATGGACGGAACCTGCTCCAAAGATTATAGAAAAAGATAAATCAAAAAATATAGAAAAAACTGGTATAAAAATTAAGAAATAGTATTCCTAATATATATAATATTTTCTATTTATAAGATAAAGATTATAAATTATATAAGGAGTTTGAAATGAAAATTCTTCTTTATATTTGTTCTGGTGTCTCTTTAGGTTTAGGAA
>SDBU01008218.1_pt1 | contig 11911 bp, 16 predicted proteins | sample 2277071 | NCBI WGS metagenome assembly SDBU01 (sample SAMN10397929, study PRJNA504765) | marine sediment metagenome | isolation source: marine sediment core GS08_GC12, 126 cmbsf | place: Arctic Ocean: Gakkel Ridge, Loki's castle | collected 2008
CAGGGCGTGGCTAAGGACGTGCCAGCGATTGGATGATGTGTCGCCAGAGATGCTGCTTCCCGACAGGTAGCTGATGTAAATGGGCACCAGCGGGAGAACACAAGGTGAGAGAAAGGACAGCAAACCAGCCAAAAAGACCAGGGGAACGCTTATGGAATTCATTGCTATAGAGTCTCCTCCAGTGCGGCCCTTAGACCGGCCTCGGTAATGGGACCTATCCACCATTCCAAAAGTCGCCCATCCCTGGAAATCAGGAAGGTCTCGGGCACACCGGTGATGCGGTAGGCCGCCGAGATCCTATTGTAGAGGTCATAGCCATTGGGATAAGTGACGTTAAATTCCTCAATGTAGGATGTCGCTTTAGACTCAACGTCCTTGTAGTTCACCCCGACGAAGACCACCCCCCTGTCTTCGTACTCTTGCCAGATCCTCTCCAGGGCGGGCGCTTCATCACGACAAGGTGGGCACCAACTGGCCCAGAAGTTCACTACCACCACTGAGCCGCGCCGGTCTGCCAGGGATAACTCTCTGCCATTGAAGAGCGGCAAGGTGAAATCGGGGGCCGGAGCACCGATAGGAGAACCAGACTGAGTCCGCAGTCCGTAGCCCAGGACAATCAAAAACCCGACGGCCACTGCTGCGATGATCCACCTCGATTTTCCCGAGCGAGGGCTTCCGCCTTTCTCAGGTTTAGCTGTAGCGTCGTTCATAACACCTCTCTCTCACTATACTATCGGACACTTTTAGCGGAGAAACCAGGTTTTCTCCCCCAACAAAAAACCTGGTTTCTGACTAGAGCAAGGTAATAAAGAGCCAGCCGGCCAGGACGAGGAACAGCAGGGCGGTGCCCAACTTGACTGTGGCCGCGTGTCGCTGCAAAAAGCTGGTCAACTGCTTCGTCCCCGTCGTCCCGTACCAGACCAGGATGAAGACTACCACCAATGGAGCAATGAATAGCAAGTTGTAGAGCACCAGGAACGACACTGCGCGTGACCGCATCGCCGGTACGCTCATGACGAAGATGATGGTGGGCAGGTAGACCTGTCCAGTGCAGGCCAACTCCAGGAACGAGACCAGGATGCCGGTCACGAACGCGCCCGCCACGAATGTTCGCGAATGGCGCCCTCGCCGGATGATGGCGTTGATGCGCATGCGCAATCCGTGCGGCAGATTGAGCGCCATGTCGCCGATCTCCCCGCGACGTGCCTTGCGGAAGTCCAGAAAGCTGACCACGGCCAGCACTGCACAAAGAGCAGCCATCAGGCCGTAGAGCCAGCGTCCCAACGTCGTCAACAGGTTACCGAATAGTCCCAGCAGGTGGTGTAAGCCCAGTCCCACCGCCAGGTAGGTCAGGAAGACGCCCAGCGTGAAGGCTGCCCCCACTGCCAACACCTCTCTCCTCTTGCGCCCGCTGATGGTCAGATAGGAGACGAAGAAGACAATGGTGGCAAAGGCGCAGGGGTTGAGCCCGTCCAACAGGCCCGCCCCCACAACGGTCAGCATGCCAAAGGAGCGGAACCGTTCGACAATCGCCCTTCCAGACTGCTCGGGGTCGAAATCCTTCCAGGTCGCCTCAGCGCCGCTACTGACGTACTTGTCCAGCACGGCCTGTAGATTTTCCACGTTGACCTTACTGCCCACCAGGTAGTCTTCCCCCACAAACACCATCGGCACGCTCAGGCGTTTCTCCTCCGGCACGCCATAGCGCTGGCCCAACCACTCGCTCAGCCTCTTGGACTCCTCCTCCTCGATGGAGAACTCGGTGATCACCAACTGAGGGTAGAGACCCTGGAGAGTTTCCAGATAGTCACTGGCCTGGGCGCATGCTGAGCAGCCGGTAAACGAGAAATAGGCCAGGTGGATGGCCGGGGCGGACGGTGTGGAAAGCGCAGCGGCAGCGGCTGGCGGAATCGGAGTTGCCATAGCTGCCGATGATGCGGTCACATTTTGGTAAGTCATCAGCAAGAGCACGGCCATCAATGTGCTGATGGCCAGTGTCCTCCGTGGCAAGTCAGATATCATAGATTCTCCTCCAGTGATTGGCTAATGGATTCCCTCTCAAGCACGTCTTCCGGGGTTGCGTTCGAACACTTCGACAGGCTCAGTACAAGTTACAACCTCAGGTCTCCCATGCCACCGCAGCCACCTTCCCTGAATGGCAGCTCGCACTTACCAACGTAGCAGGGATTCTCGTGCGATAGGCCATACGTAGCTGGATCCACCCCCCTGCTTTTGAGCTCCTGGATGATATAGTAGTTGCTGTGAATGAAGTGCAGCCATTCTAGCGCCGATTCCCTTACCTGATCAGTATCATAGTTTTTCTCCACTATGAGGTAGCTCGACAGTCCCCACACAGACTTGGCCAGGTTGCAGGGACAGCAGCAGGTTGACATGGAGTTATCGTCACAACACGGTGCCTTGAGTGGAAGCAGGGCGTCTTGCATTAGGCTCTTCTGCGCGGATGTCAGCCGGATTGCATTGTAGTAGTTTACGAGCTGCTGCGTGTTGTTGAGGGACAGTGGAAGGCCATAGGATGTCTCATCGCCCTCCTGGGGTATGATCTCGGCTGCTACTTTTTCTGGTGTTGTTGCTACTTCCTCTGGTGTCGCTGCCACTTCCTCTGGTGTTGCTGCTACTTCCTCTGGTGTCGCTGCCACTTCCTCTGGTGTTGTTGCTACTTCCTCTGGTGTCGCTGCCACTTCCTCTGGTGTTGCTGTGCCGGCCTGCTGCGATTGGCTACAACCCCCACCGATGAGCAGGACGAGCGTCAATAGTATGACCACGTACAGGCTCTTCTTCTGTCTCTTGCTTGACATTACAAATGTCTCCTTTGCTTTTCTATACTCGCAACCTGATCAGTTCATCCTCATACAATGGCGGGACCAGGATCGCCTCACTCAAAGCGGCGTAATCCTTCCCGTAGTGTACCTTTACTCTATCGTCCTCCGCATCGCTGTAGCGAGCGGTGATGGCGGCGGCAAGGTGGATCTCTGCCTCGCCTGCTTCCCCCCGCAGCAGCGTGACCGGGCTGCCACAGCCCTTGACCTCGAACAGGAAATCGCTCTGTCGGGCCAGGATCTGGAGGCGACGATTCTCCTCTTCGTTCCGCCCCACCACCGCCTTGGCCCCAGGCGAGAGCCGGAAGTGGCGGCCCACCTTCAGCAGGTTGACGTCGTTGAGATCGAAGTCTGGGCGAGAATGCACCAGGTTTCGCATCCGCCTGGCGAAGCCGGGGTCGGTGAGCAGACAGCCACCCGCCGCACAGGGGTAGTCGGCGATGCCATGCTCTTCGGCCAAGGCCATCTGCGGTTTGCGCGAGCGCCCCTGGATGGCCAGGAGCTTACCGCGGTCCACCAGTCCCTCTTTCTCGGGGATGGTGGGCTCAAGCAGTTGGGCCGACAGAGGGCGCAGCAGTCGGCCGTCCAGGCCCGATTCGCGATCAATGATACGCATGGCCTGGCGATGTTGGGACATGGGCCGCTGCCCCAGCACTTCGCCGGTGAAGACGAAAGCGGCACCGATCTCCTCCATCCGCTCCCTGGCCCGGGAGAACATCAGGATGCGGCAGTCCAGGCAGGGGTTCATCCCGCTGCCGTAGCCGTGTTTGGGTTCCCTTATCACCTGGAAGAACTCCTCGGTGACGGCGATGGTTTTCCAGGGTATGCCAAACTCCTCGGCGACGTGCCTGGCCTCACACCTCCCCTGGCGGTTACAGGTGCAAAAGGGAGTGACAAAGTTCAGGGCCTCCACCTCGATCCCCTGATCCAGGATCAGTTTCACCGCCAGGGTTGAGTCCAGTCCGCCGGAAAGTAGAGCGATTGCCTTGGGACTCATATTCCTCCTCCTCAAAAAGACTACTCCGCCAGCAACCCCTCAATGGACTCCTCGAGTTGGTCTAAAGGCACATCGCTGCCTCGCTGTCCTTTGAAAAGGAAGAACACCGGCGCTGGAAGGAACAGGTTCTGCTGTCCAAGGTTGACATCCTGCATCACCTTTTCCGACGTTTGGCCTTCGTCCAGGCAGGTTGCAAAAGCATCACCATCCAGGCTCAACTCGGCGGCATACCCCTTGAGCGTGGCTGAGACGTCCTCCGCCTGGCTCCAGTCGTCCTGTTTCTCGAAGAGCAGATCGTACATGGAGCAGAAGTCTCCTTGTTGACCAGCACATTCGGCTGCCTCGGCCGCCGTGAACCCCTGGGCATGTTCAAGGGCTGGAAAGTGCTTGACCATGAGCCGCACCTTGCCCGTATCTACGTATTCCTTCTCCAGCTCAGCCCACTCTGTCAGGAAGTGTTGGCGGTTTTCCGGCGATTGAAAGTCAACGAATGCGGCGAGGGTGATCTCGGCCTCCTCTGAGCCGCAGTAGGCATCGCCGCCGTAGGTATAGCCCGGCCGCTCCGGGTTGGGATCGAAGGGCGTCGCGCCAGGCGGCAGCGGCGTGGGTGTGGGGGGCGGATGCTCCCCTCGCAGCGCTTTCTCGATGGTCTCCTGGAATACCGCGAACGGCTGCGCACCGGACACAAACCAGTCGTTGACGAAGAAGGCAGGGGTACCCGTCACCCCGGCTGCTGAGCCCTGTTCGAGCTCGGCCTGAACCTGGGCGGCTGTCTCTCCCGACTCCAGGCAGGCAGCAAAGGCATCGGTATTGAGGCCCAGCTCAGTGGCGTATCCCTTGAACAGTTCGCTGGCGTTCTCTTGACCACCCCACTCTCCTACTGTCTCAAAGAGGCGCTCGTGCATAGGCCAGAAGGCTTCGGCTCCCTGCTTGCCAGCGCAAAGCGAGGCCTGGGCAGCCGGCCGTGCCTGGGGGTGGATGGAATCAATGGGGTACTGAAGGAAAACGTGCTTGACTTTGCCTGTGGCAATGTACGCTTCATACAGAAGCGGGCCCGTCTCTAGGGTATGACGGGCGCAAAATGGTCACTGGAAGTCTGAGTATTCCAGCAGCGTTACCGGCGCATCAGGATTCCCACGGTAGGGCGCGCCCTCCTCAGTGAAGCCCGTGGGCACCTCACCGCTCCCGCTGATAGAGGGTATAAGCACCTCGGTGGTCGCCGCCAGCTTTGGCGTGTCGGTCGGCGGCAACGGTGTGGCCGTTGGTTCCGGTGTGGCCTGGGGACTGCAAGCGGCCACGATCAGGGCCGCGATCAGCAACCCTAAGTAAAGAAAGCGTTTGGAATTCACTTCACCTCCATAAATTGGCTCTGCGAACCTACATCACCCTGCCGCAAATCAACCTGCTGTCCTCAATCAAGTCACCGATCAACTCAAAGGGCAACATCGCAGGTGCGGTCCTATCGGACGCCGGACGGTTAGTTACCGCCGGATTCTATTCCGTAGCCAGCCTGTTCCCAGGCGGCCATGCCACCCACCAGGGCGGCTACGTTGGTTACTCCATTCGTAGTTGCGATGAGCGCCGCACCGGCGCTATCCTCCTCGGCCGGTCAGGTGCAGTAGAAGACGGCCTGCTTATCGGTGGGCAGTTCGGCCAGGCGGGCGACCACTTCGTCCTGGGGCAAAGAGATAGCCCCGGCGATGTGCTTTCGAGCGTAGGCCGATTGCACCCGGGCGTCAAAGACCACGGCCTGGCCGGCGTCCAGTTTGGCTTTGAGTTCCGGGACGGTAATGCGCGGCATGTCGTCCGAACTGACAAAGGTCCCCGCAACAGGCGTCGCACTAGCCAAGGGCCCCGCGACAGGCGTCGCACTGGCCAAGGGCCCCGGTGTGAGCACTGGGGCCACAGCACTCTCGCTGTCCACCGGGTAGCCGGCTTGCTGCCAGGCGGCCAGGCCACCCACCAGGGCGGCTACGTTGGTTATTCCGTTCTGAGCTGCGATGAGCGCCGCACCGGCGCTCTCTTCCTCGGCCGGTCAGGTGCAGTAGAAGACAGCCAGCTTGTCGGTGGGCAGCTCGGCCAGGCGGGCGGCCACTTCGTCCTCGGGCAGAGAGATGGCTCCAGCGATGTGCTGCTGGGTGTAGGGCTCTTGTAGCCGGGCGTCAAAGACCACGGCCTGGCCAGCGTCCAGTTTGGCCTTGAGTTCCTGGGCGGTAATGCGCGGCACGTCGTCCGAGCCGTTGATGGTTGCCTCAGCCACCGTTGGGCCAGTGTTCCCTCGTCGGGTAAGGAACCAGACTCCGCCAACGCCGATGAGGATAGCCGCCAGGATCAGCGCAGCAATGGGAAGCCAGTTCCTCCAGCCCTTCTGACGAGCCTGTCGTGAGCGGCTCGACGGGGTTCGCCGAGGTTTTGTCGAACGAGAGCGGGCCTTTTTATTACCCTCTCTTGATTTTCGTTTTTTTCGGGTCATCGTTGCACTCCTCTACAAGATTTGGGCCAGTTACCTTCTTATGGCGGTGTCGCTCATCTTGCTATGTCCCTTAGGGTCACTCCATCGAATAGCCGGCGTTCTCCCAGCCCGCCAATCCACCCAGCAAGGCAAACACTTGTGCCGGGTTTGCTCCCTGCTGGATCGCATACAGCGCCGCACGGGCGCTATCCTGTTCGGCCGGTCAGGTTCAGTAAAAGATGAGCACTTTGTCGGCTGGCAATTCGCTAGCGCGCGCGGCCACCTCGTCTTCAGGAAGTGAGATGGCCCCGGCGGCGTGTTTGAAGTTGTACGCTTTCTCCGACCGCGCATCAACGAGCACCGCCGCGCCGTTGTCCAGGAGCGACTTGGCGTCGGCCAGGGTGATGCGCTGCACGTCTTTGGCGGTGAGGGCTGCCACCGGCGTCGCCGCAGTGGGTGGCAGCGTGTTGCTTGGCGCTTGTCCCTCGGCAGGGGACGCCAGTGTGACCCGGACGACTCGCTCAGCTCCGGCATCAGACGCACCGCACCCGGCCAGCAGCACGACCAGGCCGGCCAAAGCGATCATCCATAACTGTTTGTTCATCGGTAACCTCCAGTCACTGCCCAAGCCGCGACCTGGTAGGCGGCGGCTTCTGGCGATTGGGATGAGTTTCATTTATCTGATTTCTCTACCGGTGTGGTTGCTCGAATGAAGCCCACAAACATCAGCACTGCTCCCAGCAACTCTCCCAGATACAGTGCGCCGGGTACCCCGAAGCGGCTGAAAGTGCCGCCGAACGCGGGAGCCATAGCTCCGACGGCGATCAGAATGTTGCCGATGGTGCGGTGCAGCAGGATGCGCTTCCGCCAAAAGATCCATGCCGACCAGGCTGCCCCGCCCACCAACGTCACCGTGCCGTAGAGGTTGAAGAACGGAGTCAGAGTCCGCACCCCCGGGGTAACGATGGCATGGCCACTCAACTCGCTGCCTGTATGTACGCTTGTGGTCAACTGACTCGGGTCAAGTTCCGCACCGAAGACACGAATAAGGCCATACAGCGAACCCAGGGTCAGGAGCACCATCAGACCGTTGGCCCACTTCCGCTTGCTCAACAAATACACCGTCCCCTGGCCCAACCACGCAGCGACCAGGATCGCTCCAAACAGGTACCACAGTCGAAAGATAAACGAGTTCCAACCGAAGGCTCCGTAGTATGCCTCACAGAAACCACCGACGCCGTAGAACACCAGCCCAATGCCCCATATCAGCAGGTGAGTGCCTTTGCGCATAAGGTAACGTTTCAGTACGAGAAAAGCAAACACAAAGCTAACGATGCAAGAAATGAAAGGTAACAAGGTATTGATCGCGCCCACATTACACCTCCCTGGTCTAAAGAGATTATCTTCCCCAAGGGAACAAACCCAAGGCCACACCTACGATGATAAACAACAGGACGATAATGGCTACAACGATGATCCCCAGAGCGATAGGTATTGCTTTCTCGTAGAAGGGCGGATATCGGCGTTGGGGTCGCATGTGGTCATCCCCTTTGTGTCCAATTGATTCTACGCAAACACGCCGCGACGGGGCTGATGCAATGCGTCACTCCTCGCTAGCTAGAACCTCCGGGCCATACTTCTCCACAACCCTGTCCATGACCTCGGACTCCAAAGCAATAGTCTCGACCAGCGAGTCAACGTATCCTTTCATCTGGCGAGCCTGCCCGCAAGCACACTCCGCCAGGGTATCATTACACGTGCCACAGAGGCAGTTCAAACTAGCGAAGAGCGCCTCTGCCTCAGCGGAGTAGGCGACGACGGGCAGCGGGGTGGGCAACGTCGGAGGGACTTCCTGGACACTCAGGGTTGGCTGGGTTTGTGGCTGGCTAACCACCGTAGAAGGCCGGAGCAGCCAGATGCGCACAACAACTGCCAGGGCCACAATACCCAGGATAGCTATTGCACCATAGAAAATCCTTTGGTTCTTGACGGTCATTGCCTTTTTGGGGTTATCAGTTCGCTCGCCCGTTTTTCTCAATCTGTTCATCTTTGCCTCCTCATGTCAGAGGACCACATGGGGGGATTCGTGCCATTAGTCCGAACGTGAAGCATCGCCTCTGCCGCGTGATTCAATCCCCTGGGACTATCTGCCCGTCGAGGATGTGGACCACCCGGTCGGCCTGGGCAGCCGCCTCCGGGTTGTGCGTTACCATGACAATGGTCTGCCCCTGGCGATGGAGCTCCCTGAACAGGGACAGCACCTGCTCCCCGGTGGCGCTATCCAGATTGCCTGTAGGCTCGTCGGCCAGCAGGAGCGGCGGGTCATTGACCAGGGCCCGGGCCACGGCCACCCGTCCCTGCTCGCCGCCGGAGAGTTGCCCCGGCAGCCGACGTTCCTTGCCGGCCAGCCCCATGCGCGCCAGCATCTCCGTGGCCAGGCGCACCTTTTCCTGCCGACTCAGCCGGGCCACAGCCAGGGGCAGCATCACGTTCTCCAGAGCGGTCAGGTAGGGGATGAGCTGAAGTTGCTGGAAGAGGAATCCCACGTACTCGTGGCGAAAGTCAGCCTGCCATTCCAGAGACAGGCTATACACGTCTATGTCGTCAATCATGAGGGTGCCGGCCGTGGGCGGATTCATGGCTCCCAGAATCGTGAGCAGCGTGCTCTTGCCCGAACCAGATGGTCCTACCAGGCCCACGAACTCGCCCTCATCCACCGTAAAAGTGACGCCCTGCAAGGCAGTTACCGGCATGCCGTCCGCATTGTATACCTTGGTCACATCGTTCAACTGAATCATGGTCTACTCCTACAATCTACAATGACCGCAAAGCCGTGCAGGGGTCCAAGCGGGCTGCGCGGATGGCCGGGTACAGGCTGGCCAACAGCCCCACCAGCACGGCGGCCCCGATGGCTCCCAGGGCCAACCAGGGGTTCCAGACCACCGGTGAGTCTACCTGGACAAAGACCGGAGCCAACAGGGTCACTGTCACCATGCCGCCAAGCCACCCCAACAGGCCGCCCACCACGCTCAAGGCGGTGGCTTCGGTGAGGATGATGTGCACAATGTGGGACTGGCGAAAGCCTATGGCTCGGAACACGCCGATCTCCGCCCGTCGCTCGGCCACGGCTCCCAGCATAGTGGTGAACACCACCAGGGCGCCAATGGTCAGCACCACCGCCGACATGGCCCAGGCGAACTGTCCCAATTGGCGCACCGTGTCCATACGCAGGGTTACGGCCTGACGCAGAGCGGTGACCCGGGCCTGGGGCAGCGCCTCGCTGATCTGGGCCACTATCTCCTCGATGGGGCAGGCGATACACAGGGCGCTTACCTCGATGAGGCTTATCGCGTCAGGCTGGCCCAACAACGACTGGGCCTCTCCCAGGTCAATGAACAGCATGTCATCGTCGGCGGAGCCGTTCTCGGCCAGGACACCCGCTACCTGGAAGTGCTGACCGGGAGCTGTGGAATCTCCATCGTCAGTGGGGGCGGTAGCGTTACTGGCAGTTTGCTGCGGCGGGGTCGGGGTCTGGATCACGACATCGCTGCCCGGCTCCAGCCCCAGCGATTCCGCCAGCCGCATGCCAGCCACGACTTGATTAGGGGTCTGGGGAGGTGTGCCCTGGATGTCCCACCAGCCCTTGAGCCGCAGTTCCTCCTCGAAGTCCACCCCGGCCACCAGAGTGGGTTGGCCCTGCACGTCCATGATCCCCAGCAGCTTGGGGGCCGCCACGCTGATGTTGCGGGCGTTGGGGATGGTGCGGATGCGCCGGGCGTCATCCATGGTAAGCTGCTCCACGTCATAGGCCGCTGACGAAACCGTGAGGCCGCCGTAGCTCAGGGTGAGCGCCTGAGCCTTGGGGACCACGATGATGTTCGCGCCATACTGGTCGAGCTTGGTTGCCACGTCGATCTGCATGGTCTCCGTGATGGCCAGCAGAGCCACTGCCGTGGCCACGCCGATGGTCAGTCCCAGCACCACCAGGGCCACCTTACCCAGGCGGCGGCGCACGTTGTTCCAGGCAATATCCGTTAGTCTCATGGGGTTCCCTCGCTTAGAAGTAGCCGGAGCCAGTGGCGATGTCGGTGCTGCGAATCACCAGGTCGGTTCCCTCTACTGTCCGCTCCAGTGGGCCTGGGTTGCAGCCGCCCTTGATCTCGTTGATCTTGACCGACGGGAACTGTTGCCCGCAGTTGTTGCAGATCATCAGATCGCCCTGTTGGCGATAGCCCTTGCGCGCCCCGAAACAGACGTCACAGGCATCGAAGGCAGCCCGCACCACGCCATCGCTGCTCTTGAGGATGAAGAAGTCAATGGCCTTGCCGCCGTCAACAAAGCTATAGTAGTGTGCCTTCCCATCGTCGAAGGTGGTTAAGGGCCAGTTGATCACGCCGTCGGTGGCCTGTATCGCAGCGTAGCGAGTCTTGATGCTGGGTGGGTTCGCAGCGGAAACTGGATTGGAGCTGCTTACTTCCTCGCTTGCGACGCTGACCTGCTCAGACCCCCGGTTCATCGTGAACAAGATACCGCCCACGATCAGTACCACGGCCAGCACCGCCACCGCTCCCCCGACGATCAAGGGAGTGCGATTTGTTTGGGTTTTTGCCGGTGACTTGGCCGACTCTTTGAACCGGGACTGCTTTGCTTGTCGGGTAGCTCGTTTGCTGGATTTTCTCTTGCTCATAGGTTTATTTCCTTTCTTATCTTATTCAGGCACAACCGTCGGCTGATGCATGTCAGATATTTCTCCCTCTAGTATCTGTTCGTAGCAGCGACAAGTTGCGATAGCTTCATCGAGCATGCACCACTCATCGGTCGGGACCTCGCCTCTTATCTGGCTTAGGCAAGTGTGCTGTTGGGCAGTCAGCTCAGCGGCCCTGTTAAGCAGCGGCTCAGCTTCCGGCGTCGGCAAGGTGCAGATTATCTTTATCGCCAGGTCGGTCTGCTCCAGCATTGACATCAAGATGGCATCATCAACCGATTGACAGCAGCTCATTAGTTCCAGGGTCTCGTTCAACCGTCGCTCGGCGAAGAAGAGATGCAGGTGCGCCTTGCCGCTGGGGCTGAAGGTGAGAAAGAGCTGCACTCGCTCGGTGGTGCGCTTGACAGGATAGAGGGGGCTGTGGGGCAAGCTATCAGCGGAGGCGGCCACTGTGCCTAAGCCAATCACCGCCACCACTGCGACTACAGCCAGCGCACGTGTAAATGCCAGCGAGACCCTTGGGCCAGTTAGCCAGCTAAGGAATAGTCCCCCTCGTCGGGCCTTCTCTCTTCTCAGTATGGCAGCCTCTCGCACTCTGGCCTGGGTGACCCTCAAGGCTCTCGGATTCGGCTCAGGAAGAGGCAGGGCCTCGATCTCCCTGGCCAGGCGCAGCAGAGGCTCCAGTTGGGGCTGAGTCAGGGATTCCTCTAGCGTCTCATCCTCTGCCAACAACTGGGTTAAACGCTCGTCCAAGACATTGTCGAGATTCTCTTTCATGCTGAATCACCCCCTCCTCCCTCCAGGATGTGGCGCAGAGAGGCAAGGCCACGGCGCTGGAGCGCTTTGATCGCCCCCTCGGATTTGCCAAGAATCCGGGCTGTCTCGGCATGGCTCAAGCCCTCGATGAATCTGAGGATGAT
>SDBU01008219.1_pt1 | contig 11907 bp, 10 predicted proteins | sample 2277071 | NCBI WGS metagenome assembly SDBU01 (sample SAMN10397929, study PRJNA504765) | marine sediment metagenome | isolation source: marine sediment core GS08_GC12, 126 cmbsf | place: Arctic Ocean: Gakkel Ridge, Loki's castle | collected 2008
CTCCTTGGAGGGACTAAGGGCAAAACCTCCTTGCCCTTGGCGACAAACTAAACTTCTTTCAAAAATGCAAATCGATCCCACTTTACGTATCGTGTATCGTATCAGCCCTCAAAATCTTTTCCGAATCCGTTGGTTTGTCAGTGGTGCCTCGAATCTTACTGCTTTTTAGGGAAGGTCAGGATATCCATTAGCTCCGAAACGTCCTTTGCCTCGTCCAATGTCGATATCAACTTTGCTGACCTCTCTACCTGGCGAGGTGAAAGAACCTGGCCAGCACGCTCCATATAGTTATCCAGAATTTCCTCATCGCTAAGGAAAATGGAAGCATCTGTGCTGGGGCATACCTTCTTATATTCCTGGCCATTCCGGAGTCTGATGACAATCGGCACATCGGCACCAGATAGACCGGGCCTTTCCCATTCAGGGTGAACGACTAATCTTACCTTTTCCCTGAAGGCGTGGTATCTTGGGTCTCGTGCCGTCTCTGCGCTATAACAATCCAGTGACATATTTTTATCCAGGAAACAAGTCGCTATGCTGTGCGGCAAACTGAATCTAGCCTCTTCATCATCAGTAGGATGGTGGTACCGCACGGCTCTGGCTAATGAGGGAGAAATGTCTGCCTGTATGCTATCGACATCATCAGCAGATATGTCGTGTTCTTCTATCAACTCAAGAACACCAGTAATCGCGTTCTGTTGCAAAAAGCAGCAGGGATACTTCTTATAACCGCAGTTTCTGATACGGAATTCCCCCAAATTAACGTCAGGCTCGGTGGTACCTGCCACGGCGTCGCAGAACCCTCCCGGAACTTCAAGAATGTCCGGCAGTCCGGTCAGGCCGTGTTTCGCCAGCATGGCGGCAGATATCCCGTTCCGGCCACTAATCCCTGATTCGTATACATGGCCCCCTGTCCCGGTCTGCTGTTGCAGTCCGCAAGCCTGGGAAGCAGCCAGACTCAAGGCCATCGTAGTTTCATGTACCCCAAGCCCTAATGCTTTGGCGGTCATGGCGGCCGCACCGACACAACCGAAAATACTGGCGATTTGAAACCCCCTCTTCGACGCGGCCAGGCATGTCAGACTTAGACTTGACTGTACCTCATATCCTAAAATATTGAGTTGAATTATTTCTTTGCCGGAGAGCCCCAATTTTTCCCCAAGGGCAAAGGCTACCGGAAAGATAGCGCACGTATAGATTACTTCTGGAAAACCAACATCCTCATATTCCGTAGCATGGGAAGTGGCACCATTGGCCAGTGCCGCATACTCTGCCGAGGTACGGAAACCCGCTCCCATGACGCCGGCCTCCGGGGGTGCGCCACACTCTCTTACATAATTTATCACGGCCTGTCCGGTGCGTATTTTACTCCCGGCAAGGGTCATGCCCAGGCCACTCAGGCACAGGTTCTTGGTATGTTTCACCACCGCCGAATCAAAATCATTGTAGCTGTTAGCACAAATAAATTCCGCCAGTTGTTTTGTAGCACCCATCGCAATCTCTCCTTTTAAGTAGCTGCCGCGAAACTTTCCTGTGTTCTACAGTAAGATTAGTATATGGCGCTATTCTGGCGCTGCCTCGGGTAATCACCAAACAAACTGCTGGCCAATGCATTATGTGAAAAGGTTCCGGGCTTTTCTTTGAAGATATTTCTAATACTTCACTATAATTATTCACCCAGATACCTTTTGGCCAGGCTCACCAGGAAGTCTGTTTTCAATCTTAGACTCTCAATATCTATTTTCTCATCCTTGCCATGTACCGACTGTCTCAAAGCCGGGTCATGATTCAGGGTTAGCATGTTTATGCCGTAACTCGGTATGCCGGACGCTCTTAATAGTCTGGAATCGGTGCCGCCGGCGCAAATGGTTGGCAGGATCAGGTCGTCACCGACAAATTTTTGCAGGGTATCACAGATCAGTCGATAATACGGGGAGTCTGAGGTGGAGACTGTTGGGGCGGTATATTGGGTTATCTCCATTTCAGCAGAACCAATAAGTGGACGAAGCTTCTCGATAGCGTAGTCTTTGTTTTGACCGGGTAATACTCTAATATCGATATCGGCTTCGCAGCTATCGGGAACAATATTTATCTTCGCTCCCCCCTGAATCATATTCGGTGAAACAGTCATTCTGGTAATTGCGGAAAGATAGGCCGCCAGGCTCCGGTTCTTTAAACCTTGGATAAACGGGTCAACATTCGCTTCACTGATTTCATCGCTAAAGTTAGCCAGCTTGGCCAGCGCCTGAAACAGTTTCTTAACCTCAGGGATTAAGACTATCTGAGGCTCATAGCCGGAAATGCGCCTGATCACCTCGGTCATTTTAATAATGGCATTATCGCCCAGCATGGGGCGTGCACCATGAGCGGCCGAACCTTTTACTTTTAACTTGGTCCAGACAGGGCCTTTCTCACCGGCCGCTATGAGGTGGCAGGTTCTCTGGCCGATTTTAGCTGGTGCCTCTCCCCCTTCATTAATGGCAAAATCGGCGGAAATCTTATCGCCGTGATTTTTTAGTATATAATCGACTCCCAGTGGTCCCAGTGTTTCCTCATCGGCGGCAGCGGCGAAGATGAGCCGTCCTTTAAGATTTACCTCCTGCGCTAGCCTGATTACGGCACAAGCCTCGGCCGCAGCTAGCCCTTTGCAGTCGATAGCGCCGCGTCCAAAAACAAAGCCGTCTTTGATTTCCCCTGAAAATGGGTCAAAACTCCACCCTTCTCTGGCAGTTACTACATCAGTATGAGATAGATAAAGCAGTCTTTTTTCACCCGTCCCTAGGTGAGCGAGAAAACTGGCACGCCCCGGACTCGGTTCAATAATCTCGTTAATAATCCCATACTGGTCGAAAAGACGTTTCAGATACTTGGCTACCTCTGTTTCTCCGCCAGGGGGATTTACCGTTTGGATTCGTACTAGGGCGGCTAGAATATCCTCAACTTGCAAATTATTACCCTCCTTAAATTACATTGGCGGATTTAACTGAAATCCGCCGGCAGGAGCGTGCTAGCTGGTTGGTGGTACGGTGACGGTGCCGTCCTGGCGATTAGCAGGGCCGGTATTACCACAGAATCACCAGCCTGACTTTCCGTGGCATGGACTAAATTAGGCTACAAAAGTTCTAAACCGCGGATAATCATGCTCACCGCAATGGCCGCCAGCAATAAGCTAAATACTTTTGAGATTGCTTTAAGGCCGCCCTGGCCCATAAAACGAACAATCCAGTTACTTAGCAGAAAGATAATCCAAGATATAAAGATATTAATCACAAAGGAGATTAAGACCATATATAGTGAGAATTGAGTCGCCAATAGCAACAGAGTGGTTATGGTGGCTGGGCCTGATATTAAAGGCGTGCCAATGGGAACTACCGCGGCCATTTCTTCTTTTATCAGCTCTACCATTTGGCCTGAAGTCATGTACTTTATCGAAAGCACCAGTAAAATGATTCCCCCGGCAATCGCAAATGAGCCTACGGAAATGTTTAACACGTACAAAATGAATCGACCGAAAAATAGGAAGACAAGACCTATAATCGTGGCGGTTACAATAGCAATATGGATCATGTGACGTCGCTCACGCTTAGTCATGTCTTCGCTCAAGGAAATAACAAAGGGTAAGTTACCCAGAGGATCCATAACTATAAAGAGGGGTACGAAGGTCAATATGAAAGATTGTAACCACTCAGGCACTTGTCTTTAACCTCACTAGGGTGAAACCACCCGCCTATATACTTTTTTAGAAGACTGGCTTGCCATCTTTGACGACGGCTACTCCATCCAGTTCCAGCGTACAGAAAGACATAACCAGGTCATAGTGTCCTTTGGCTCTTATTGTCCCTCCGGGGAAGTATTCATTGGTGCCGATGGCGATGTGAATATTATCCTGGGCACCTTCATCCATAAGGCTCGTGCCGTCTGCCCAGGCGCTTGGATTCATGCCGATGCCCAGTTCAGCGATGCTATAAATGTTGGGGTCTTTTAAACTCTCCAGATATACCTTCAGTTTCTTGGCTTCCTCTCCGCCTTTTATGTCCCTGACCAATCCACCGCTAACCGCGCATTCAACCGTCTCCTTGAGCAGCACAAAGCCCAGGTCGGATGGTAAGTCCTCAATGCTGACATCGGTTACGATTTTGCCTTCTGACGTGCCTTCAACCGGGGCACAATTGACCTCGAGGCAGGGTGGAGAGGCAAGCATGCCATTACCGGTAAATCCCGTAAACGGCTGGGCCCTTCTGCCCTCAATGTTCATCGTAATATCTGTTCCCTTGGCACTGGTTACTCTGGCTGTCTTGGCCTTTGTCATTAATTCGGCGAGCTTCTCGATTTCGGGCCTTAGTTCATGGAAATTCGCGTCGAAGGCACCTTTGGCCAGATATGCTTCATCCACCTCCCCAAGAACCATTAACTTTATGCCTCTCTTCAAAGCTTCGTGACGCAGTGGTGTATGACCGATGCTGACTATCATTGGGGTGATGATGACATCCACTTCCATCGCCATTTTGAAAACAGGCTCCGGTATCGGGTCGCCATGTGCTTTCAACGGCGGTATTATCGTAAAAATCGGCAGCGCATCTATCTGGAACACCTGCGCGGCCAGCAATTTACCAAGATTAGCAGTATGAAAATCGGCTAAAATGAGGACTTTTTCTCCTTTCTTTACCTGCGCCAGGTCGATTATCGTCCTGGTTCGTTTCTGCATCATCATTTCTTCCATTATTTCTGGCATGGGTTGACCTCCTTAAATATCATCATACTTTTGCTTTTGTTTTCCTATTCCCATAAATTTTCGGTGGCAAAACCTCTTCTGACTGGCAACTATCGGCTATCCAAGCTGGCCTATTTTTTAGCTATAGCTTTCATCAATTCAGCCGCACGGGCTGTATTAAATACACCTCAGGTACAGTTTGGCGCTAGTAATTTGACGGCCTCCCCAGGAGTCCTTCTCCCTTCTTTTATTTCCTTGACCATAGCCTTGACCAGGTTGGCGGGTACCATCCCGTGACCGCACATGGTGGTGACTTCCAGGATGTCCTCATCAGGCAGCCGGTCAGTCTTGCCCCAGACCCCCAGTGAAAAATTAGCCGTATGGTGTTTCAACCCGGCTTTCTCGAAGCACTCATCCACTTTATCGAAAAGACCGCTTACGGTCACTGACAATCCCAGGTCGGCTTCCTTCAGGTCTTTGAGGAACGCCGTCAGATTATCGGCGTTATCAATCACGCACATGGAGTCCCCTCGGGCATCGGCAATAATTTCATCAAAAGGGAACTCATAAATATTCCCCTTCATCTCACTGGCCAGGTTTACCGGGTTATGGCGCCGGGCGATGCGCAAGGCCTCCTGAGCCTTGGGGAGATAGTCTTCACCATGAAATCCCATTGCCCGTAGCATAATGAAAGTATAATCTTTGCTTAAGCTCTCCCGCGTTCCGCGGCGATGTAACATGTGTGTCATTGCTATCCCTCCTTAAACGTCTGCCTCGGGTCTGCCCAGGCCGGCATTTTGCTTTCCGTTGGGGCGGTAAAAAATACCCAGTTCATCCAGTTTTTTGCGTAACGGATATGAACCATCAGGCTCAGCCCGATTGATGCTGCAAACACTAACGACGGTGTCTATCTGTTTGGTGACTTCTCGTAAGCCGTTAAGCACTTCCTCCAGTTTTTCTATTGGAAATACGGTCTCAACGACGCAGGACATTACCTTTTCATTCAGTATGTCCTCTCTTAATTTTCCTGTTTTGGTATCTACCATCATCTTGGTAACCGGATTATTGGGTTCGAATGCTACCCCTAGTTTCGCCAGTGCCTGGACTACCTTGTCCACATCGCGAAAACGGGCACCGATACACGGGCGCCCGAAATCAATACCCACGCCAACCCATCCCCGCTTGAACCGGCCGGTAACATCGTTGGTTTTCATCTCCTCTGTCCCCCGCCCGGCAATGCCTGTCGTAGCATGCGGGACCCCCGGCTGGGAGTAATGGTTGCGCAGAGAGCGTGGCCATTCTGAGGGTTCGAAGATAACGCAGTCTCTTTCCCTGAGGTCGCATCTCAAGCATCGCTTCGCTTCCTCAATAGCCATCTCCTGACTATAGCCGAGTTCTACATGATTAAAGTTTCCAGTCCGTTTAGCGGATGACAGAGCGGGCATGTGTGGTCGCCGCTTGCCTTTAACTTCTTCGGATAGTGTGACCTCTCCCTCGGGTGGTGCTAATACTTCAATAATATTCCCGCTACCTCCCAGATATTCGTCGATGGAAATAGCCGCCTGCCTTCCGGCAGCGATTGCCTCAATAATTGAAGCCGGTCCGGTTACCGCATCACCGCCGGCAAAGACCCCTGTTTTAGCGGTGGCCAGGGTATTCGGATTCACCTCAACGACGTTACCCTGACCAGTAGGTAAATTAAACTGGCGGGGAATCTCCGGCTGCTGACCGATAGTGACGATGACGGTATTAAAACTCATGGTAAATTCGCTGCCCTTAACTGGTATCGGCCGCTGCCGGCCGCTTTCATCTGGCGCCCCCAGTTCGGTGCGAATAAACTCTAATTCCGTCTCACCATCTCGGCCGGATATCCTTAACGGCGCGGCCAGGCAATGAAACTTCACTCCCTCAGCGAGAGCTTCTTCAACTTCCTCCTGGGTGGCGGGCATCTCCTTCTGAGAGCGGCGATAGATGATGGTCACCTCCTTGGCCCCGAGGCGGAGGGCAGTCCGGGCGGCATCAATAGCGGAGTTACCGCCACCAATGACGGCAACTTTATTCCCTATTTTTATTTCATTACCCAGTCTCACGTTTCTCAGGAAGTCGACACCCTCCATTACCTGAGGGTTATCCTCTCCGTCAATTCCTATCTGGAGACCCTGGTGGGCTCCGATGGCGACAAGGGCGGCGTTATAGCCCTCTTTAAGCAGTTTGTCTATCGAATCAACCCGGGTATTTGTCCTTATCTCGACACCAATAGCCTCTATCTCCTTGATTTCCGACCGAAGGGCATCCTTGGGTAGCCGATATTCAGGTATGCCATACAGCATCATTCCACCCGGCTCGGGCAGGGCTTCATATACGGTAACGGAGTGCCCGATTCTGGCCAGATAATACGCCGCAGTCAAGCCAGCCGGTCCTGAGCCGATGACGGCTACTTTCTTTCCGGAGGCAGGAGCCACCTTGATCCCTTGTTTCCACATTCCATTGCCGTGCTCCCAGGCGAATCTTTTTAGCATCCGGATAGCAATTGCCTCATCAAGCCTGGTTCGGGCGCACCTGACTTCGCAAGGATGAAAACACACCAGCCCGCAGATGGCGGGGAAAGGTATTTTCTCTCGAATGACCGCCACCGCTTCATCAAATTTCCCATCAGCGATGAATTGGACGTAACGCGGTACATCAATTCCCGCCGGACAAAAATGGCTGCACGGAGTTCTGAATAATCCCCGGAGAGCTGAGGCCCGCTGGCATAGTCCGCATTCGACGCACTCATCTTGGTCGATTGTGGCCACGTTGTCCTTTATGCTGATGACATCCATCGGGCAGTAGGGGATACATGCCTCACATGCCATACAGCTGGCCTCATTAATTTTCATGCTCATGAAATTCACCTCTTTTTCCGATTTTATTTATCCAGGCTGATTGCAGGCTGGAAAGGCACTGCAAGTTAGATTTTTCTATTTAGCCATGGCGGCTAATAGCTTGGTCGCTCGGACCGGATTGAAAACCCCGCAAACGCAATTTGGCGTTAGGGCTTTAGCGGCTTCCTCGGGAGTTTTACTTCCCGCTTTTATTTCCTTTACCATAGCCTTGACCAGATTGGCGGCGATTAATCCATGACCGCACATGGTGGTGATTTCAAGGATATCGTTGCCGGGCAGCTTTTCCGTCTTGCCCCATATTCCTAAGGAGTAATTGGCGGTGTGATGTTTTAGTCCGGCTTCCTCGAGGCACTTGTCTACGTTCTCAAAGATGCCACTCACCACTACTGAGATTCCCAGGTCTGCCTGCTTAAGTTCTTTCAGGAACTCGGTTAGTGCCTGGGGATTGTCAAAAACGGCATGAGCGTCTCCCCCGCCACCGATATTGGCAATAATCTCTTCCGGTGGGTAACTATACATATTCCCCTTCGTATCACAACCTATGTTAACCGGATTATGACGCAGGGCAAGGCGCAGGAACTCCTGTTCCGGGGGAATATAGGTCTCATCGTTGATACCGGTGGCATGTTGTGCCAGGGTAACATAATCCTCACTCAGATTTTCGGTAGTTCCTCGACGGTGTAAAGTATGTGTCATTAATATCTCCTTTTAAACGTCAGCTAATGGTTAGCCCTTTTCAAAAAGTTAACTTCCCATCTTTCATTACGGCAGCCCCGTCCAGTTCCAGTGTGGCATTGGACATGACCAAGTCAAGGTGTGCGGCCGCTCTTATCTTTCCTCCCGGAAAATATTCGCTTGTCCCTAAACCAATATGAATATTACCTAAAGTCCCTTCGTTCATCAGTGGTCTGCCATCTGGTTTGCACTTCGGATTCATCCCGATACCCAATTCACCGATATTGTAGACATTAGGGTCCTTGGTGCTCTCCAGGACTTCTTTTAGCGCCGTTGCTTCTCGGTCACCTTTTATTTCGGTGGCAAATCCTTTGTGTACCACCACCTCAATCGGCGTACTGAGTAGAACGAAGCCATACTCTGGAGGCAAAATATCCAGGGCCACGTCAGCCACGAACTTGCCCTCGGCGGTTCCCTCCACCGGTCCACAGTTCACTTCAATGTTAGGTGGACTGGAGAGCATGCCATCCTCTGCGAAACCATGAAACGCTTGTCCTCTTCTTCCCTCAAGGCTCATGGTAAGGTCAGTCCCTTTGGCGGTGGTTACTCTGGCTATCTTGGCACTGGTCACCAACTCAGCCATCTTTTCAACTTTTGGCCTCAACGCATGAAAATCAACGCCAAAAGCCTCTTCGACTAAAAATGTCTCACTGAGCTGAGGAATAAAGGCCACTTTAATTCCTTTCTTCAGGGACTCTACCCGCAGTGAAGAGTGAGCAATGTTGGTGGACAGGGCGGCGATTAACGCATCCACGCGTAAACCCATCTCCGTAACGGGGTCGGGGGGAGGTGTCTCTACCGGTAAAGGCGGAATAATGGTGAAAATGGGTATAGCACCGAGCTGATAAGCTTGGGAGACAAGTAACTCGCCCACGCTAGCCGTCTTAAAATCGCACAAAATGAGTACATTGTCTCCTTTTTTAACTCGGGTTAAATCCAGGATTGTTTTGGCTCGTTTGGATAACATTATTTCTTTCATCATGTTTTCCACAAAAATTAAGACCCCCTAGAAATTCATTTTTCTAGTCCCATGGCGCGTACCACTTTGGGATTTAATCTGTCTAGATTAATGTAGAAGCTAGACACGGCGGGTTTCATCTCAAACTCTTAATCTTAAGAAAGTAAAAACTTTTTGTCAAATATCCAGCTTGTATCATATTTCAATAATATTCTTCGAACATTGAAAATCTGAGAACGTGGGAGTTAGCTATAAGCTAGATTGGTTTTGTAGGCAGTACCGGTCCCGAATCTGTGACATCCTGATTAAAAGATACAGGCGTATTGTACCGCATAGTGAGTAATAGTAACTCTTAATCCCTCTATATATTTAGTATAGCTTCGGTTTGTACCTTATAGTACCTTTTTGCACTTTTTCGTGTGCAGAAGTTCGTTAGCAAAAATGTTAGCAATTTGATAAATAGAATCTTGTTCATTTTACTATAAATGCAGAATGTAGTTAGGGCTTTGGAGAGAGAAGGAAAACAAGCAGCCATCTTGTTGTCTCTGTTTCATCAGGAGTTCCACAGCATAAGACACTGACTCAGTCCAGCACCAGCCTCATCTTGTTCAATGTTAGCAGGTGTCGCTTGACACAATCTGATATAATGTCATCAGATTCACCGAATAACAAATAGAGATGATTGACGAATTCATTGGTTCTGGATTATCTAAAGAATTAATAGTGGTCATCATATCAGCTCTACCGGTAATAGAACTACGCGGCAGTATTCCGGTAAGCATGGGGCTATTTCAGTTGCCATGGTATCAAGCTTTATACCTGGCTATTATTGGCAATCTATTACCTGTGCCATTCCTGTTATTGTTCTTTCAGGCGCTGGTGAAATACATAAGGCGAGTACGCGTGGGGGGAAAACTGCTCAACCCTCTCATCCGGCATACCGAACGCCACACGGCAGCTATTGAGAAATATGAAAGGATTGGTTTGATGGCATTCGTAGCTATCCCGCTGCCTTGGACTGGTGCTTGGACAGGAGCCATGGCTGCATCACTGCTTGGTATAAAGTTCAAAAGCGCCTTCTTTTCTATCATGGCTGGAGTAATTATCAGTGGTGCCATTGTTACGACCTTGTTTCAGATGGGATGGGTTGGAGCTGTTATTGCCGGAATTGGGTTGACTGGTTTGGCACTGCTGGGTTTTTGGAAAACATGACTCTTGTCCCGCTTACTGATTAAAAGATACAGGCGTATTGTCCCAACGAGTGATGAATCGTAGTTATCAGTCCTTCTGCGTTTTGGGTTTAGCCTCGCATTATACCTTGCAGTACCTTTTTGCACTTTTTCGTGTGCAGAAGTTCGTTAGCAAAAATGTTAGCAGAATGTTCCGTTTTGATGTAGCCGTAACGTTTTAGAGATTCTTACGTTATAATAAAGAGAAAAGTATAATAGAGAGGAGCCTAAAAGGAATAAAAATGAGAAGAAGAATAACAGTGTTGACACTGGGCTTGATTCTGCTCCTAGCATTAACGAGCGCGTGTGCACCGGTCATCGAAGACGGCAGAGAGCCACCGGTGACAGACCAAAAGACATCAGGAGAGGGGGTAGTAACTGAGAGGGAAGACAAAACTAGTGTAGATTTGGGAACTATTGAGTTTCGAGTGACAGACCCACCACCAGCAGATGTAAAAAGTGCTGTTGTTTACTTGAGCAATGTAGAAGTTCATAAAGCTTCGACTGAGCAGGAGATGGAACAAGTGCAGTCAGGTAGTGGTAACCAGACTCAAGAACAGGAACAAACACAACAGAGTGAAGGCGAATGGATAACTGTAGTTGGGGCTCCACCAAGTTTTGATCTGATGGATGTTATAGGAGTAGACCAACTTCTTGGCAGTGCTGAAGTAACTCCAGGGAAATATACTCAGATACGAATGGATGTAGATCGAGTGGAGGTTGAAACAGTTGATGGAGATACTTTTACCGCGGAGGTTCCCAGTGGCAAGTTAAAGGTCGTCAGACCATTCAGTGTTGGGGAAGGACTCACAACTATATTAACATTGGATTTTGACGGAGAAAAATCACTTATAATCACCGGTAAAGGAAAAGCTATATTCAAACCTGTTGTAAAATTGCTAATAAAGGAGAAAGAGGAAAAAGGAGTAAAAACGAAGGAAGCCAGCGAAGAGGAAGAGAGCGAGGAATTAGAATTCGAGGGGACGATTGACGCAATAGATGGTGATATCTGGACGATGACCATTGATGGAGAGAGCCGGGCAGTAGATGTCAGCGAGGCTGTAATTGAAGGAGAACCTGCGGTAGGGCTGGAAGCCGAGGTTAAAGGAATAGTGGTGGACGATACCATAATTACCAGCGAGGTGGAGATAAGAGAAGCAGATTAATATTAGCATTACAAAGGTATTCTAAAAGCTAGTATCATTTTAGTCGCGTTTTTATTAAAGGATACAAGAGGTTTGTCCCTGAGAGTAATGATAACTAAGTAGTTGTAACTTTATATTTAAGATTTTGAGGTAGGATGGGTTTAATGGACACCAAAGTCAGGTAAAATAAAGAGACGGAGGTGTCAGATTGAAAAGGGGTCTTCAAGGAAGATACAGCAAGGAG
>SDBU01008220.1_pt1 | contig 11906 bp, 12 predicted proteins | sample 2277071 | NCBI WGS metagenome assembly SDBU01 (sample SAMN10397929, study PRJNA504765) | marine sediment metagenome | isolation source: marine sediment core GS08_GC12, 126 cmbsf | place: Arctic Ocean: Gakkel Ridge, Loki's castle | collected 2008
GCTTCTGCCGGGGGATAAAACTGCCCGAACAGGAGGCTTGTCCCGGTGATAATGAGCGGGCCACCTGGACATCAGCAGCGTTGATAATGGCGATAGCAGCCCTGGCCAAGGCTTAATGCCTGGAATATGTTAGGCTTGTAGTAGAACTTACCGCTTGGGAGCGTGCCTGAAAACGCTGCAGAAGAGGGTAGCCTAGAGCATCTGCTCTAGGCATAGTTTGGAGCGGATGCTCCAAACTACCCATAACTCACAGACAGGCTTCTAACGTTGGAGGGATTTTGGCAGAGATTCCATCACCAAAGGACATCACCAACGACTTCGTTGGCTATGAAGTCCTTGTCGACTTCATGGAAGAGCGGGTGCTACATGAGTTGGAAGGGGACATAATAGAGATCGGCGCATTTATAGGTGGCGGCACTGCCAAACTGGCGAAGTACGCCCAAAGGTACGGCAAGGATGTCTACGCTGTTGACGTTTTCGACCCCGGTCATGATAAGACCCGCGATACAGGCGGCACCAGAATGTGCGACATCTACGAGGCCTTTCTCCAGGGACGCTCACAGTTAGAGGTTTATGGAGAGACGACACGCGGTTTCGATAACATCATAACGATCGACAAGGATTCCAGGGAGGTTGAATTTCCCCGAGAACAGAGTTTCGTTTTCGGATTCATAGATGGCAATCACCAGCCTGAGTACGTGAGAAATGACTTCTACCTCGTATGGGGAAACCTTGTCCCCGGTGGCAGCGTCGGCTTCCACGACTACGATTTCGACCTGCCAGAAGTCACCGAAACAGTTGACAGTATAATAGCTGAGCATAAAGACGAAATAGACGACATCCACGAAATAAAGGGTAAGTACATCATCTTACTGACCAAGAAACGTTCGGTTGAGTGAGCAGGCATATGTTGGAAGTACTTCAGGTTGAGACCACAAACCATTGCAATGCGCGCTGCATTTTCTGTGCCCACGGCCAGATAAAGAAACACGGCACTATGTCAGGCAGGCTTTACACCAAGATCCTGAAGGATGCCGGCAGGCTTGACCCGCATCCCAAAACGTTTATACCTATGCTTACGGGCGAGCCTTTTCTCGACCTGCAGATAGTAGACAGGGTAAAAGAAGCGCGGGCAGCCTTGCCCGCTACCGAGATTCATCTATATACCAATGGCAGCCTCCTGAAAGAGGAGTTAATCAGGAAGCTTTCGCAGGTATCCGATTTCCAGCTCAATATATCAGCGAATGGGGCCTCGGTAGAAACCAGAAAGAGACTGACGGGGCTAGATGACTACGAAAACTTGGCCAGGATGATCGACTATGTCGATGCACTTGGCATACCTCATACTATATCGCTGGTGCAGCATCCCTCCATTACCCCGGAGGAAGAGGAGGCCTTCAACCACAAGTGGGGGCAGGTAACGTCGAGTTCCTCCTGTCGAACGCCCTACGTTTTCCAGCACCTGAACTTTGCAGGGCTCACCTGCCCTGCTGGGGGCAACAACTTCACCCGCTGTATCCACGCCACCAGCCATATGACCGTGCTCTGGGATGGCAGGGTGAACCTGTGCTGTATGGACCCGCTTGGTAGAAAGATATTCGGCGATTTGAATCATCAAACAGTCGCCGAGGTGTGGTTCTCCAAGGAACGCCAGCATTACGTTTCTCTGCATGAAGAAGGCAGGGGAACAGAGTGCGAGGTGTGCCACGACTGCAACATCTTCAGCATTTGAAACGCAGCTAAGATTCTCTGTTCAAACACCTTCTAACCCCCCAGTTCGTATCCAATAAACGCAGCACTTTGATTTGTATTGGGTTGACAGCTATAATATGCTGTGCAAGCATGAAGCTATTATTAACCAGGGGCAACTGTCTGGAATTGAAGGGTATAAATGGGCATCATTGATTCCATAGGTAACACGCCACTTATAGAGTTGAGCAACCTGAATGGAAATCCCAGGGTCAGACTCATGGCCAAACTGGAGGGGAGCAATCCCGGCAGCTCGGTCAAGGACCGTACTGCTTACTATATGCTACAGAAAGCCATCGAATCTGGGGAGTTGACTCCGGGCAAGACCATCCTGGAGCCCACATCAGGCAACACCGGAATCGCCCTGGCCATGATAGGCGCAGCTATGGGCTACAGGGTACAGTTGACCATGCCCGAATGCGTCAGCGTTGAGAGACAGCGCGCCATTGAGGCATTTGGCGCTGAGATCGACCTCACCCCAGGGGACGAGTCAACCGACGGTGCCATCGTCCTGGCGCATCAAATCTTCCAGGAGCACCCTGAGCAATTCTATATGCCAAATCAATTCGATAATGAGAACAATGTACTTGCCCATTATGAGACTACCGGTCCAGAGATATTCACGCAGACAAACGGAGAGGTGGACGTGTTCGTCGCCGGAATGGGTACTACCGGAACCCTGATGGGCGTCTCAAAATACCTTAAAGAGCGCAAACCATCGGCGAGAGTCGTTGGCATCGAGCCCGAGTTAGACCATACAATTCAGGGGCTGAAGAATATGCGTGAATCTATTGTCCCCGGCATCTTTCGAAAAGATGCCCTGGACAGCCAAGTTACCATCTCAGATGAGGAAGCGTTCCAAACCACCAGATTACTTGCGACAAGTGAGGGCTTGTTCGTGGGTATGTCAAGTGGAGCAGCCATGGCAGGAGCGCTGAAGGTCGCTAAAGAGATGACCTCTGGCACAGTGGTGGTACTTCTACCAGACCGGGGTGATCGCTACTTGAGCACCTGCCTCTTCATGTCCAGGTGTGCCAAATGCCCGCCGTAGGCCACGTGGCTGCACCGACCGAATAGATGCACACAGGTCATCCCTGCCTGAGCTGCCGTTGGACGTCGTCATGTTCCTATACACTGTTGTTATTGCTTTCGGCAGTACAAACCGACCTAACACTTGATGGAGGGGAATCATGAAAGTGCTTTATGAGGAACTAACCTACAGGGAACTCTCCGCGCCTCTGATGATTAGTCAACCTGACGACGCCTGGCATCCGTTAAAGGGCCGCAACTATATCGAGTGGTGGTACTTCGATGTGATGAATGGAGATGGGGGTATTGTTAGAGGCCAATTCCATATTTCCCGCGACGTTTTTTGGCCTCTAACGCTTAGGACAGGTGTTCGGGCAACCTACGTTAAGCCTGATGGGACAGAGATCCTCATTGAAGAGAAGTTCCCCTATTCCTCCTTCAAGTCTTCAACCGAAGTCTGTGATGTGGAAATCGGCAAGAACTTCCTCAAAGGAGACCTTTCGCACTACAAGCTACATATTGAGGACGGGGACAAAGTCCTCGACCTGGAGCTCGATTCTGAAATAAAAGGTTTCAAAAGCCACATGTGCTTCGGCGACGAGACAAAGTATATGTTTTGGGTCGTGCCACAGCCACGCAGCCACGCTAAAGGGACCTTCAGGACGAAAGATGAAACCTTAGACATAGAGGGATTGGGCTACCGTGACCACAACTGGTTAAACTTCTTTCCTCCGGACGTTATCGCATACTGGGATTGGGGAAGGGTCTATGACAAGGAATTCACCGTTATCTTTGCCGATATTTTCATGACTAAAAGATTTGACAATGCCGAAATAAAGCCGCTGGTGATTTATGACTTGGATAAACTACTCTACCTGACAACGGAATCCAAGAAATGGAGCCTCACCAAAACAGATGTCAAGTACGATCCGGACACACAGACCGAATGTCCCCAGACACACATAGTAAAGGCCCAAGATGAGGACTTGCTCCTCGAGATGAATCTACACCTTGAGAAGGTCTTTCAAAAGATAGACCCGCTGGCTGACTTCAACCCGCTGGTAAGATTCCTGATTAGGACCTTCAAGGGAAAACCCGCGATAACTTCATTCTTCTCCCTCGGATCGGGGAGATTAAACTTCTCCGGGCGAGAAAACACTTTGACCTGCACCGCAGTACACGAGCTTGTCCGGAATATCTAAGCGTCCGACAATATCTCTGTTTACTTCGTATCACCCTCGAACAGATGATGCTCCCTGTCCTCCACAAATAAAAACGCTGAAGGCTTTTCTTTCCTTCAGCAGCCTAGCTCTCCGCCCGAATCCTTAATTGCGTTCTCACGGTTCAGGCTTGTCTCCCCTGATCACGGCCTGACACCATCGCTGGCAACTCCAGCATCAGAGCTAACTGCTCGCACCGGGGCAAAGGTCCTGCGATGCAGAGGGCAGGGACCCAAGCGCTGCAACCCCTCAATGTGCTCTGGCGTGCCATAGCCCTTATTTCGGACCAGGCCGTACCCAGGGAATTGCCTGTCTAATTGCACCATAATCCGGTCGCGGGTGACCTTGGCAATAATGGACGCTGCTGCAATCGAAAGGCATAGCCCATCCCCATTGACTATGCTCTTTTGTGAGATGCGAACGTCTGGCAGACGGACAAAGTCTAGAAGAAGGAAATCGGGAAAGCCTGGGAGTTGGTCCACAGCGTAGCGCATCGCCAACCTGGTAGCGGCTACAATGCCCTGCTCGTCGACGACCTCATGCGAGACTATCCCTACTCCAAACGATATTCCGTCCTTCTGGATGCAGTCGAAAAGGAATTCACGCCTTTGCGGTGTCAGTTGCTTGCTATCTCGAAGCAGATGCAACCAGGATGGTCGGTCCTCCAGGGGAAGAATAGCCGCCGCAGCCACCACCGGCCCAGCCAACGGGCCGCGACCGACCTCATCGACACCGGCGATGAACCTGTAGCCCTGTACCCTCAGCCTCTCCTCTTCGATAAAGGTTGGTGCCTGGCTCACCGCTACCTTTGCCCTCTCAGAATTTGGGACATCGTACCACGGGCACGTGTGGTTGTCAAAATTCACCCCGTGTAGCGTCGTGACTCCTGTCACGACGGGGATTTCGTTGCCACGACGGGGATTTCGTTGCCACAGGAGTGGCAACGCTACATCAATCAGCAGGCGCACACCATTGTTGCAGGTAGTGCACCTTGCGCCTATACTATGGCCGTGTTGCGTACAGCCAATAGAAGAGTGCAGTGAAAACATATTTGGAAAAGACTCGAGGCCAGATTTCGCTGCTAACCGCTGCATTCGCCTTCTACAGCCTATACTACCGCCAACTTCTGTGGGTCAATGCGCGAAATCTCCGCCTGTCAAGCCCAAGCTCATTCATAGACTCACTTGAAACAATACGGTCAATCCAGATGGTGAGGGGTTATACTGCCTTGCTCCCCCTCCGGTTGGCCTCCCTGCACAAACTGTGCAGGGAGATAGACACACTGTCAGTGCCGGGCGATGTCGTCGAGTGCGGCGTTTACAACGGGGGGTCGGCTGCCTTGATGGCTTCCGTTTGCACCCGATCCCTTCTGAATAGAAGTGTGTGGCTCTTCGACTCTTTCGAGGGACTACCCGAGACCACTGAAAAGGATGGCGATAAAGCCCGAGCATGCGGATGGTGGTGCCACGGGGACCTGTCAAAGGTCAGAACGATCTTCCAGAAGCTGGGCGTTCCCGAGTCATGCATCCACATTGTCAAGGGTTGGTTCCAGGACACATTCCCTTCCGTGCGAACCGGAGACATAGCCCTTCTGCATATCGACGCAGACTGGTATGAAAGCGTAAAACTGTGTTTGGAGAGGTTCTACGACAGCGTCCAGCCGGGAGGATTTGTAGTCATCGATGATTACGGACACTGGGAGGGCTGCAAAAAGGCAACCGATGAGTTTCTAAGAAACCGGTCTCTCGATGTTACACTGACCAGAGTCGATTACACGGGTCGCTATTTCCAGAAGCCCCTAAAACCTGCACAAGCGCAGATGTAGCCGGCTACTCCCCACTCTTGGCGGGAGCCATTAGCGTGGTCAGCTTCTGCCTTGTGTCCGTCAGCCTGGAACTGACAGCGGAACTCAGATTTCTCATAACTATGTAGCCCATGCGGGGATTCTGCTCAAAGAGGCTTGTCAAATCTAAACCTTTAATGCAAATATCCTCTGTTTTCTCAATGCACCTGGTGGAGGCCGTATAGGTATGTGGTTCCACTACAGCAGACCATCCAAAGACATCCCCTTCCTCTGCCGTATGAACTGTGACTTCCACAACGCCCGAGGGCTGGCTGAGTTCAACTACGATGTCCACCTTCCCGCTACGGCAGAGGTGCAGTTCCATCGCTTTCTTGCCCTGGTGGAAGCAAAAAGCACCTTTGGGAAAGGTGCGTTCACGGCAAAGCTCCGCTAACTTGGTCAACTCGTTGTCGTCCAACCCCTTGAAAACTCCGAACTCCTTCAACCCCTTGACGGATACCATTTCTCCTCCTCATCCACAGGCCACCTGGGCCCTTCCCAATTCGGCAGGCAAGCCAATCCTGAATAGCACGCCGTTATCAAACAGCATACACTACAACGCGACTAGAAGGTCGCCTTCAACTAGCTCCGCTGAGTAGTACCGAGTCAGCGGCCTTTTGCCCGGCCCGCTAATCTTCTTTCCCTCATAGTCATACTTCGAGTGGTTTATGCTGCAGCAGCGCAATAGAGGTTCTCCAGGCACGGGGTCAAGCTTACGACCGAAATGTGTGCAGCGGTCGGCAAAAACCAGATACCCCTCACCCTCGGTTCTTACGATGAGAATAGGTTTGGAGAGCCCCTGGCCGGAAAGATAGACAGTTCCTCCTTTTTCAGAGAGTTCGTGTATCTGGCCCACTTTCACACGTACCTTGCCACTTTCAAGGCTCCACAAGCCGGGACTTAATGGTTTCGTTTCGCAAATTCCAAAAATGGACTTGAAAATACCGGCGATACCTGCCATCTCATTTCTCCTCTCTGGGATGAATTCTGTGGGCGCAGCTCCTTCGAAAAGTCCTGTGCGAGAAAACCTAACACTACGCAGGTTTGTTGTCAAGAGATAAGCTGGATAGCGAAACAAACTTAGAGGGGGTGAATTCTACCGCAGTGGGGGCACTTCACTTTGACCTTCTTCAGGTTGGGCGGTACCTTCAGCTTCGTGCCACAATCGCAGTTGATAGCCCTGTAATTGCTCTTGCGCCACATCAGGTCTGAGACTTCGCGAGTGCGCTCCAGTTTGCTTGGTTCGGGCTCTACCGGCGCGGCTCCGGGCTCTGCTGCCCGTAGTCCAACGGCACCGGCACTGGCTACGGCAGCGGGAGTAATAACCCCCCCACCCCCCTTGTGAACTTGGCTATAGGCGCTGTCGTAGTCAGCGAGTGAGACGCCCCCGGCCATGGAGCGCAGGATTCGTGTTCTCTCAGAGATAGGCGGGTGAGTGCTGCTAAGATCGGTCGCTGGTTTTCCTTTCCTGCGGAAGGGATTGATGATGTACATTGGAGCTGTAGCCTTGTTGGCCGACTTCAGCTCGGCGGTCGAACCACCGAGTTTCTCCAGTGCGGAGGCTAATCCCTCCGGGTATCTGGTATACAGGGCGGAAGACGCATCGGCCAGGTATTCCCTCTTCCTTGAGATGGCAAAATATATCAATCGGGCGAGAATCGGCGCCAGTATCATCAACACTATTCCTATGATGAGGATTATCGCCTGCGCACTACCGCCTCCCCCCGATGAGCTTCTCCGGCCACCGGTCATAGAGCTGAAGAAGAGCATGTATGTAGCGTAATAGGCCAGAATGACGATAGTCCCCAGAAGGATACTGCACAATGACATCAGGAGCACGTCACGGTTCTTTATATGAGCCAGTTCATGGCCAATGACACCCTGCAGTTCATCACGGTTGAGCTTTTGCAGAAGTCCCGAGGTTATGGCGACAGAAGCTCGCTTGGGGTCCCGGCCGGTGGCGAATGCATTCAACGCCGGGTCGTCGATAATATAGATGTCGGGCATCTTCTCCAGGCCGGACGCAATCCTCATTTCCTCAACTATGTTATAGAGGCGGGGATGGTCATCACGCTCTATTTTCCTTGCCTTGGAGAGCGCCAGCAATATATTGTCCCCTTGAAAGAAGGCCACCATGTTCATTATCGCCCATACTACCAGGGCAATAATCAGCCCGCCGATACCATTGTCCAGAAAGGCCAATCCCAGGAAATACCCAATCAAAAGCAGCAGCATCAACATCCCTGCCACCAGCACTGCCGACCTGATTTCATTCGATCTAATCTGCTGCCACATATTTGATTCTCTCGGTTAAGTGAAGCTAACCTTGGGCACTTCCCTCTCCGCAGGCGCCTCCACCTCAAAGAACTCGCCGGCTTGGAAGCGGGTTATGCTCGCTATTATGTTGGAGGGGAACATCTGGGTCTTATTGTTATAACCCAGTACTGAATCGTTGTAGAACTGGCGTGAAAAGCTTATCTTGTTCTCCGTAGAGGTCAGTTCCTCCTGGAGAGCGAGGAAGTTCTGGTTGGCCTTCAGGTCAGGGTAATTCTCAACCACGGCCAGCAGCTTGGAAAGTGCCCCACTGAGATCAGCCTCAGCTTTGGACTGGGCCCCAACGCCCTTGCCGATTGCGCCCTGCGCCAGATTGCGGGCATTGGTAACTGCTTCCAATGTCCCTCGCTCGTGCGCCGCATAGCCTTTGACCGTCTCCACTAGGTTGGGGATGAGGTCGTGCCTTCTCTTGAGTTGGACGTCGATCTGCGCCCAGGCGTTCTGCACCTGGTTGCGCAGCCTTACCAGGCTGTTATAGGTCCCAGCGAAGAAGAGGAGAAGAACTACTACGATGCCGATAATGACCCAACCTGCTATTGGCATGAAACACCTCCGTAACAGTTTCCTTTTTTATTAATTCCAGGACTCAAACCCAAATCAATAGAATATGGTATCCCAGCTACATCTTCCAGGCCCGGCTTAGTCCCGGGCTTGGAACACCTCTCCCAGGAAGGTGATAACGCGCCCCTGAGAGTCCGACTCCTCCGACGGCTTGTCAGGTAGCTGTGTTATCAACTGGCCAACCTCACCCTTATCAAACCACAGCCCGTCTCCCCGCGGGCAGGCATCAATAAGCACCTCTGGCTTATGACCCACAGTCGCCTTTTTCATTTTCTGGCCACAGATCGGGCACTTGCGCTTCTTCTCCGCTGACTTGGCTTCGGGTGAGGTGAGGACACTGTCCAGAGATAAGCTGGGGCCTTCCAGCTGCATGGTCTCCAGTAAAAGCTCCAATTCTCCGGCATCGAACCAGACCCCCGAGCAGTCCACGCAATAGTCAAGCTCGATCTGCTCATGCTCGACCACTATCATTGGGATGCTGCATGCGGGACACTTCATGGGGTTATCTCCAAAAGGTGTTAATCGAAAGTGTAGACAAAGAACGAAGCTATGTCAAGGAAAGCACGTGGATACTGAGTTGCGGTCAAGCGATAGGACTACAAGACCTCCTCATAGACTTTCAGGGTCTCCCTGGCCGCAACTTCCCAGCTAAAGGATTCTTCGATCCTTTTTCTCGCTGCCTCGCCCAGCCTTTGTCTTAGAGGCCTATCTGCGAGAAGGCGCTTTATCGCTGCTGCCAGCGCAGGGGGGTCTGCCGGGGGCACCAGCACCCCAGAACCATCTGATCCCACTATCTCGGGCAATGCACCGGCCCTACTTGCTATGACCGGAGTGCCGCAGGACATAGCTTCGGCGGCAGGCAATCCAAAGCCCTCGTAGAGGGAAGCGGTAACTGCAATCTCCGCCGAGGAGTAAAGTCTGACCAGCTCGTCTGTGTCCAGAGTCCCAGTGAAAGTAACTCTGTCGGCGATCCCTAGCTCCTGTACTAGCTTGGCACCATAGCCGTTGCCGGGACCCTGGTCACCGACCACACTCACCTTCACGTCGACCTCGCCCTTTAGTAGTTGCACTGCTTTCAATAGATATGGAACGCCCTTGTTCTTGTCCTGAACCTTGCCCACTATCACCAGGCTATTGGGCTCTTTCTCGACGTAGTCGAGTCTCCTGAAAATGCTGGTATCGATGCCGTTATGGACTATTCTTACTCTGCCTTCGCGTAGTTTGAAGGCTCGAATCGTATCCCCTGCCGACGTTTTCGATACCGTTATCACCCTCTCCATTCTCCTGCTCACGATGCCCTGCATAATGAGGAAGGAATAGAATAGGGCCCATCTGAGCCTGCGCCGCCAGGTCTCGGACTCGGCTAAGGCAGCCGCCAGATCGGCGGTTATGGGGTGATGTATCGTGGCGACGATGGGCACGCCCAGGCTCTTCGCCAGCAGCAGACCATAGCCCAGCGTCTGGTTGTCATGGATAATGTCAAACCGCTCATGACACATGATGTCGCGCAACCTCAGATATGCCCTAATGCTGAAGGTAAATATATCGGGGAAGAAGCCGATGTGTACCGCCGCGGCTTCGCAGAAATTAATGGGGGTGAACATGCGGAGAGGGCTGGACAGCATGGAGAAACCGTTTGTCTCATACAGGTTCAGTGCTTCGAGCTTATGCAGCTTCACCCCATCGGGGGGTGTGAGGTAGGGGGGGCCTGAAATCACGCTGACTTCGTGGCCCAGTTCATAGAGGGCTTTGGCCAGGTAGTATACGTACACTCCCTGGCCGCCGCAGTACATGTTGCCCCTGTAGGTTAGGAGGCATATCCTCATTTGCGCTTTTTATATGCGATGCCGAGCAACTTGTCAAGTAGGGGCGAGGTGACCTCGCCCCTACACCAAGAAACCAATGAAATACTATCTAGATGAAAATCAACGTAAATCCACGCGGTTACGCGGCTACGATTACACCCAGGCAAGTGCTTATTTCATAACTATATGCACTCATACCAGGGAATGCTTATTAGGTGAAGTGGTAAACGGTGAGATGCGACCAAACGAATACGGCAACATTGCGAACGCCCGCTGGAATGAAATACCGGTTCATTTTTCAGACGTGGAAACAGACAGCTTTGTCGTTATGCCAAACCATATCCACGGGATTATCGTATTAACCGATGATTGTAGGGGCGGGGTAACCCCGCCCAATTGGGTCACCACGCTCGATAAAACGGGCACGGAGACCGTGCCCCTGCGGAAGCGTACATTGGGCCAAATCGTCGCATATTTCAAGTATCAAACAACCAAATCAATCAAATTCGCAGTACACCCGGAGTGCACGTATGGCAACGTAATTACTACGAACATGTGATACGAAATCAAACCGATCTTGAGGAAATCAGGGAATACATTGTGAACAACCCCCTGAAATGGGATTTAGATAGGGAAAACCCCAATAATGTAGGGGCGAGATCCTAGTACAGACGCTATCCGTTGTAGGGGCGAGGTGACCTCGCCCCTACTTGTCTAAAAACAACCACCGATTGGCCCAAGGCCTCGCCCCTACTCTGCAACCACCATCGCCTGCCCCAGCGTCTCGCCCCTTATCTCGGGATTGTAGTAGGAATACGCCTCAGAGGTGACGCCCTTAGCCTTGACAGGATACACCGCCTTTACATCGAAGGTGAAAGCCACGATGTCTCCCGGCAACATGTTCTCGATATAGAATATGACCTTCCTTCCGGCAATCTCGTAGCGCTTGATCTGCCCGTCTTTCTCGACAACATCAGCTATAGAATCGGTGACCGGAGCGAAACCGGTGGGCACCGACACATCGAGAACCACCATTCCAGCCTCCATATCTATGGGAGGAGCGAACTCAAGCTCTACCGATACCTCAACCAGGTCGTTCACCTCGACCTGAGTGGTATTGTAATCAACCTCTATCTTCAGGATTTCCTCTCCCTGCTCTGCTTCGGGGAGGTTGAACCTCTCGACTATCTGAGCTATGGCCTCCCCCCTCCCCTCAACGCTTATCTCGACCTCTCCATTTATGGGAACCTCCACTATCTGAAGGACATCGAAGTTATCCTGCGTTATTCTGAGCTCCTTTTTCTCTCCCCCAGCCTCTATGCTTATCGTCAGGTCAACATCAGCCCTGGCGTCGGTGGCATACTC
>SDBU01008221.1_pt1 | contig 11906 bp, 8 predicted proteins | sample 2277071 | NCBI WGS metagenome assembly SDBU01 (sample SAMN10397929, study PRJNA504765) | marine sediment metagenome | isolation source: marine sediment core GS08_GC12, 126 cmbsf | place: Arctic Ocean: Gakkel Ridge, Loki's castle | collected 2008
CGGGCTGCACGAAGAGCAACTGGAACCTTGCTCCCAGGTCGTAATCCTCTTGGCCAAAAGCCGGCGCTATGTGGACGATGCCGGTTCCCTCCTCCATAGAGACGAATTCGGCGGGGTGTACCTGCCATGAATGTTTTGACATATCTGTGGCGTAGTCAGGGGGCTCATGAAGGGGGAACGATTCAATGTAGGTCGGGTTGGTGAGACCTTCATAAAACCTCTTTACGGAGCCCCTTGGCAATCCATCAGCAAATGGATCATAGAGCCGTTTGTATTTGAGACCGATAAGTTGTTTCCCCAGGAATCTGCGCACGATGTGGTATTTGTGCTTTAGGGTTTTGGTCAAAAGGCTAGAAGCCATGATGAACAGGGCATCGGTGTCCGTTCCTTCCCTGCTTTCTGTACGTACCAGGGTATACTGTGCCTCAGGATCAATAGCAAGGGCCACGTTACCAGGAAGAGTCCAAGGAGTCGTCGTCCAGGCAAGCAAGTGAACAGGCCCCTGGGTACTCTTGAGCCGTTTCACCGTCCTTTGAAGCACCACCGCTTTTGCCTTGGGCAAGTCCTCCGCGTAATCGAGGGTCGCGTCTAGGTTGATTTCGAACTTGACGTACACGGACGGGTCGGGGGTGTTCTCCTCGTAGCCCAGGGCCACCTCGTGGGAGCTGAGGCTAGTGACGCAGCGGGGGCAGTGGGGGGTGACCTTCATTCCGGAGTAGACCAGGTCCCGCTCCCATAGCTGTTTGATTATCCACCATCCCGTCTCGATGTAGTCGTTGGTGAGGGTAGCGTAGGCATTGTCCATGTCCACCCAGAAGGCTATCCGGTCCGTCAGATCCTCCCACTCCCTGACGTAGCGGAAGACGCTCTCCCTGCAGCGGGCGTTGAACCGCTCCACGCCGTACTCCTCGATATCCTGCTTGGTGGCGAAGCCCAGCTCCTTCTCCACCTCCAGCTCCACTGGGAGCCCGTGGGTGTCCCAGCCGCCCTTGCGAAGGACACGGAACCCCCTCATGGTCTTGTAGCGTGGAATGACGTCCTTGAACACCCTGGCCAGGACGTGGTGTATGCCGGGGCTGCCGTTGGCCGTGGGCGGCCCCTCGTTCAGCACGAACAGGGGGCTCTCCTCCCGCTCCGACTCGGTGCGGCGAAAGATGTTCTCCTCTCGCCAGAACTTCAAAATCTCCTCCTCCATATGGGGGAAGCTGATCTTGCTAGCAACGGGCCTAAAGCGGGGCGCGCCCTGCGCCCCTTCCCGTCCTTTATCCGAGCTCATCTGATCTCCCGTTGGTATCGTTTGCTAGCCTCCAAAAATACAAATCCCCGCCCTCTAGGGACGGGAGTGCAATAAAGCCCGTGGTACCACCCTAATTGTCCGAGTTCTCGGACCACTCTTTTCGGGGCACTGACATGCCCCTGCCCCGATAACGGTGGGCCTCTCCGTCCGGGTCTACTAGGCTTCGCCCTTGGATATGCCGCTCGTCCTGAGACTGTCGAAGGATGAGCGGTTTCGGCAAGACCGTTCGGCTGGAGGCTCGGGAGGGATTTTCGCCGGGGCGCATCGCGTCTGCTTCCACCGTACCAGACTCGCTGGGGGACCGCTTCCCATTACTCGTCTCCGTCGTCGCCTTTATAGGAAAAAGCTTAGCCTAAGCCTAGACCTGTGTCAAGGTTATTTGCCCTCTGGGCCAGACTGGAGGCCGAAGCCCTTTGCTGGGTGTGCCCCGCTTTTCGGCACCAGGCACCCATGTTAAACTGTTTTCCCAGGAGCTCTGAACACCCATAATCAAGGGGGCAAAGTCAGAGTACCCGCAGGCAAGGCCAATCAGGAGGACCAGTATGGACTATCGGCGTCTTGGCAATTCGGGGCTTGAGGTATCTGCTGTAGGCCTGGGGGCCAACAACTTTGGACTAAGAATAGACGCAAAGGAGAGCGAGGCCGTCATTCGCCAAGCGCTGGAACTGGGCATCAACTTCATAGACACCACCGACTCTGGTACCAGGCTCTCAGAAGAATACATAGGCAGATCTCTCAAGGGCATAACTGATGAGGTTCTCGTCGCTACGAAGGTAGGTGGGAGGACTGGAGAAGGGCCCAACAAATCTGGGGCATCTCGCTGGCAGATAATGAACCAGTTAGAAATCAGTCTCAGGGGATTGAGGCGCGAGTACGTGGATCTTTACCAAATCCACCGCCCCGATCCCCATACCCCTATAGAGGAGACGCTACGAGCCCTCGATGACCTGGTGCGCCAGGGGAAGGTGCGCTACATCGGCTGCTCTAACTTCGCCGCTTGGCAGGCCTGCGAGGCTGTCTGGACATCCCGCACCTTGAACCTGACACCCTTTGTGAGCACCCAGGCGGAGTACAACATTCTGACGCGGGACATCGAGAGGGAGCTGATACCTTTTTGTCAGAAGTATGGTGTCGGCATCCTTCCATACTTCCCACTGGCCGCTGGATTTCTGACGGGCAAGTATCGACTCGGCGAACCAGCCCCCGAAGGAGCGCGCTTTGCAGGCAGCCATCGACTCAAAGACAGGATGTTGACCACGAAGAATTTTACCCTTTTGGCTCGCCTGGAGAGTTTCGTCCAAGAGCGGGGGCGGACTGTTGCGGAGCTGTCGATAGCCTGGCTACTGGCCAACCCGGCGGTCAGCTCGGTGATAGCGGGCGCAATGAAGCCGGAGCAGGTGGTGGCCAACGCCAAGGCCAGCGACTGGCATCTATCGAAGGAGGACTTGGTCGAGATCGGTAAGCTGTTAGAGGAAAGTACGGGGTCCTAGTCTCTGGCTCTGGCTTCTGTTCATACTTGTGCGCACCCCCAGAGGTATATCGTATACCCCAAAAACTCTTGAGTGGGAGGACAGCATGTCAATAGTTCTGTATGAGAAGAAAGGGAATATAGGCTACGTGATCATCAACCGCCCCGAGGTCATGAACGCCCTGAACAGGGAGGCGCAGAACAGGCTCCGAGAGATATGGGAGGATATAGAGACGGACGACGAGGTCTTTGTCGCCATCCTCACCGGAGCCGGTGACCGGGCCTTTTCCTCAGGGGCAGACCTGAAGGAGGGAGAGGGGCGACACCGTAAGGAGGACTACCTCTACATGCGGGGGTTCCTTTCCAAGGGGCCAACGGCCCGTGAGGTGTCCAAACCCCTGATAGCCGCTATAAACGGCTACTGCCTGGCCGGCGGGCTGGAGCTAGCCCTGGCCTGCGACATACGTATAGCCTCGGAGAACGCATCCTTCGGCTGTCCCGAGCCACGATGGAGCCTCCTTCACGGCTATGGCGCCCTGGTCATGCCGTGGACCGTTCACCTGTCCAGCGTCATGGAGCTTCTCCTGACAGGCCGGCGCATTGATGCCCAGGAGGCACTCCGCATAGGGCTGGTCAGCCGGGTAGTGCCCTTCGATCAGCTCATGCCCACGGTGGAGGAGATCGCCAGCCAGATCTGCCAGAACGCTCCCCTGGCCATCAAGGCCACCAAGGAGCTGGCTCGAAGGGGTGAGCGGGAGGGCCTGGAGCTGGCCCTCAGGATGTACTACTCCTACCGCGCCCTTCTGAACCACAGTGAGGACTTCAAAGAGGGCTCCACGGCCTTCAAGGAGAAGAGGCAACCTATTTTCAAGGGAAGGTAAGGCGGGCCCTTGGCCAGGGGTGAGCTAGGCCCAGACCCACATCTTTCAGAGCTAGCATTAAGGCGGGTCGAAATCTGCGTACAAAGAAAGATACAAGGGGATGTGCTCCACCGGGGCTTTATTCTCTTCTGCGTATCGTTACGTTCTTGGGCCCCTCATACAAAATGCGGCGGCTCATCTTGATGAGCTCGTCCAGGTTCTCGTCTACCTTTGCGATGATGGACAGGGGTACCGGTGGCCTGGCGTTGCCGTAGACCATAAAGATTTTCAGAAGGGGAATATGGGGCATGTTGAGGTGGACGATGTCGCCAGGCTCAAGGGACTCGGCGGGGTTCTCTACAACGCCCTCTGGTACCAGCTTATAGTTACCAGCGGCCCTCCAGGCCTGTCCAGCGCTGTAGGCGTGGATGGTCCGGTCCTCAATGGGAAGGGTGTCCCATAGGGCCTGGCAGGTCTGGGGAGCCTTATCCTCCAGCAGGGTGGCGGCGCCGACGACACCAGGGAGGTACATGACCGGGTTCTCCACCCAGATGCCGCCTATCTCTATCTCGATCTTCCGCATCTGGCCGGCTCCTGAGAATCGGAACGCTTTCTGAAGTTAGTCGCGCAAACCCTTAACCGTTGTTCTCTGCAATGACATTATTCAGCAACTTCGCCCTTAGCTTACTAACGATAGGTTAGGGGTTTATTATGGCCCTGATGACCGGGCTTCCCTCCGCCCGGCCCATCCACTCTGATGCTTCGAAGGCCTCGTTGATCTTCTCCAGAGGGAACCTGTGGGACACCATCCTGGTCAGCGCATACTTTTCCCTGGTGCGCACGAGAAATTCCAGGGCCGTGGCTATGATGGCGGGGTTATAGTGGCCCACACCCAGCAGCCGGACCTGCTTACGCAGCAGACCTGCGACGTCCAGGGTCAGCATACTGTTTCGCGTGATGTGTCCTAATTCAATGTAGGTTCCGCATATACGCAGCATATCCAGGCCCTCGGGGACTACATAGGGCTTACCCACCACCTCGATCACTATGTCGGCTCCCCTGCCCCCGGTCAGATCCTTCACACGGGCCACCCGCTCCTGGGGGTCTGGAAGTTCGTTGATGTTTATGGTCTCATCGGCGCCACACTGACGGGCCATTTCCAGCCTTGCCTTGTGGCCATCTATGGAGACGACCAGGCCAGCCCCCATCTCCTTGACGACGGCGGCGGCGTTCAGGCCCAATCCGCCGGCGCCCTGTACCACTACCGTATCTCCCAGGCGTACGCCGGACCTGGTTATACCCTCGGTGACGCAGGAGAGGGCGCAGTTGACAGAGGCCACCGCCTCATCGGACAGCTCGTCGGGCACCTTGAAGATAAAGTGCCCTGGCCCCAGGTAGAAGTACTCGGCGAATCCTCCGCTACAGTAGGGGTAGCTCTTGATGGACCGCCTCGTGTCCCGGTAGGGGCAGCTGGACAGCTCTCCCCTCATGCAGTTGTAGCACCTCATGCAGGGGATGAAATAGGCATAGGCCACCCGGTCGCCCTCCTTGAGGGGCCGCCTTAGGGAGTCGGTGGTCACGCCCTTACCCAGGGTGTGGACGACGCCAGTCATCTCGTGGCCGGGTATCATGGGCCCGGGCTCTCCGACCCTGACAGGCGGTGGGTTATCGCCCCGCCAGTAGTGGAGGTCGGAGCCACAGATGCTGCTGGAGGTGATCTTAATCAGTACGCCGCCCGGCTCGACCTCGGGGGTAGGTAGCTCCTGGATGACAAAGGGTTTGCCCGGTCCTTCGAATATAGCTGCTCTGCCTTTCATGTCCCCCTCCTTGACGGTTAATGGTTCTCTACCACCACATCGGCGACTGGTCTAGAGTCAGACCCATTTTGTTCCTGTTGTAGGCGGTGAAGCATCCGGCCCAATTGTAGTGCGCTGCCAGAGGGTGTTCAAGGGCAGGGCAGGGCAGGGCACGCCCTGCACCCAAGCTCTTCTCACCCCGATATAGGCGTGCGTTGACACCAGCTTTGGACTGTGTGGCTCTGGGCCATACCCTGTCTCATGGCGGAGGGGAGACGTTGACGCAGACACTTCCCAAAGATACAATCCCCAAAAGTAATCGCTGACTTACTTACGATGTGCTAGCTCCACGAGGGGGAAGAAGTGGACATATCAGAGATCTGTTTCCTGACCATCGGCCAGCTCGCTCCACTGATTCAGAAGAGGGAGGTTTCACCCGTCGAGGTGACCGACCTCCTCCTGGAACGCATAAGAGAGGTCGACGGGCGCACCAACGCCTTCATTACCGTCATGGCCGATGAGGCCCTCTCCGCCGCCCGGCAGGCGGAGAGGGAGATAACCCAGGGCAGATACAGGGGCCCCCTACACGGCGTGCCCATCGGCCTCAAGGACCTGTACTACACCAGGGGAGTACGTACTACGGCGGGCTCCAAGATAAGGGCCTGGGCCGAGTTTGTGCCAGGGGAGGACGCCACCGTTGTGGAGCGGTTCAAGGAGGCCGGAGCCGTTATCATTGGCAAGCTGAACATGCACGAGTTCGCTGCCGGCGCCACCAACGAGAACCCCCACTACGGGCCTACCCGTAACCCCTGGGACCTGGAACGAATCACCGGTGGCTCCAGTGGTGGCTCGGGGGCGGCCGTTGCCGCGTCCCTATGCTCGGCCGCCATGGGCTCCGATACAGGGGGTTCGGTGAGGATTCCGGCGTGCCTTTGTGGAATAGTGGGGCTCAAGCCCACCTTCGGCCGGGTTAGCTGCTTCGGCGTCGTCCCCCTCTCCTGGTCCCTGGACCATCCGGGCCCGATGACCAGGAGCGTCGAAGATGCTGCCTTAGTCATGAACGCCATTTCCGGGTACGACCCCCGGGACCCCGCCTCGGCGGATGTGCCGGTCCCCGACTTTACGGAGGGCCTGGGCCTGGGGATTTCGGGCATGAGGATAGGAATACCCAGAACCTTCTTCTTCGAGCGAATCGACAGCGAGGTAAGGGACGCCGTTGGGCGCGCCATCGCCGTTCTGAGCGAGATGGGGGCCATCATGGAGGAGGTCTCGCTGCCGCACATAGAGTACTCTCCTCACCTGCGTAATACCATCTCTTTGGCGGAGTCTGCTGTTTACCATGGGGCCCTGTTGAAGGATCACGCCGAAGAGCTTACTCCCAACGTCAGGGACCGGCTGGAACTGGGGCAGTTGATTCTGGCTACCCAGTACATCAAGGTACAGCGAGCCAGGAGCATCATAAAGGACGACTTTATCCAGGCTCTCAGAGGGGTCGATGTTCTGGTGACTCCCACGACGGCGATTCCGGCACCCCGGCTGGGCCAGAGGAACGTGGTTATCGAGGGACACGAGGAGGCGACCCTGGATAGCGTGGGCCGTTTCACCCGGCCATTGAACCAGGCCGGCCTTCCCGCCTGCACCGTGCCCTGCGGCTTTACCTCGGAGGGGCTTCCGGTGGGCCTTCAGATAGCTGGACGCGCCTTCGACGAGGCCACGGTCCTACGGGTTGCCCACGCCTACGAGCAGGCCACCGACTGGCACCCCAGAAGGCCACCCCTCTAGGGGTTTCCTTTAATGCTCCAGCTGCGGTGATGGACTGGGAGCTGGGAGTCCTCATTCTTTTCCTTTCATGAAAAACCACAGATGACCAAGGACTCCCGTGCGACCCTCTGAGTAAGGGTGAGTGGGTTTGTCTCACCGAGAACTAACGGCTAGACTTGTCCCCGGACGAGATAACATCAAGGAGAGAGAAGTGGTAGTACCCACCTTGTGTATCGTAGGCAAAAGCGGCTCCGGCAAGACCACCCTCCTGGAAGCCCTCATCCCGGAGTTGAAGGCGCTGGGCCACCGGGTAGCCGTGGTCAAGCACTCTCCCCACGGGTCGGACCTGGATGTGGAGGCTAAGGATAGCTGGCGGCTGTTGAAATCCGGAGGCGATGTGGTTCTCCTTAGCGGGCCAGGACAGGTGGCCCAGTTCAGACGAGTTACGGGTGACTCGACTCTGGAGGAGTTGGCTTCCCACGTCTGGGACACCGACATCTTCCTGGCCGAAGGATACAAGGATAGCTCGTTCCCCAAGATAGAAGTGGTACGACGGGAGCTGGGGCTTGACCTGCTGTGCCAGGAGACCCAGCTTGTGGCAGTGGTCTCCGATTCGGACATAGCGGTCTCTGTCCCCCGCTTCCGGCCGGAGGACGCGGCATCCCTGGCCAGGTTCATCGAAGAGACCTACATCTTGCCAGATCGCCGGGAAATTCAGGCCCGTGTCACGGTGAACGGGGAGGAGGTGCCGTTAAAGCACTTCGCAGCGCGATTCATCGCCCGGGGCGCCCTGGGAATGGCCACCGCCCTCAAAGGCATAGAGAGGGTGAGGCGACTGGCCATCTTTGTCCGAACCCACCCTGGAGACGAATGAGGCGAAGGACAGCCACTGTATAACCCAGCTTCAAGCAGCCGTGCCAGCTCTAACGGGGCCAGTGGCGAAGCCGGACCTTAGATGAGCTCCGCTTTCTCAAGTTACGCTTCCTGGAGGGCGGCCTTGTGAGGGACATGGGCTGCCGTCTAGAGTTTAGGCTTAGGTGGGCGACGCGTCCCCAGGCCCAGCTCCTTGCGGTACTGGAGGTGCCGGATGATGTCCGCCCGGCCCAGGAGGCCGACGAGCCGCCCATCTTCGGTTACCAGGACCTGGTTGAGATCACGCTCCGCCAGCAGCTGAAGTACCGTAGACAGGTCGTCCTCCGGGCTAATGGTGTGCAAGGGCTCTCGGGTCATGATCTGGTCCACCGTGGTGTTTGACCACCGCCTCTGTGGCACCTCCTTTGTGTCGCTCAGGGTGACAACGCCAACCAGGCGATCGTCCTTGCACACCGGCACGGTCCTTTGACCGCCGCGAAGGAAGAGGTCGTTAACCAGTTCGATTACCAGGGTCTCCGGTACCGTCGTCTTCGGGTTGGGGTCCATGACCTCCTTGACCTTGACTCCTCTGAAGGACTCTTGGAGCGTTACCTCACGACGGCTGGAGTAGGCGGCGCCATTGAGGAACCACCCGACGAAGGCTATCCATAGTCCACTGAGGAGGTCCCCATTGAGGACTAGGAAGACGCCAAAACCGATAAGTCCAAAGGCAAAGACCTGACCAACCCCTGAGGCGATGTTGGTGGCCCTGGTAAGGCTCTTGGTGGTGCCCCATAGAATGGAACGTAGCACCCGGCCGCCGTCCAGTGGAAACCCCGGTATCATGTTGAATACCGCCAGCAGTATGTTGATGATAGCTAAATAGACGAGCAGCGCTGCCAGGGGGCTGCCCCGATCCTCAACAAGGAGCACCATGAGCCAGGAGGCTCCACCGAGAATCAGGCTGGTAAGGGGTCCCACCACCGCAATATAGAACTCGTCCTTGGCCGTTTCAGTCTCGCTCTGAATATTGCTCACGCCGCCGAAGACGAACAGGGTAATGCCCAATACCCTGAGTCCGCGCCCTCGGGCCACAAGTGAGTGAGACAGTTCGTGCAGCAATACGGATACGAACAGGAGCAGAGAGGACAGAATTCCCATCGCCCAGTAGGTACCCGTTGCCCATCCGGTGAAGTATTGAGGAAAGAACCCATCCGCCAGTGACCAGGCTATCAGTATAAAGGCAATGGGCCAGGTATAGTGGATCCCTATTTCGATGCCCGCTATCCGGCCTATTCGAAACGATGCTTTCATCAATGTCCTCCCTTACCCCTCAGGTCAACCGCAACCTGGCCGGCTCTTCCATGCTGGCCTCTCATCTGTCTTTCAAGGATTGGGAACGGCAAACTCATGCTATCCTGAGATGGAAGCGCCTATCAGGCGGCCTATGCTGAAGGTCACTCCTGCAGAGACGACTCCTATTAGCAGCATGCGTATACCGCCCCAGACGAAGCTCTTGTTAGTAAGTAAGCTCAACAAGCTCCCTACTGCGAATAAGGCCACTCCACTTAGAGTGGCGCTTAAGAACAGTGCCAGAGTATCGGAGCTAACCAGGTGGGGAAATACTGGAACTAGAGCGCCCAGACCAAAGGCGGGAAATGAGCTGAAAACGACTCCCCAGGGTGAGCCCGTTTGAGAGGGATCAAATCCGAGCTCCTCTCTCGCCATGGTATCTAAAGCGACCTCTGGGTTGGCCAAGATGCGCTCTGATACGACCTTGGCCTCCTCACGGGTTAAGCCCTTTGACTGGTAGATGAGGATAAGTTCCTCCCTCTCCTCCTCCGGCGATTCCTCGATCTCGGCACGCTCTATCTCAATCTCCCGCTCGTAGACATCTCGCTGGGAGCGTACCGAGATATATTCGCCCGCTGCCATGGAGAAGGCGCCTGCCAGGAGTCCCGACACCCCCGCCAGGAGAATGAAGTGCGGGTTGGAGGTCCCACCGGCAACCCCCATGATGAGGGCAAAGTTGGAGACCAGGCCGTCGTTGAAACCCAGGACCGCCGCCCTAATATTACCTGCGCTGCCGGCGCGATGGCGGCCCTCTGACTGTAGCAGGTCTACGGCTCCTACCTTGCCCGCCAGGCCACCCAGGGCCTGGGCATGTTGACGCTCGTCTCCTACGATGACCTTGGCCTCCGGCTCCTTGGCATAGGTCCTTATGTCCGTAAACTCGCTCCTCAGAATCAGGGGCAGGACGGCCCTGGTGCCAAACCGCCGTGCCAACCAGGATATAAGACGGGACCTCAAGGTACGATGTGGCTTGAGGGCGGTAGCGTCTAGCCCCAGTTTTGTTGCCCAGTGAGCGGCGTGGCGCATTTCGGCCATGGCCAGCCCCGTGAATACTTCTGCCCTGATCTCATCCTTTTCTCCATCGGCCAGGTCATTGTATAGAGCCGCGGCCTCGATCTCGCTCTCCAGGTAGAACCTGAACCGAGCTTCAGGGATCTGTGTTTCTTTTGTCATGTTGTTACACCTGGTTAATATTCCTATCCTCAAACCCTACACATATGAATACCCACCAGCACGGTAGGGTCGGCCATCTCAGGGACAGAGGCATAACCATTGTAGTAGTCGTAGATAGGCAGAGGCAATAGCCGGGGCAGCAAAGTGATAACCCCGTGGACTCCATATGTGTGAATCTCATCTGACCATACTTGTGGGGGTCGGGGAAGCGTCAGACGTAATCCCAGGCCTCGCTCTGGTGAGTGGCCTCTACATGTGGCGGACGTAAGATCACCAGGCCCTCCTTTCGCAGTGACAACGGGATATCCTGGCCTGTCGAAAAGGAAAGGGGCAGGTATGAGTGGGTGTGAAACCGCACCTCGACCTCATGGCCGTTGCCCAGAGACACACGCAGGATATGGTGGGTGGAAGTGGGGTTCCACCTCACCACTCTTCCCATGACCTGGTTGTGACGTACGGCCCGGCTCAGGGGCCGGTCGGGGTAGACAATCTTGACATCACCCGGGTAGATGTATGCGGTGACCACCTCTCCTATGTTGACTGGCGCAGGGGGAGCCTCCAGTAACAGGCCGTCCCAGTCCATGAGGATCCTGGCGGAGGTGGCCTCCAAGACCTTGGCCCGAAACACATTCCGGATTCCAAGAATCCGCAGAACTGTGGCGCTGGCAGGGTTGCGGAATACCTCCTCAGTGGGTCCAACCTGCTGCACCTGACCCTCCTGTATCACGGCAAGACGGTGTCCCACGGCAAAGGCGTCCTCCAGGCTATGGGTCACATACACCACCACCAAACCTAGCTCTGCCTGCAAAGTACGGAGTTCTTGCTGTAGTCGCTCCCGCACGGCGATGTCCAAGGCCGAAAAGGGCTCGTCCAAGAGGAGGACCTTGGGCCTGGCGGCCAGAGCCCTGGCGATGGCCACCCGCTGCTGTTGCCCTCCGGACAGTTCGTGAGGGTAGCGGTGGGCCAGATGAGAGAGGTGCATCTGTTCCAGCAGGGTCAGGGCCCGTTGGCGAAAGTCTCCCTGGCCCCGGAGGGGATAGGCCACATTATCCATGGCCGTCATGTGGGGGAACAGAGCATAGCTCTGAAATACGTACCCGATTCTCCGTTTTCTGGCAGGCATGTGTACTGCCGGTCCCGGCCGGTGTCGCCGGAAAAAGGCGGCGCCGTCCAGGGTGATCTCTCCTGCGTCGGGCGTCATGAGCCCGGCTATGGCGTTCAGGGTCTGGGTCTTGCCGGCGCCTGATGGGCCAAAGAGCACCAGGATCTCGGGGCCCACAGCCAGGTGCAACTGGAGACGGAAGGAATCCAGTCGCTTGTCGATGTCCACCGTCAGGCGCGTCTCG
>SDBU01008222.1_pt1 | contig 11905 bp, 8 predicted proteins | sample 2277071 | NCBI WGS metagenome assembly SDBU01 (sample SAMN10397929, study PRJNA504765) | marine sediment metagenome | isolation source: marine sediment core GS08_GC12, 126 cmbsf | place: Arctic Ocean: Gakkel Ridge, Loki's castle | collected 2008
TTAAACAGTAAAAAGTAATATATACTCAATAATTTCTCAAGAAAAATCAAACATAAAATTTGGAAAGTACAAGGAAATAGATTATTTCTTGAATTTATAAAAAAAAGGGACCTTTTCAGGTCCCATTCTAGCCTACATTTAAGCCGAAGCTTTTCCTCTTAAAAAGGATGGTAAAAAACTTAATAAACCACTACTTTGTCTATTTTGTTCTTCTTCCCATCTGATAATTGCTTGTTGAATATCAATATATCTTTTTTCAACAGTTTCATAAGAATCTAATTGTATATTCTCAACATTTGTACCATAAGATCTAAATTCTGGCGCTTGACGGATTGACCTTAACCACAAGTTGTCATAACCAAATAACGATTTATTTAGTACTTCATTATTGTTTTTATATGCTTCTTTAAATTCTTTGTTCAATTTAGATGTAACTTCCAAATTAGTTTTTTTCGCTGCCTTAAAGAACATGTCACCCATTTGATAGCCTGCCATATAACCAATAAAAGTATCTAACATGAGAATGCTTATAGTTTTCAAGCTCCATGAAGTTATAGTAAGAGATATTCCAGCTAAACCAGTGCTTATCAGAGCTATTCCTATTCCTACAACAGGAATAACTGAAACAAACAAAGCTGTCTTTAGAATTGTTTTGAAGTTGTAATTTCTAACTTGCTTATTCAAATCATTAACTTTACTACTTATCTCATCATAAGCATTTCTTATTGGCGTTGTATCTACACCTGGTGGTTGAATTGACATAATTTTCTCCATTGTTGTAATTTAAAAAAGTACTGAAATAATACTTAAAATTGAAAAAAAATAAAAGGTAAAATTTGGAATGTATATAGAAAAAGATTATTTCTTGAATTTATAAAAAAAGGGACCTTTTCAGGTCCCTTTCTAGCCTAAATTTAAGCCAAAGCTTTTTCTCTTCTAATGGGAAATAAAAAACTTAATAAACCTCTATTTTTCTCTTCTAGTCTTCTGTTAGTTTCTTGATCTCTTTTTGTTTGTGTTTTTTTGATTTCATCCTGAAGGGATCTTGTATATACTTTTTTAACCTCAGCAAAAGAAACAACTCTGTTCTCTTCAATTCTATTACCAGCTAATTTAAACTCTGGTGTTACTGGGGCTAAGTTCATTTTAACATCTTTTAATAATGCATTTATGCTGAAAACATTAGCTTCTATAGTCTTATTAAGATCTGAATTTATCTTTGTTAATAATTTGGCTGTATTTAGTTCCATCTTATTATACATTATTTTACCAAAAGTTTTCACAATCATTTTTCCTGCTGTAAAACCAATCGCTATTTCAACAAGAAGAGTCTTGCAAATTGGTACAGAAAAAACATATCCTAATAAACTCACTGCTGCCATTGTAAAAATACTCGCTGCAACAATGCTTGCAAACAGTAGGCTTGTTTTAATTACAGTTTTAGCATTATGCTTTACCACCTGAGAATTTAAATCCTGCATTTTAGAATTAACAGCATCATAAGCTTTTCTTAGTGATGCAGTATCTATTGTAGCTGCTAAAATTGTCATAACGTTCTCCTTTGGTGAAGTTTAAAAATATGGTTAGTATACTTAAAGACAGGAAAAAACAAAAGTAAAAACTTTTTGCCGCAGTAAAAACTTTGTAATTTAATATTTTTTTAAGTGATAATTAATATTCAATAACTAAAAAAACAAAAATGCCAAAAGATCGTTATTTTATAGATCAAGATCTAAAGAAAAACTCTTCTTTAGAGATAAAAGATAAAGAAGCCCACCATATAAAAACTCTTAGAAAAAAAACGGGTGAATTTGTAGAGGTAATAAATGGGAAGGGATTTTTAGCAAAAGCCAAAATAGAGAATTTTGATAAAAAATCTATAAAAATTAGGGTTATAGACGTTTTTTTTGAAAAAGAAAAAAAGCAAAAACTCATTTTAGTACAAGCCTTTATAAAACCAAATAAACTAGAGTTTTTACTTGAGAAAACAACTGAGCTTGGGATAGATGAGATCTGGCTATTTAAATCTAAAAACTCTGAGAAATTGAATTTCTCAAAAAATAGATTAAATAGAATGAAATTTATTTTAATAGCAGCTATCAAGCAATCTGGCAGACTATACCTTCCAAAGATCAAGATCTTCGATAGTATAAAAGACATAAAAAATTTTGATAGCAATAAAAATATCTATTTTGGGGATGTAGAAAAAAAAGCTAAAAGATATGTGGATGTATATAAAAACAGAACAAAACAGAGTAACGAAGATAAAAAAACTAGCTATTTTTTTATAGGCCCGGAGATGGGATTTTTTTTAACTGAAATTTCATATTTAAAAAATAACCTACAAGCTATAGGTGTTAAAATAAATAGCAATATTTTAAGAGCTGAAACAGCCGCTATTGCAGCAATTTCTATAGCAGCTCATCTTCTGAAACTTTAAATACCAAGCCTTTTTGAGGATCCAAATGAACAGTTTCATCATTTAATAAAATATCGTTTGCATGTTTAGCTCTAATAACTAAAGGCAGATCTAATTTCTGAGCTTGCTCAAGCGCTAACTTTTCAGAGATTGTATCTACGTCTCTATTTTGTAAAATCACAGCTTTTGCAACTTCAAAAAGAGGCAAATAGCTATCTGAACATTTTGAGATAACGATTATTTTATCTTTAGCTTTAGAGATAGAATCTCCATTTACAGCTATTATTTTAGCTATTTTACCTTTTACTTTATTCCCGTGACCTTTAAATCCTTTAATAAGAACTTCACCAACACTTTCAACAAGCATAAGATTTGTGATTCCTCTTTTATCGAATGGAAAAGAAGATATTAAAACAACAAAATCTCCAAAGGAGATAAAGCCCCTGTCCATAGCATATTTACTCATAACTCCAAATGCTTCTCTTTCTGTTGTCCAATCAGAAGAGTGAATAGGAATAACTCCCCATAAAAATGAGAGTTGATGATATTTTTTTTCATTTTTAGTGAGTGCTATTATAGGAATATTAGGTCTTAGTCTTGTAAGGAGCCTGGTTGTAAATCCTGTTCTTGTTATTGCAAAAATGGCTTTTGCATCGCAGTTATACGCTGTTTTTACAGCGGCGATTGCAACAGATGATGAAACATCTTCACTCTCAATTCTAGATTCTTTATAAAAAAAGTCTTTATAATCAAAATCTTGCTCTGCTTGATAAATTATTTTTTTCATTTGCTCTACTGTTTCAACTGGATATTTCCCAGCAGCGCTCTCAGCTGAGAGCATTACGCAAGAGGCGCTATCGTAAATAGCATTGGCTACATCAGAAACCTCAGCTCTAGTAGGGCGAGGATTATTTATCATGGACTCTAGCATTTGAGTTGCAACAACAACAGGTTTTGCAATTTCGTAGCATTTTGCAATCATAGACTTTTGAAGTTTAGGAACTAGAGATAGATCAACTTCAACCCCTAAATCCCCTCTTGCTATCATAATTCCATCTGCGGCATCTGCAATTTCATCAAAGTTCTCAACACCCTCGGAGCTCTCTATTTTCGCAATTATTGGAATATTTGTTTTATTATGTTCAGAGAGTATTTTTTTTATCTCTAATACATGATCTGCTGATCTTATAAAAGAAGCTGCTACGATATCTACATCATTTTCGCAGCCAAATATTAGATCTAAAATATCTTGCTCGGTTACAGCTGGAAGAGGGAGGATAACATTTGGGATATTAATACTTTTAGAGCTTTTCAAAACTCCGCTATTTTGAATTTCAACTAAAACGGCATCTTTTTCTTTCTCTATTACTTTCGCTATAATATATCCATCATCGAAAAGTATTTTTTGAGTAGGTTTTAAAACATCTAAAACCTCAAATGGATGAATAGGTACGTCAGTATCATTTTCAATCTCAGATCTAACGAGTCTAATTTTTTGTTTCGGCTCTAAGTGCAAAATATCATTTTTTACTTTTCCAACTCTAATTTCAGGACCTTTAGTATCGAGCATAATAGCAATTGGTTTTTTTGCCTCAAATCTCACTTCTTTGATGTTATTGATGGTGATTCGATGCTCATCGTGATTCCCATGTGAAAAATTAATTCTAGCAACGTTCATGCCGGCATCTATTAACTTGTGCAGCATCTCTTTTGACTTAGAAACAGGACCTATAGTACAAATTATTTTAGTATGAATATGCATAATTTTTTTTAACTTCTTGTTAATTCTAAAACAGTTATAATACTTCTATTAAACCTAACAATTATAGAAAAGTTGAATAATCGTCAAATTGTTTTAAAAAAAGTAAAAGTTCATAATCTCAAAAGCGTAGATTTAATTCTAGATCCTTTTGAATTAATTGTATTTACAGGAGTATCTGGCTCAGGCAAATCATCTCTCGCCTTTGATACTATATTTCAAGAGGGACAAAGAAGATACATTGAAACGCTACCTGCGTCTGCTAAAAGATATATAGAAGAAAAGCAAAGGGTTGACGCCGAAGTTATTTTAGGATTGTCTCCAACCATTGCAATAGAACAAAAGACTGTGCATAAAACACCTAGATCATCTGTTGGCACAATAACAGGGATTTATGATTTTTTAAGAGTTTTGTATGCTAAAGTTGCCACGCCTCACTGCCCTATTAGCAAAGAAGTTGTAAAACCGAGAAGCAAAGAAAATATTTTAAAAGCAATAGAAAATATATATTTAGATAAAAAAATAATTATTTTAAGCCCATATATTAAAAACAAAAAAAGCTCACTTAAAGATGAGATTAAAGAGATCCAAAAAAAGGGTTTTACAAAAGTTAGAATCGATAAAAAAATATTAGATGTTTCTGAAACTAAAGCCTTAGATGCCAAAAAAGAGCATTTTTTAGATATTGTTATAGATAGGATCAAATTAACAAAAGAAACCCTTTCTAGGTTAAAAGAGAGCTTATTTTTAGCACTTGAGATGTCTAAAGGATCTCTCATTATTTTAGATGCAATAAAAGATGAAGAAAAACTATTCTCTGAAGTAGCATATTCAAAAAAATCTAATATTTCCTATTCAGCATTAAGCCCCACAGATTTTTCATTTAATCATCCATCATCTATGTGCGAAAAATGCCAAGGTTTAGCTACTGTTTATGAGTATGACATAGATAAAATAGTAGATCAGAATTTAAGCATATCAGAGGATTGTTGTTTGATAGCCGGTCACTATAACACTGTTCGATTCAAAAACATCTATGATAATCTTGCAAAGACTTATAAATTCAGTATAAAAACTCCTTGGAAAAACTTATCTGACAAAGCCAAAAACATTTTCTTATACGGGATAGATAAGAAATGGACAAAAATGAGATTTTATCATCCTAAAAAAAAGATTAGATGGACAGAGTACGTCTCATGGAAAGGAGTCATTTTTGAGGCTCATAAAAAATTAAATATTGCAACTAGTGATGTCCATAGAAAAAGACAACAAACTCTCATGACAAAAACCATCTGCCCTAGCTGCATGGGATCTAGAATAAAACCCTATCCTAGCGCTTCTACATTAAATGGAAAAAAAATTCATGAACTTACAGCTTTTACCATTTTAGAAGTTTTTGAGTTTTTCAAAAGCTTAAAACTTCCAAAAGAAGAAAATGAGATTGCAAAAGATCTGATATTTGAAATAACTAAAAAATTAAATTTTTTAATAAATGTAGGGCTTCACTATCTTACAATAGATAGGATAGCGCCGACGCTCAGTGGAGGAGAGTCACAAAGAGTTAGACTCGCGGCTCAACTAGGCGCAAATTTAAGTGGCGCTACATATATTTTAGATGAGCCATCTATTGGACTTCATCCTTTTGATCATAACAAACTAATCGACACTCTAATCACTTTAAAAAACCAGAAAAACACTGTGATAGTAGTCGAGCATGATAAAGATACGATGGAAGCTGCTGACACTATCGTAGATATTGGACCTTTTGCCGGGAAAAAGGGCGGTAGAATTATAGCTAAGGGAAAAATTGAAGATATAATAAAAGCTAAAAATTCAATAACCGGAAAATATTTATCATATGAAAGAGAGTTTCCAACGTTTAAAAAAAGAAAAATTTCAGAAAAAAAAATAACTTTAGAAAAATGCTCACTTCATAATTTAAAAAATGTAGATTTAAAAATCCCATTAAACACCTTTATTTGCATTACAGGTGTCTCTGGCTCAGGAAAATCTTCATTAATTTCAGATACCCTATATCCTGCACTTTCTAATAAGGTTAATAAAACAAATCTTGATTCAGGAAAGTTTAAAAAGCTCTTAGGCGTTGATAATATCGACAAAGTTATTTTTGTAGATCAAAGTCCAATTGGAAAAACGATTCGATCAAATGCAGCAACGTACACAAAACTTTTCGATGATATAAGAGATTTCTTTTCTTCTTTAAAACTGAGCCAAATAAAAGGTTTTAGTTCATCTGAGTTTTCATTTAACACGCAAGATGGAACTTGTCCATATTGCAGAGGTCTTGGGAAAATAAAAGTAGATATGGATTTTATGGAAGCTACTTTTTCTACATGTATTCAATGCAAAGGAAAGAGATTTTCAACTGAGGTTTTAGCTATAACATATAAAAACAAAAACATTTTTGATGTTTTAAATATGGATATAGAAGAGGCTTTTGATTTTTTTGATAAAATTCCTCAAATTAGAAGAAAGTTAGAGTTTTTAAATAAAGTAGGGCTTGGATATTTACCACTTGGACAAAGTGCAACAACACTATCTGGTGGAGAAGCTCAAAGAATAAAACTTGCAAAAGAGTTAATAAGACCAAGCAAAGGACAGACTCTCTATATTTTAGATGAGCCAACAACTGGCCTTCATTTTTATGATATTGAAAAGCTTTTAAATATCTTGCATGAGCTAGTTGACAAAAATAATACAGTGATTGTAATCGAACATAACATGGATTTTGTGAAAACAGCTGATTGGTTAATTGATTTAGGGCCTAAAGGGGGCTTTGAAGGGGGCGAAATCATTTTTGAAGGATCTGTTGATAAAATCATTAAAACTCAAAATAAGACTGGGCTTGCTCTAAAAAAAGCTCTAAAAAAAACAAAATTAAAATCAAAACCAAGAATTTTAGAAAAGGAAAAAAACTATCCAAAAAACTTAATTATAAAAAATGCTAAGGAGAACAACTTAAAAAATGTATCGGCTACTATAGAGCATGGTAAAATGACGGTATTTACAGGTCCATCAGGCTCTGGTAAAACATCGCTTGCTTTTGACACAATTTATCAAGAAGGCAGGCTTAGATACATGGAATCTTTAGATACTTTTTCTCGATTTTTTTTAAAAAACGCTAAAAGAGCAAATGTTGAAAAAGTTCAAAACATTTTCCCTCCTATTGCAATCGAGCAAAAATCCCATTCATTAAATCCCAGATCAACAATTGGAACGATAACTGAAATATATGATCGCTTAAGAGTATTATATTCACATCTAGGAGTAGCTTTTTCTCCTGATACAAATGAAAAATTAAAAACAATAAGCCCTAAATATGTTGCTGACAAAGTTTTATCTTTTAAAGAAAATGAAAAAATTCAAATTTTAGCACCGATTTTTCTCAAATCAAACCAAAGTTTTGAAGATCTTGTAGAAGATTTTTCAAAACAAGGTTTTTTAAGAATTCGATTAAATAAAAAATATTTCTCATTTGATGAAAAAATCCCATTTATTCCCTCTTTAAAAAACGAGATTTTACTAGTTATAGATCGACTAAAAATCTCAAAAAAAATTCATTCAAGACTTTTAGAAGCTATAGATATAGCATCTAAAATTTCTGATAACAAAATTATAATAGCTTTTGAAAAAGATGATCTTTTTTTTAACCTAGCTTTCTCTGATGAAAAAACAGGAAAATCTTATACTAAAATTACACCTAAAAGTTTTTTATTCAACTCTCAAGATGGAATGTGTTTAGACTGCCAAGGGCTTGGATACTTATACGGCATGGATATTTTATCAGAAAAAAAATTATCAAACGCGAGTATATTAGCTCTTGGATACATTTTTTTTGAAGATAGCGAGATTGATTTTTTAATCTCTTGTTTTGATTATTTAAATATCGATGTAGAGACTCCAATGAAAAATCTTCCAAATAGAGATCTAAACATTTTTTTAAATGGTTCAAAAACCAAATTTAAACAAAAAAATGTCTCATTTATCTGGAAGGGCTTGAATACTACCCTAGCAGAAATGGCAAAACACAGTTCTAAAAACCTAAAAGAGGCTTTAGTTCCTCTAATGGAAAAAACGACGTGTCCATCATGCTCAGGTAAAAGACTAAATCCACTATCTAGAAATGTAAGAATAAAAAAATTATCGATAACAGATTTTTGTGCACTATCAATTGAAAAAGCAAACACTTTTATATCCACAATAAAATTAACAGATCCTCAGAAAAAAATCTTACAAGACACCTTAGATACAATAGAGCAAAACTTAAAATTTTTAATAGAAATTGGTCTTGGCTATCTATCTTTGGATAGATCAGCGCCGTCTCTTAGCGGCGGAGAATTTCAAAGAATTAGACTAGCGACTCAGTTAGGTTCTTATCTAACGTCATGCATTTACATATTAGATGAGCCAACTATAGGGCTACATCCTCACAATAGTTATTTACTTATAAATGCACTTAAAAAGCTAAAAAATTTAGGGAACACTCTAATTTTAGTAGAGCACGATGAGATGCTAATAAAAGAGGCAGATTACATTTTTGATTTTGGTCCAAAAGCTGGTATACATGGAGGCGAAATTATTGCGAAGGGAACATATGAAGAAATCAAAAAAGACCCAAAATCTCTAACCGGTCTATATCTATCTCACAAAAAGAAAATACCTATGCCGGCTAAAAGAAGAGATATTTCTGAAAAAAAACTTAAAATAAAAAAAGCTAACCTTCACAACCTAAAAAATATCGATGTATCTTTTCCTCTAAACGCTTTCACTGTAGTTACAGGAGTCTCCGGCTCCGGAAAATCAACTCTAATAAATAAGATCTTAAAAAAAGCTGCCTTTTTAGGAATTCATCAAAGAAAAGCTGAAATAACACTTCCATACGCTAAAGTAAGCGGGCTTGATAATTTTAATAAAGTGATTTCATTAGATCAATCCCCTATTCATCAATCTTCTAGATCTGATGTTTCAACGTATAGTGATATCCAACCAATTGTAAGATCCATTTACTCAAATCTAATGCTTGCTAAAACAAAAGGATTAAAACCTCGCCATTTTAGCTACAACCATATCTCTGGCATGTGCAGAACATGTTGGGGGCTTGGTTATAAAAAAATTCAACTTCAATTCTTGCCACCTGTGACTACTCTTTGTGAGTCCTGCAAAGGTTATAAATTAAATCCCATCTCTTTAGAAGTTAAATATAAAAACAAGAACATAGGACATTTACTAGATTTAACAATTTTAGAAGCATTTGATTTTTTTGAAGCTTTTGCAAAGCTCACAAAAAAATTAGATTATTTAATAGAGGTAGGCCTTGGTTACTTAAAACTAGGTCAAGGACTAACTACCCTCTCTGGAGGAGAAGTCCAAAGACTCAAGCTCGCAAAAGAGCTATCTAAAAAAAGATCGAATAAAACACTCTATCTACTAGACGAACCAACTATTGGGCTTCATTTTGTAGATATTGAAAAACTTTTAAAAATCTTTCACTCGCTCGTTGACAAGAAAAACACTCTCATTATTATTGAGCATAATTTAGACATAATAAAAAATGCTGATTACATAATAGACATCGGAAAAGATGCCGGTGAAAAAGGAGGAAAAGTTATAGCTGAAGGTTCAATAGATGAACTCATCAAAAACAGAACCTCATACACAGCTAAATATCTAAAACCTTACTCATCAAAATAACTATTATTTTTAATTTAATGATCCTTTTTACTATTAAATGATCAAAAAAACAGGCTCGAAATAATAAAATTAGTTAATTATTCTTTGATTTTAATATTTTTTTTTCTATAGACTACAGTTAGAGAAGTAATAATTAGGAGATTTATTTATGGCGCAACCTATCATGAGCAAAAGAAAGGCACAAAGCCTTTCTTTTGCACTTTTTTTAATTGGTCTTGCTATCATCACATATTTTAAGTATTGGTGGCCGGGTCTAATGCTTACGGTTGGTCTTCCAATAGCTTTAAAACAATACCTAGTTGGCAAAAGGTTTGATATGATCATATCTTTAATTGTCTTTTTAGGAGCTTTCATAACGGTTCAATTCGACATCAAGTGGGAAGTAGTACTCCCTGTTCTATTTACAATCGGAGGTCTTTATGTATTTTTTAGAGAGTTTTTTGGACCAAAAGATATAACTGAAGCAGATATTGAAGAAAATCAAAATAAAGAGATTGAAGAAGAAGAAGAAGAAGAAGAAGAAGAGAAAAAGAATTAATACATATGCATTACTTCTTTTACTTCTTTTAAAGTTTTAGCAGCAACTATCTTAGCCTCATTAGAGCCTTTAAATATAAGATCCAAAACTTGTTTTGGATCTTTTTCATATTCTTTTCTTTTTTTTCTAATAGGGGTTAATAAATTATCTAAAACTTCCAAGAGTCTTTTTTTACAAACAACATCGCCAAGCCCACCTTTTGCATAATGATCTTTCATTTTTTGAACATTTTCTTTATCTGCATCAAAAGCATCTAGATATGTAAAAACAGGATTGCCGTCCACCTTTCCAGGATCTTCTACTCTTAAATGACTTGGATCTGTATACATAGACATTACCTTTTTCTTTAAAACATCCGGTTCATCTGATAGGTAGATTACATTTTTAAGAGTTTTACTCATTTTTGCATTTCCATCAATTCCAGGAAGCCTCGAGCACTTAGAAATTAAAGCTTTAGCTTCAACTAAAACATCTTTTTTATATATTCTATTGAATTTTCTAACTATTTCATTTGTTTGCTCAATCATAGGAAGCTGATCATCACCAACTGGCACTAAATTAGCTTTAAAAGCTGTTATATCTGCTGCTTGAGATACTGGATATATCATAAATCCAGCGGGTACACTTTCTTGAAAGTTTTTTTGTTTTATCTCTTGTTTCACTGTAGGATTGTGTTTTAGTCTATTCCAAGTAACTAGATTTAGATAGAACATAGTAAGCTCAGATATTTGAGGGATTAAAGACTGCAAAAATATGGTTGTTTTTTTAGGATCGATACCAACAGCTAAATAATCAAAAGCTACTTCTAAGATACTATCTTTTATAAGATCAGGCTTAGATGCATGATCAGTTAGAGCTTGCATATCTGCTATCATCACAAACTGTTTGCATTCATCTTGCATTTTCACTCTATTTACTAAAGATCCAACAAAGTGTCCTAAATGAAGAGGCCCAGTTGGCCTATCCCCTGTTAGAATTATTTTTTCGTTCATTATTTTTTCCAAGCTTTATTAAATATCCATCATAAGAAAAACTAGCTTTTAATTAAAAGAGCTTCTTTTATGTTTGTTGATAAGAGAGTCTGCTGTAAAAGGCGATCTGGACAAAGCCCTAATAGAGCTATGATTCTCAATCACCTCCATAAAGGAAGGGTTTTTTTTGCAATAAAAGGATAAAAACCATGGGTAAAATTGAAACTGAGGAGAACAAACAAGAAATTGCAAGGGCTGTTTTATCAAAATATAGCCCTATATATCTATTTTCTGCAGATGATGACGAGAAAAATCGCTAGAACCAAACCTTATAGCGATTCTTAAAAACGGACAGCTACCAGAAGAAGCAAAAGAAGCTTATCTAGCTATTGTCGAAGATGTAGAAGAGTCAATCACCCCTCCCTAAAGGAAGGGGCTTGAACCGTGAGGATCATGGGTAACAGGTTGACCAGAAGACAAACAAAGGAGTTTTTTTAATGTTTGTA
>SDBU01008223.1_pt1 | contig 11903 bp, 9 predicted proteins | sample 2277071 | NCBI WGS metagenome assembly SDBU01 (sample SAMN10397929, study PRJNA504765) | marine sediment metagenome | isolation source: marine sediment core GS08_GC12, 126 cmbsf | place: Arctic Ocean: Gakkel Ridge, Loki's castle | collected 2008
GGTGGAAAGAGTAAAGAGTGGTGGCTATTATGAGACCTCTTTATGCTCGGCTGGTGGGAATGTGGGAGCATTCGAGAAAGTGTTAACTGGCCAGATAGACAATGCCCTGGTATTCGTGGGAGACGGAGGGCATCATTCGGGCAAGAATTAGTTCGGGGGCGGCTGCTTTTCTGACGATGATGCAGCCTTCCGTAGACACCCTCTCATCTTCTCTATCCTCAGTCTTCTACCACCTTACCATCCTCCAAAGACTTTACACAAAGTCATTTGTGGATGAGGGCTGCCAGTGTTTGACAAGCTCCAAAATTTCGTATACGCTTGTTCTGGGTAACCTGTTTTCTACAGATAGAGGGCATTCAAATGGGCGGTATGGCGCCTAAACTTGCTTGGAGAGGGCTCCTAAAATGGAAGTGGCCGGACGAGATAGTCCAGAAACACGGAATGAAGAGGGCGATACCGAGACACGGTATCATGAACTTCTTGCTTTGAGCAGGGTCTCGGCGGCGCTTAGTGGCCTGTGGGACCTGGATGCTATTCTCAAGGTTGCTCTCGATAACGTACTACGTATTATGAACGGAACCATTGGTGGCATCCTGCTTGTCGACGATGAGACCCACACGCTCTCCTATCGTGTCCATCAAGGCTTGAGTGCCAGATTCGTTGACGAAGTGCGTCTCGGCTTAGGCGAGGGTGTTGCCGGCAGGGTAGCTCAAAGCGGCAAGTCAGCGCTGCTGGAGGACATCTCTGCTGACCCAGGCGTTGCCTATCCGGATATGGTGACTGCCGAGGGACTGAAGGTGTTCATTAGCGTTCCTCTGCGGTCAAAAGACAAGGTTCTAGGGGTAATAAACATTGCCAGCCGCACACCACGCCACTTCACCAGGAATGATATGCATCTGTTATACTCGATTGGGGACCAGCTTGGCGTTGCTATCGAGCAGGCAAGACTATACGAACGACTGAGAAAGGCACGGGAAAGATATCGGCGGCTGGCCAGGCAAATACTAGTGGCTCAGGAGGAGGAGCGGAGGAGGATTGCCCGGGAGCTTCACGATGAAACAAGCCAGTCGCTTTCGGGACTGGCACTGCAGTTGCAGGCATTGGTGCAGATTGCTGAGATGTCCGGCAGCCAGGATAGCGAGTTCATTACCGGGTTGAAGAAGGTGCAATCGCTGGCAGTCCAGGTGCACACCGAGGTAAGCAGGCTGATTGCTGACCTCCGCCCCGCCTTGTTGGACACACTGGGGTTAGTTCCTGCCATTCGCCAGTACGCTGAGGCTAGCCTTCGTCCCCTGGGTATCAACGTGTCTGTAGCAGCCGAGGGGAAGGACAGGCGTCTAGCTCCAGAAATTGAAGCGACCCTTTTCCGCGTCGCCCAGGGAGCCATCGGCAACATTGCTCAACACTCCAAGGCGAGGAATGCCACCATTGTCGTAGAATACCACGATGATGAACTCTGGCTCCGTGTTATCGATGACGGTGAAGGGTTTGATGTCTCCAAGATCACTGATGTTGAGGAAAGCGGTCGTGGTCGGGGCGTATTCAGCATGAGAGAGAGGGTCGGGTTTCTCGGTGGCACTGCCTCTATAGAATCTCAGCCGGGGCGGGGAACCACCGCATGGGCTAGAGTCCCAATAGGTCACAGTGAGGAAGATGGGCAAAATAAGAGTGTTGGTAGTAGATGATCATGCTATTGTGCGGGATGGCATTTGTGCCTTGCTGGAATTGACCGGGGATATGGAAGTGGTGGGTGAGGCTGCCAACGGGAGTGAAGCACTGAAGATGGTCAAAGAACTAGAGCCCGACGTCGTCCTCATGGATATAGCCATGCCCATCATGAGTGGCTTGGAAGCTACCCGCAGGATATGCAAGGAATTCCCAGCAACGAAGGTGTTGGTACTTACCCAATACAATGACAAAGAGTATGTATTTCCCATTATCGAGGCCGGGGCTTCCGGCTTCATTAGCAAGGTGGCCGCATCTTCAGAGCTTACCTCAGGTATCCGCTCTGTTTACCGTGGAGATTCCTACCTTTCCCCATCGGTGGCCAAGGTTTTAGTCGAAGACTACCAGCATGGCGCAGTCGGGCGGGCCAGTCACGACCCCTATGAGCAATTGACTGACCGGGAGCGGGAAGTGCTCAAGCTGGTGGCAGAGGGCTATTCCACTCAGGAAATTGCCGGGATGCTGGTAGTCAGTCCTAAGACTGTTGAAGGGCACAAGACTAACCTCATGGCCAAGCTGGGTATCCACAATCGCATCGACCTGGTCAAGTATGCCCTACGTAAGGGCATTATCAGCGTTTGATGCCCGACCCCGACGTTTGAGCCTTATAGCCTTTGGCATCAGACGCCTAAGAGCTTCGAGCCTTTTGCTCTGAATCACACTTCTCATTTGATTCCTCGCTTCCTCCTCGTGTACATTTGTCAGCTACCGAAGGCCGCGAATCACTAAATAGGGGAGAATCTAGGCAAATCCGAGAGGTAATATGCGGTACATTTGAGGGAGAATCCCCTTGTTATCCTGGCGGCTGCAGTTTATTCTCTTAACATGGGTACACAACCGGCAATCGAAATGCTGGAGGGGGGAGGTTAGATATGGAGACTAACGTCCGAATTCTGATCGTGGATGACGATGACGATTTTACACAAGCTTTGAAAGCGACTTTAGTAGATAACTCCTACTCAGTAGTTACTGCTTCTGAGCGCCGACAAGCCGAGGAAATGGTTCGCTCTCAAGAGCCTGATATGATTGTGTTGGGTACCATTGTGCCTCGGGGAGATGCATTCCTGTTCCACAAGTGGTTGAAACAGACACTAGGCTTTAGCAGCCTGCCCATTATGGTGGTCAATGCCCCGCCGGAGAAGCAACTAATTAAGGGCTGGAGATTGGAAGAGGGACTACAGTGTGATGCGGAGGACTTTCTGGCGAGGCCTGTTGAGCCGGCAGCACTGGTGCCTCGCATTCAGAAACTGTTGGATAGGGAGGTGGCCAAGAGGATCAGGGTGCTGGTGGTGGACGACCATGCGGTGGTCAGAGATGGTATTCGAGCGGTACTCTCCCTGCAACGGGATATACAGGTAGTAGGTGAGGCAGTGAATGGACAGGAGGGGGTAGAGAAGGCAATCGAGCTTATGCCTGACGTGGTACTGATGGACATCGTCATGCCAGTAATGAATGGACTGGACGCTACTAGGGAGATACGTAGTCAATGCGAGCGGTGTAAGGTATTGGTGTTGACTCAGTACGATGATGAGGGAAATATCAAGGCTAGCCGGGAGGCGGGGGCACTGGGCTTTATTCCCAAAGCGGCGGCCAGTTCGCGGCTGCTAACTGGGATAAGGTCAGTAGCCCGAGGAGAGGAGTTTATACGTGGTCTTACTACCGAATAGACAGCCGTGGCGCCAGCATTACGAGGGGGCGTGATTGGAAGCAATTACGATTACACTCGACGGGGTAGAGGTTAGCGGCTACTCGGGGATGACCATCTTGGACTTAGCCCGAGAGTCGGGCGTCAATATTCCTACCCTGTGTCATGACCCAGCTCTTACGCCGACGGGTGCCTGTCGGCTCTGTTTGGCTGAGGACGAGCGTTCCGGGGCACTGCTGGCGGCTTGTGTTACTCCGATAACGCCAGGAATGGTGATTAATACCCGGTCGCCGCGGGTAGTAGAGCGGCGGAAAACGATTATCCAGCTTATGCTCGCCAGCCACCCTGACTCCTGTCTGGTATGTGACAAGGGTAATCGCTGTCAACTGCGGAAGATAGCCTCAGAGATGGGGATTGGGCTGATAGAGCTTCAGAGAATCCCCCAGTCCGCAGCCATTGAGGAGGTTAACCCATTCATTGAGCGGGACCTCTCCAAGTGCATCTTGTGCGCCAAGTGTCTTCGGGCATGCCAAGAGCTAGTTGTTGAGGGGGCAATCGATTACGTTGGCCGGGGATTCGCCTCTAAACCGACAACATTAAGTGACGTACCGCTGGAGAACTCTGAGTGCACCTTCTGTGGTACCTGTGTGGCACTGTGCCCCACCGGTGCTCTGATGGAAAAGGAGAGGACATACGGAGGGACGACGACTACTACTGTCGATACCGTCTGTCCGTTCTGTGGCTGTGGGTGCAGCATTTGCCTTGAGGTTAAAGACAATCGCCTGATACGGGTTAGACCGAGTGCCGGAAGCTCAGTAAATCACGGCACGCTTTGTGTCAGGGGATGCTATGGCTATGATTTCGTACATAGCCAGGAAAGGTTAACCAGCCCCTTAGTTAGGAGAGACAGTGACTTCGAGGCAGTATCTTGGGAACAGGCTTTGGACCAGATAGCCACTGAGTTCCAGCGGATAAAGGAAAGTTATGGTTCTGATAGCCTGGCTGTCCTTGGTTCCTCCAAGTGTACCAATGAGGAGAACTACCTGCTGCAGAGATTGGCTCGGGGAGTCTTCGGTACCAATAATATCGATAACGGAAGCCGACTGTATAGCTCTGCCAGTCGTGTTGGCCTGGGATGGTCGATCGGTTTTCCGGGGACAACAAGCTCACTCGATGAGCTGGAACAGTCGGGAGTAATAATGGTCATCGGGGCTGATCCGGTTACCTCTGCCCCGGCGGTGGGATATGCCATCAAGCGTGCTGTCAGGTACCAAGGTGCTAAGCTGTTGCTAGTTGACTCGCGGGAAACAAAGCTGGCTCCATTCGCTCACCTCTGGCTGAGGCCCAGGGTCGGCACCGATGTGGCGCTAATGAACGGCCTGGCAACGGTGATTACCGATGAAACACTGTATGACGAAGAGTTCGTAGCCCGCAGGACGGACAATTTCACCGAGTTGCTAGGGGGCTTGAAAGCATATAGCCCGGAACATGTGGAGGAGATAACCGGTGTCCCCGGTCAGGATGTGCAACTTGCCGCTCGCCTCTTTGCCGGGGCTGAGCGAGGCTCGATTGTCTACGGCAACGGCATTACCCAGCAGGTCACTGGCACGGATAGTGTAATGGCTTTGGCCAATCTAGCGATGCTAACCGGGAACATCGGGCATCGGGGAGGGGGCATCTTCGCCTTACAGCGGGAAAATAATGCTCAAGGGGCATGTGACATGGGTAGTCTACCCGACTTCCTCCCCGGGTACCAAGGTATAGGGGATACTCAAGCCAGGAAGAACTTTGAGAAGCGTTGGGCGGTTTCCCTGCCAACCGATGTCGGGCTGACAGCTGTGGAAATGATGGAACAAGCTAGAGAGGGCAAGGTCAAGGGAATGTTAATTGTGGGTGAAAACCCGGGTTTGAGCTTTCCTAATCCTTCATTTGTCAAAGAAGCACTGGCTTCCCTCGATTTTCTGGTGGTTGCCGATATGTTCCTCACCGAAACGGCCAAGCTGGCAGCGGTGGTCTTGCCGGCCGCCAGCTTCGCCGAAAAGGAAGGCACGTTCACTAACTTCGAAGGAAGGGTTCAGGCAGTGCGAAAGGCAATTGAACCTGCTGGCGATAGCCTGCCAGACTGGGAGATAATCGTTAAGTTGGCCAGCAGGATGGGCTACTCCATGCCATATTCTTCTCCGGGGCAGGTTATGGATGAGATTGAGGAGTTAGTCCCCCTATACCAGCGCCTGGCCTATACCGACTTTGAAAGGGAGGACCTGGATTGGGCTGATTTGGAGAGCGGTCGTTTAGGAACACGACGCCTTTACAAAGGTCCGTTCCCCAGTGGATTCGGCCGGTTTTCTCCGGTTGAATATACGCCGCCGAGAAATGTGTCGGGAGACGGTTATCCGCTAACCCTGCTATCAGGGTCGATACTGCACCACTTTGGTAGCGGTTCCCGGAGCTTCAGGGCTTGGCGGCTGAAGAAATTCTCGCCCTACGCCTGGGTGGAAATTGGTGAGTCTGATGCTCAGCATCTTGGGCTGAGTGATGGGGATAGGGTCAGGGTTGTCTCACCCGTAGGCGAGGTAAGCAGTACGGTTAGGGTGACCGACACATTACCTTCGGGAATGCTGTTCATGCCTATCTCGTTCCCGGAGAGTCCGGTCAACGAGTTATTCGGGATAACGCTGGACCCCCGAGCCAAGACCCCCGCTTTGAAACAGTGTGCCGTAAGGCTGGAAAGGACTAGCGCTGATGGCTGAGGCGGAGAGCTCTACAAAAGCTGACCTGGCAAGAATAGACAGTATTATAGCTGAGTACCGGGGGCAGAGGTGGGGGCTGATACCCCTTGTCCAAGAGATTCAGCGGGTAGTGGGCTATATTCCTCCCCAGGTAATACCAGCCATCGCCAGAAGTATGGGTTTGTTCCCTGCTCAGGTGCAGGGGGTGATCAGCTTCTATACCCAGTTTTATACCACGCCGCGAGGCAAGAACGTAGTTAGAGTATGCCGGGGCACTGCCTGCCACGTGCGAGGGGGAAAAACAATATTGAAGTTGGTCAGGCGGCACCTTGGTATTGATGAGGGTGAAACCACGCCTGACTTGGAATATACTCTGGAGACTGTCGCCTGCATTGGCGTTTGTGCCCTAGCTCCGAATATTGTAATCAATAGGGACACCCACGGTCACCTGAACCCCAAGAAGGTCGCCCGATTGTTCGGCAGGAAGGACTAGATAGTATGGAAGTTCATCATACTGTTTTCGTTTGTCGAGGGACGGGGTGTGTCTCTGGTGGGGGGGACGCTGTTTTTGAAGCGCTTGGGGAAGAGGTGGCAAGGCAGGGGGTGAAAGACGCTGAGGTTGATTTCACCGGGTGCCATGGTTTTTGCGAGCAAGGGCCAAATGTTGTCGTTGAGCCTGATGGTATCTTCTACACCCATGTCGACGTGGAAGACGCCGCCGAGATAGTGACGTCGCACCTCCGGGATGGGCAACCTGTAGAGCGTCTTTTCTACCGTGACCCAGTGACCGGTGAAGCGATACCACACTACTCCGAGATGAACTTCTACAGGAAGCAGGAGCGTATTATCCTGCGCAACTGCGGTCACATTGACCCGGAGAAGATCGACCATTATGTGGCGCGTGGTGGCTATCAGTCGCTACGAAAGGTTCTTTTCAATATGACACCGGAACAGGTCACTGAGGAGATCAGGAAGTCGGGGCTTCGGGGGCGTGGTGGCGCTGGCTTTCCTACCGGGGTCAAGTGGGAGTTCTGTCGCAATGCCCCCGGGTCGGTGAAATACGTTATCTGCAACGCCGACGAAGGTGACCCCGGAGCCTTCATGGATCGCTCTATCTTGGAAGCAGACCCGCACGCCGTTCTCGAAGGGTTGACCATTGCTGCGTATGCTATCGGTGCCAGTGAGGGCTACGTCTATGTCCGTGCTGAGTACCCCCTAGCAGTGAGTCGACTCCGCACTGCCCTCAGTCAAGCCCAAGAGAGGGGGTTCCTGGGGAACGATGTGCTCGGCTCAGGCTTACGTTTTATGGTGCATATTATGGAGGGGGCGGGTGCCTTTGTCTGCGGTGAGGAGACCGCCCTAATAGCTTCTATCGAGAGCCGGCGGGGCATGCCTCGTCCTCGTCCACCATTCCCCGCCCAATCAGGTCTGGATGGAAAGCCCACCATCATCAATAACGTAAAGACGCTAGCTTCCGTCCCGATTATCATGGAGCGAGGTGCCGACTGGTTTGCCGGCATTGGTACCGAGAAGAGCAAGGGTACGGCAGTATTCGCTCTCACCGGGAAGATTGCCAACAGTGGTCTGGTTGAGGTGCCCATGGGTACCCCATTGGGCGATATTATCTATGAGATTGGTGGTGGTATCCCCCGCGGTAAGCGGCTTAAGGCAGTACAAACCGGTGGTCCCTCAGGGGGCTGCATTCCGGCTCGTTTCATTGACTCGCCGGTAGACTATGAGTCATTAGCCAGGCTGGGCTCGATAATGGGCTCCGGTGGTATGGTGGTACTGGACGAGACTACCTGCATGGTGGAAGTAGCTCGGTATTTCCTCAGCTTCACCCAGACTGAGTCTTGCGGAAAATGTACCCCTTGTCGCCTGGGGACGAGGCAGATGCTGGAAATCCTGACCAGAATCACTGAGGGCAAAGGGCGTGATGATGACATTGACACTCTGCTCACCCTGGCGACCACGGTCAAGGAGTGCTCACTATGTGGCCTCGGCCAGACCTCGCCGAACCCGGTGCTGTCTACGATCAACTATTTTCGCGACGAGTATGAAGCCCATATCAAAGAGAAGAAGTGCCCGGCCGCCGTCTGTGATGCTTTGATGATATCACCATGTCAGCACACCTGTCCGGTGGGAATCAATATCCCCAGGTATGTTGCCCATATTGCCGCTGGTGAATACCGGGAGGCGATCGACACTATCAGAGAGCGCAATCCCTTCCCGGCTATCTGTGGGCGCATCTGCCATCATCCCTGTGAGTTCAGGTGCCGACGTGGGGAGCTGGATGACTCGGTGGCTGTCCGGGCGCTGAAGCGTTTTGCCGCTGATTGGTACTTCGAGCATGTGACTGAAGACCCGGAACCATTCCCTAGACTTTACCGTCAGCAGGTAGCGGTGGTTGGGGCCGGGCCGACCGGGCTGTCTTGTGGCTACTTTTTGGCCCAGATGGGCTATCCGGTGACAGTCTTTGAAGCCCTTCCCGTAGGCGGCGGCATGCTATCGGTGGCGATACCTGAGTTTCGGATGCCTAGAGAGGTCATTCAAAGGGAGATTGATTATATCGCCAAACGGGGGGTGGATATAAGATACAACACCCCGATTACGGTGAATTTTACTGTGGAAGACCTGAGGAGAGACGGCTTCGAGGCCGTGTTTATCGCTGCTGGTGCTCAGAGAAGCCAGCGCATCGGTATACCGGGCGAGCTGGAAGACATTGCTGGCCTCCATTACGGGCTGAGATTCCTGAGGGATATAAAGCTGGGTAGACAGGTTAGGATTGGTTCCCGGGTGGCGGTCATCGGCGGCGGCAATGTGGCTCTGGACGCAGCTCGCACCGCTCTCCGCCTTGGTGCTGATGAGGCCAGCATTTACTACCGGCGGTCACGGGATGAGATGCCGGTGACTGAAGTTGAATACGACCAGGCCATCGATGAGGGTATCCAGGTCAATTTCCTGGTCAGTCCGACCAGGATAGTCAGCGAGAACTGGGAAGTGACTGGCTTGCAATGTATCCAGATGAGACTGGGCGAGCCTGACCAGAGTGGTCGGCGGCGACCGGTCGTGATAACCGGCTCTGAGTTCTTTGTTGAGGCAGATACCGTGGTTGCTGCCGTCGGCCAGGCTCCTGACCTTTCGTTTCTGCCTGGCGACAGTGCCCTGGAGCGTACCCGCTGGGAGACCCTGGTCGTTGATAGCAATACCCTAGCGACCAATGTCAGCGGGGTGTTTGCCGGCGGCGACTTTGTTACCGGACCGGGTATGGTGATAGATGCCATTGCTGCTGGCAGGAGGGCGGCTATCGCCATCGACAAATACCTGAAGGGAGACACCACCAGGGTTGAGATATATGACCTTAAGGCTGGGGTCGTTGGCGGGCTGGCGAGCCAGGAAATGGAGGAAGTCTGGGAGGTACAGCCGAGACTGGCAGTGCCGGTGCTTCCGGTTCAGGAGAGAAAGGCGAGCTTCGCTGAGATAGAGCTTGCTTTCTCTGAGGAGAGAGCCAGGCAGGAGGCTAGCCGATGCCTGAGATGTGACCTGGAAAGGTAGCAGTTCAACATTGCTGGCTCAAACGGGAGGGCTATGATGAAATCGATAACCAGGCAGAAACCGTCTGAAGAAATCAAGGACCAGTTGGCCGGTCTTGATCGGCCATTTATTGTTGGTTGTGGCACCTGTACTACTATGACCAAGACCGGTGGGATTGACCAGGTTTTGGAGATGAAGGACCGTCTTCAGGAACTGGGTAAGCGGGTTAGCGGCTGGACGGTTATTCCCACTGCCTGTGACGAAATGACCGAGGTGGCACTGAAGGAAAACGGTCAAGCGATTCAGAATGCAGGCTGTATTCTGGCAATGACCTGTGCCTTAGGGGTGCACCGGATGAGCTTATATATCGACCGTCCCGTCATTCCGGCACTAGACACCCTGTTCATCGCTGTCGAAGATACCCCGGGCTATTTTCGCGAGGTTTGCGCCCAGTGTGGGCAGTGTGTCCTCGGTGAAACTGGTGGCATCTGTCCAATCACTGCCTGCCACAAGGGTCTGGTGAATGGTCCCTGCGGCGGTACCAATAATGGCAAGTGCGAGGTTGACCCGGAAAAGGACTGCGCCTGGACTCTCATCTATGAGCGGCTGAGAGACCAGGGCAGGCTTGATCTAATGCGGAAATACCACCCTCCACGGAATTTCCAGGCAGTGCCCAGGCCGAGAATGGTCAAAATCCAGTGAGCGAGGAGGCAGGACATGGCATCGAGCTTCAGAGACGCCCTTAACTCTGGCAAGTTTGTCGTTACCAGCGAGATCGCACCACCCAAGGGAACAAACCTGGAGAAGATGCTGCACCATATTGAACTTCTCAAAGACAAGGCGGATGCGCTCAATGTCACTGACCACCAGAGCTCGGTGATGCGATTTCCTTCCGTGGGTGGCTGCCTGGCTATTAAGGAGCGAGGTGGTGAGCCTATTTTGCAGATGACGTGCCGTGATCGTAACCGTCTGGCCCTGCAAGCTGAGCTGCTTCTGGCACATACCAGAGGGATAAGGAACGTTCTTTGTCTGACTGGTGATGCCGTTCCGGTAGGTGACCATAAGGAGGCTAAGGGAGTCTTTGACTTTGATTCCGTTCAACTACTGAGGGCAATCCGTTTGATGGAATCGGGTCAGGATATGGGGGGTAACACCCTTGATGGCGCGGTGGAATTCTGCGCTGGCGCCATCGTCACTCCTGAGGCACAACCAATCGAGCCCCAGCTAATCAAGTTTGAAAAGAAGGTCGAGGCTGGTGCCGAATTCTTCCAGACTCAGGGGATTTACGATCTGGACAACTTCACCAAGTTCATGCAGTATGCCCGTCAGTTTCCAGTCAAAGTGCTGGCCGGGATAATCCTGCTGTCATCAGCCAGAATGGCGAAGTATATGACGGACAATGTCCCTGGTATTCTTGTGCCGCAACATCTGATTGATGAATTGGCGGCGGCACCCAAGGGTGAAGTGCTGGCCAAAGGGATTGAGATTGCGGGGCGGATGATTGCTGCTATAAAGAGAGATTCGATCTGCGATGGCGTCCATATTATGGCCATCGGCAGAGAGGAAGTGGTTCCCGATATCCTGGCTGCTGCTGAAATGTAGACTGTTCGACCTCAGTCGCCTACTGCTTTTACTATCACTCTTTTTCTTCGTTGACCGTCGAACTCGGCATAGTAAATCTGTTGCCACGGGCCGAGATCTAGCCTGCCATTGGTGACCGGCACGATAACTTCATGATGCACCAGCAGACTCTTCAGGTGAGCGTCCGCGTTTGATTCACCAATGGCGTGGTGTCGATAGTCAGGCCGGTAGGGCGCCAGCTGTTCCAGCCACTCCTCAATGTCGGCTATTAACCCTGCCTCGGCATCGTTGACATAGACCCCGGCGGTAATATGCATTGCTGAGACTAACACAAAACCCTCAGTTATGCCGCTACGATGTACCAGGCCTTCCACTTTGTCGGTGATGTTAATGAACTCACGATGTCGCTTGGTCTGGAACCATAAATATTCGGTAGCCGACTTCATAGCCTTCCTCCTAAAGCGTTCTACGCTGGTAATAGCTCCTCGGTGCTAAACGGCAGGTGGCAATTAGCTTTGCCACCTGCGCAGGCATAAGGTTTCCGCCTTATCCGCAATTTGGCCCATAGTCGTAAGGTCGTCTATTAACCTCACCCCCTTTTTCCCCCTCTCCTTTGAAGGAGGGGGGGAAAAGATTTTAGAGAGGGGCTTCGCCCCTCTCTTACTTACACTCGCCCTTCCCTCACTAAG
>SDBU01008224.1_pt1 | contig 11902 bp, 16 predicted proteins | sample 2277071 | NCBI WGS metagenome assembly SDBU01 (sample SAMN10397929, study PRJNA504765) | marine sediment metagenome | isolation source: marine sediment core GS08_GC12, 126 cmbsf | place: Arctic Ocean: Gakkel Ridge, Loki's castle | collected 2008
TTCGTAGAGTGTTTATTTCAATCGGTCATCCACATCCGAGAGCGCGTTATCAATCTGATCCAGCTTGGACATATCGATAGTGAGAGTTTTAATCTTGTCGATGACAGCGATATTCTCGGGGGCACTGTCCCCGTATAATTGGTCAATGATAATATTCGCCAATTCAAAAAGCATCTCCGCATTGCTTAAAATCTTTTTTTCACTTTGTAATTGTTCATCTTCACCCTCTTTGAGTTTAGCTTCCGTTAGTTCATTTAGTTGATATTCGAGCAATTCTTGCTCCCGCAGGCGTTCTTTGAGTTCGCGTTCCAAATTCGCCAATTGACGGTGAAGGTCAAGTATTTGGTTGTATTGGTTCGTCACCTGTTCGCACAGAGAGACTAGCCCGCTAAAACTGTCCAATAATTCAAGATGTTTCTCCGGACGAAACAGGGATTGATGTTCATGTTGCCCATGAATGTCAACTAACAAATCACCGATATCCTTCAACAATGAAATCGTGGCAAGACGCCCGTTGATATGACATCGACTCCGCCCGTTAGCGGCAATCTGACGCGATAACAATAGTATACCATCGCCATCCGCCGAATGTAGGTACGCAGTCTTTTGAGTTATAGAGCGGTTGTTAGTAATATCAACAGCCGCTTCAATTATCGCGCTATTCGCCCCCGCGCGGACAACATCTGCTGAACCCCTTTCGCCAAGTATCAAGCTGACAGCCCCGATGATGATGGATTTTCCCGCACCTGTCTCGCCTGTCAATATGTTTAGTCCGGGAGATAGTTCAAGCTGAATTTCATCAATCAATGCAAAATTGCGGATGTTTAGTTCCTGTATCAACTTAATCACATCCTATACGTGAAACGTGATGCGTGATGCGTGAAACGTGATGCGTGTTGCGTGATGCGTGAAACGTAGAATGCCCTGCTTATTCTGCATTTTCACCAAAGTGTTTTCCAATCAAAACTAAATCTAAAATATCGACATACCCATCTTCATTTACATCCGCTCTTGGGTCTTTCGGAGGAAACTTCCCAAAGTGTCGTCCAACAAGCACAAGGTCAGAAATATCAACTACTCCGTCTTCGTTCACATCCCAGCGTGGAGGTGGAAGAACCCCAGGCTCAGTCAATTCAATCTCAACAGATCTGGCGACATAACTCTTGGGCGCGGAGAGAAAAATAATCTCAGGGCCCACTGTGCGCGAAGCAGTATACGTTGCTGTGTAGGTGCCGTCTCCGTTGTTCTTCACTTCACTGAGTCTGCCGGTGCCTTGGCTAACAACCATTGTCAGAGACTCATCTACGACTGGATTGCCTTGGGAACCTTTTAACGTAGCGGTGATGGTAGCAGTCGAAATGCCATCCGCGGGTAATACTTTCGGGCTGACCATGACTGTCAGGCTCCCCAACGGCAAAGGATTTTCAACCAAGAAGGGAACCACATCGACAACCGCCAGACTCTTATTTGCAAAGACATCATAGATTTTCACCCTGATTTCTGCTTCAGTCGTAACCCCCCAATAGTTATTAGTCGCGTTGAGATTGGGTGAACCCTTGCTACGCTCATAGTAAAGATTAAATTTTGTCCGATTGCCGATAATCGCGTTCCCCGTGAATGTGGGATTGCCAACAACAATATGAACAGCGTTAGTGTTCCCGTCTCCCTCAGCTACATTGTTGGCTATGAGATTACCAGTGATGTCTTGGCTGTTCCAGCAAAAATAGTAAATGGCAGTTCCAAAGCCGCCGGTATCATCAATGCCAAATAAGTAACCATTGTAGCTACCGCCTTTAGCTGTATTCTCAGTTAAAGTGTTATCGCTGATAGTGACAGCAGCACCGCTTTTGACATAAATACCGCCGCCGAAGGCGGCTATGTTCTCAGTTAAGGTATTATCGCTGATAGTGGCAGCACCTTTGATGCCTCTGATGCCGGTGTGGTCGCCAACATAGATGCCACCACCATTGTCCTTAGCCATGTTCCTAGTTAAGGTGTTATTGCTGATAGTGACGGTAGCGCTGTCATCGACATAGATACCGCCTCCGTTGCTTTCTTTTCTACCTTCAACCTTATTCCCGGTTAAGATATTATTACTGATAGTGGCTATACCGCCTCTAACAGAAATACCGCCACCGTAGCCTCCGACGCCTGTAGCCGTGTTCCCAGTCAAGGTGTTATTACTAATAGTGGCTGTGCCGCCTCCGACACAGATACCCCCGCCGTAGCCGGCATCGAAATCGAATTTGGGCGTAGCCGTATTCCCAGCCAAGATGTTATTGCTGATAGTAACAATGCCATTTTCGACATAGATACCACCTGCCTCATTATAGGCAATCACACAGTGGTCGATGAAGGGTGAAGCAGAATTTGCTTTAACTGCCGTTTCAGCGAATTCCACAGTACAATACTGCAAAATAGAGCCGCTGACATAGTTGCCGGCGTCATCAAATTCTGCGTCTGTGCTGGAATCCTCAAACACAATGCCGCCCCATGCCCCGGGTTTTGGATCACCTTTCGGGGTAAATTTGATGCCTTGCTTATCAGCGCCTCTGGCAATCAATGTGCCTTCGATGGTGAGGCTATGCCCAGAGTCAAATTGGACGGTGGTGCCCGGCTCGATAGTCAGCGTCACACCTTCTTTCACGATGATGTTGCCCAAGGTAACGTAAGGGCTGTTCGCCCGCGTCCAGGTGGTATCTTGGGCAATGAAACCGATTACAGGTGTCTCTGCACTACTTTGGGCGACGATGAAACTAATGGTCAAATTGACCATGACCAATAAAAAGAAAATTGTTCTTATTCTGATTCTTTGCATTTGATGTTTCCTCCTTTTTGGGTTACACTTTTTGGAGCATTTAGTAGACTTCTAAGTTGGTTCTTTCGTTCAGGAACCAAGATAGAATCTTGGGCTTCATTCGCTTCAAAGAACAGGAAGCGAACGCGGCTTTTTCCTAGTGCCTTGCATCTGGTGTCTCGAGTCCAAAAGCCAATGATTTTTTATATTGACATAGTGAGTCTACATTGGCTCCTTTTGATTAACCCCGCCAGGGGCCAGCGAGGTTTTATTTTGTCGTAAGGCATGTGTGCAGGTTTCCTGCTCTCAGCCTGTCATTGCACTACCGCAAGCTACGACAAGCAAGATGCATGCGCCACTGCCTGCCAGTGCTCAAACTCTTCATTGTTCATAGATTTTTCGGCAAGGAAACTCCCGCCTTCAGGCGTGGAGAGGAATTGCCGCCTCTCTGTTCGCTTTGCTCACCGACGCCCGGCGCTTCGCTGGGCTTACGGAACTACGTTGCATAGTTATATCCATCGCATTGATGGATAAGTTTGCAGAATTGATAACTGATTCCTTGTATTATGCCACTGGCGGTTTTGATATTAAAACTACCACTCGAACGTACGGCAACACGTCCAATATATTCTCCAACTTTCTTTCCAGACGTTACAATCGCAAGCACTATATCACCCGTCTGAAAACCTTTGACTTTTTTCTCTCTGGATTTCGGTTTGGTTCTCGGAAAACCGTATTTATCTACACGGCACATTTGCCTAGAACCATATCCCGATGCTTGGATAATCAACGGCTGTAAGTTGTCAATTTTCAACATTTCAGGCGTCGATTTACCGACACACGCTGCATCAAGCCAGTGGGTCTTTGGCAAGCCCCGTTGAGTACGATTGAATTTGGTTCGTCCGCCTGTCCCAACTTCAACAGGCAATCCAGTTAATTGAAGACGGCGATAGATTTCCCAACGTGTTGCATTGACAACAGCCGCATCTCTTAACGTTTTCACCGCTTCCCCCTGCACGTCAGGGTAGCCAAACTCTTCTGCCGTTTTTGTTCCCTTCTTCAGATTACACGGCTTGCAACTGATGGTCAGGTTGCTAACACGGTTATCTACATAAATTGCTTTAGGGATTATATGCTCAACATCAAGCCGAACACCAGTTGCGCCACAGTAGACACATGTACGATTATACTTTTCAAGGAGATATTCCCGAATCTCGTAGCCCTGTAACGTACCTTGTTGGTACTCAATCCCTGAGATTTCAGGATTTTCCATCTTCTGTATGTCGAACCGAACTAATTCCATTGAAATGGCTTTGATAGGACACAAGGCACGCAATCGGAAAACCCATGTGTCGATGTTGTAAACTCTGGACATCAGAGATGGTGGTAGCCAGCCTTTTGGTCGCTTACGGTTTAAAAAGCGTAGCTTGCGGTATCGGGTCTTTCGGCTTCTTCGATTTCGACGTACCGCCCTGCGTTTTTCTAAATCGGCTTTGATTTGATGTCCTCTGTGATTGAGTTCGGCAGCAAATTCAACTTCTCCAGTCTCTTGATTTACGATAGCAATTCCTGTTGTTTTGCTACCGGGGTCAATCTTCAATCGTCGGTTTCCAGTGTTAGGATTCTCAACGACACGTTTCAGAATAATCGTGAATGGGTAGCGACGAAATACCGCCGCTTTGCCCTTGTTAAGTAGTATTCTTGCACGTCGTGGTGTTGTTGGTGCAAGTGGTGTTTTATTGGTATCAACAACAAAGACTTTATACATAAACGAAAGTTTCCTTTCACCCCTTGCGGGTAATGTGTGCCTCGACAATGTTGAAATGGCTTGTTATGTATGCGACACCGTTCCTTCTGCCTCAGAACTTTTAATCGCATACGATAGAGCGTTAGACTGGCAAGCATCCAACGGTATCGTGACCCTTTCAACGTAGTACCAAAATACTGAGTCTGGTCAACTAACAACTCTTACAAGCTGCCGCATTTATGCGTGCAGAAGTTGACCTCTTCGGTCCAATGATGAACGACAGTCTTGTACTCGTCAATAACTTCTTCGCAACGATGTCTGGTCTTTTCGTCGAATGAACTCAGCCCCTTCACCAAGTAACACAGCACTTCCTTCGAGCTAAGTTCATCAAGAACCACTGAGCATTCATTTTGGATAGATTGTTCTGTCAGATTGAGAAAACCTTCAACAACTCTTGAAATACTGTCCTCGCCGATGTACCCGAACTTCACCAATGCACATCCAAAAATTCCTGATTCGTAGTCGTACCACCCTTCATATTCCTTCAGGATAGAAATGATTTCGTCAAGCCGAAGTCCCTCGATTTCATCGGGATGGCTTGCGCACACCTGACTTCGTAAAGCCATCAATGCCCTGGCTGATTCGATTCGGACGTAATTTTCGCCATCTGTTAAACCGCGGGTAAGAGCTGCCGTTACCTTGTCGTTGACAACGCCAGCCTCCCCTAATTTCTTCGCGCATGCAGTTCGGACATTCATATCGTTGTCTTGTGTCAAGCCCAGAATGAGCTTATCTATAATGTTTTTAGGTTTTCCCCAGGAACTTACTTTTTTTAACGCTTTGTCCCATGTTTTCATGCATCAACCCTCATTTCCACAGAATTCGAATAATATTTCCCGTAGAATCAAACTCTGCGATTCCTAGCGCCGAATCGTTGAAAACGTCCGCTGCACTTTCACCGCTAACACATCCGGGGTGAATAAAGTGAATGTGTGTTTGCCACCTACCGCTCTCAAATCTTTGTTGGAAAAATTGGTGCGGTTGACGTACCTGAGTAAACTCGTTTACTCCCATTGTTTTTCCGGCCGTTATGAGCGAACGATTTTGGATGAGTTCCTTTGGCTGGATAATGCCGTATAATCGTTGCCCTGGAACATCCGAAAGTCGCCCTGCAAAGTCGATAGCCCCTTGTGGGTGGTTCGCAAACACCTTCTCCTTGATAAGACGTCCAGGATTACTAGTTGTTGTTGTGTATCTCCTGAACGGCGCGCCGCGAACATGAAAAGCGGCATCCACTTCGTTCATTATTCCTTCTGGGGATGGGGCTACCTTCCGCGAAAAAACATCATAATCCTTCGCCAGATTTAAAACTGACTGATATTTATATGGCTTTATTTGGGCCATTCTTCTAGCATACCTGCTCTGTATTCCCGGATAGCTTTTTCTGTTAGCTTTTTGTAAGCTTCTGATTCATAGACTGAATTATCTCTTCCTAACATCCAGTTTAATTCCGCTATCGTTTTTTTCAAGCGTTCGAGATTATCTACTTCAGAGCCTTGTTGCTCAAATTTATGTGCAAGGGAAATGAGATGGTTAGCAAGTTCTAAAGCTTCTTCAAATAGTTCTTCAATTTCCTTCTGCATTTGGCCGAAAGGATAGTCCTCTTCAGTTGCAGCCAGAAAATTATGCCGAATGGTTTGCGCAGGTCTGCGAAGCATCAGCGGCTCAAGATGCATGCGCCACTGCCCGTTAAAATATCTCATCGTACATTTGCCGAAACTTTTTATCTGTTAATCTTGCTTTCCTTATTTCAGCATGAAGCAGTCGTCTATCGACCTCTTGATGATTCGGGATAGAGATATGAAGTCTGGAACCTCGCTTCGTCAAGATAATATGATTTCCCTCGCGGCGGATTTCCCAACCAAATGCGACAAACACTCTTGCCGCCCGTCGTCCTGAACATACGGGTAATTCTGAAATAGCCATTAGATATTCACCAATTCTATTGAAGCAATACCAAATTTATGAATTTCTAAGATGTCATGCGGCAACTTCGTCGTTTTTTTCTTTTGGGCAAATAGATCTTCCATAATTACAGAAAGACATGCTGTTATAGCATCTTTAATATTTTCTTTCGCCTCTTCCACTGTTCTGCCCTGTGACATACATCCGGGTATCTCTGGACATTCGGCGATAATGAAGCCATCAACGCCTTTTGTAAGGTAAATATTAAAAATCGGTACTGTCATCTTAATCTCTCCATTTCTAAAGAACTTTTCTTAGCGGTGGATTTATGGAAACGCCCGCTCAAAATCGCTGTGTGTTCCAATCCACACCCATACGTAAACTTCCCGGTTACCCAACCGCTCGCCCGGTCGAAATACAGCGCGATAATCCATCGTGATGGAGACCGACTCATACGGCGGGTGGCGCGTCAAACGATGGCGACGGAGGCTTGGGTGGTACGGGTTTTGCCGAAACAATTTGTATTTTGCCCGCGCCCTTCTCTGTACTTCGGCTGGTAGGGCGGCTAATTGCCGTTTGAATTCCCACGTGCGATGGGAAATCATTCTTCGTCCTCCTCCCAAACGTCAAAACGCCCCGCCGCGTAGTCAGCTTCTGCCCGCGCTATTGCCTCTTGAACTTCTGGTGTGTCCATGAACGAATCATCCGGGTGCAAACACCATTCGGCCTTTCTTCGTAGCATTTCCAGTTTCTTCACCGTATTGCCATCATCCACCTCAAAAATCCCCCCTTTTCCAAAGGGGGGTAGGGGGGATTTCCGAATCCGAAGGTAGGCGTCAACCGATTGAATGTAGTTAGCCAGTAGTTCTTCAATAATTTTCTGTTGTTCTTCCCAATCATAATCTGCGACGACGCAGGCGAAATGATTGTGACGCAAATCCAGTTCGACAATCAAACCCCATAGACGCAGCAAATCCTGTCCCATGTCTTTAACATTCCAGGCTATTTGCTCTTCTAAGCAAAGTTCTTGCTCTTTGTCTTTTGCCCACGTCTCCGCAGCAGAAAGCTCGTTGAGCAAGTTGGCTTGTTCTTGTCGAATAGTTGTCAAACGGTAGTTCATCTTCATTACCCCCCACCTTCTTTCTTTCGATAGCCACTTAAACCGGAAAGCCGGATTCTATCCCCTTCCAATTAATTCGTAATTCGTAACTCGTAATTCGTATTCCTACTCTCCACGCTCGCCCAGTCTCAATTTAGCACGCAATACTTCATAGTAACTTCTGTTTTGCGATTTTATCAACTTGATGGTCTTATCAGCTTTGCACACGGTAACTACACAATCAGATTCCATAGGCCATGTTTCGTGCTGTCCATCTACGGCGAGAATAGCGCTCCTACAATCGGAACGAAGAAAGACCGTAATCTGCGAATCGGGATGCGCTATGAATGGTCTGACTGTTAAGGCGTGTGAGGCAATGGGTGAGAGAATAATAGCGTCCATGCGCGGTTCAACGATGGGACCGCCAACTGAGAGCGAATACGCGGTTGAACCTGTGGGTGTAGCGATAATTAAGCCATCGGAATTATACGTGATAAAATATTCGCCATCAATGTGGGTTTCTAACTTAATCATGCGCAACGGGTGTTTGATAACGACATCATTGAGCGCTAAATCGCGCATCTTCAAAACACCCTGATGGTGGAGAGAAGCCTGCAACATCATACGTTCATGAATTTCATAATTGCCATTGAGAATATTTGCCAGAGTAGGATATAATTCCGTAAGGGCGACTTCCGTTAAATATCCGAGATGTCCTATGTTTACCCCCAAAATCGGCACCTGCTCGATAAAAGGAATATGCGCGGCGTTTAATATGGTACCATCGCCGCCGAGGACAATCAACATATCCGATTGCCTCGCGACCTGTTCCGGAGTACATCCTTCAGTGGGAATCGCTAGAATCTCCGCTTGTTCATCGGGCACCAGCGGTCTAATGCCTTTGCCGCGCAACCAATCGGAGGCTTCGTTCACAATTGAAGCAACATTTGGTTTCGAGGTATTGACAATAATTCCAATAGTTTTCATCTGTTTTCAAAAAATGTTAATAAAAGCCGCCGCCCCATAAGTCGCAATATAAGTCACAATGCTCACAACGACGCCGGCAATCATCACACCGGCAAGAATCGACGGAAATGCATATTTCAGGCGAATGCCAAACAAAAATGCCGCGATGCATCCTGTCCATGCTCCAGTGACGGGAAGAGGAATCGCCACGAAGAGCATTAATCCCAAAGCGCCATATTTTTCGATTTTCGCTTCAATCCTCCTGCGCGTGCGCGCAAAGAGCCATTCAAAAAAGCGGTCAAATATTTTTGAATGATTTCTGAGAAAATTGGACGCAGGTCCTAAAAGCAATAGAATCGGTAAGACAGGAACCATGTTGCCGATAACGGCGATAAGATAAATTTTCCAGATGGAAATATTAGCACCAAGTATAGCTGCTACGGGAATTGCCCCGCGTAATTCAAAAATGGGCACCATCGCAAATAAAAAAATAATTACTTCCGACGGCAAACCATGAGAACTCAACCAATTAGCTAACCCTGTTTTGTCCAAACACGCCTCCTTCAACGGAATTTGGAATTCGGAGTGCGGAATTCGGAATTAGAATTATCGATTCCGAATTCCGTTCACTACCAATCCCAATTAGAAAGTTCCTCCATCATCTTATAGTCGGTCAAATCCAATTGCAAGGGTGTAATCGAAACCTTACCACAAGAAACCTCATGCAGGTCAATTCCTTTTGGATTCGGAGGCTTTTTCCGCGTTCCTCCTGTCCAATAATATTCCATACCTTTTGGATTAACTCGTTTTTCAACTCCAGGCGCATAAGCTGTACGGTCTTGTCGAGTGATTTCTATACCTTGAATCTGCGATGTCGGAAGATTGGGCACATTGATATTTAGTAACAAGCCATCAGAATTATCTCGCGATTGTATCATCTTCGCTACTCGGAGGGCAATATCCGCCGCTGTTTCGTAATGACATGGGGGAATACTATCAATGAGTGAAATTGCTATTGAGGGAATACGAAGAAATGCACCGCGAATAGCAGCGGCGACAGTTCCCGAATAGTAAATGTCATTGCCTAAATTACTGCCTTTGTTGATGCCAGAAACTATTAAAGATGGCCATTCAGGCATTATAGCGGCAAGGGCGAGATTCACACAATCCACAGGCGTGCCATCGACAGCATACGCTTGTGAAGCGATTTGTTTGATACACAGGGGACGCCGTAATGTGACGGCCATCCCAGTAGCACTACGTTCCCTGTCCGGAGCGACAATATAAACCGTGTCCAGAGTTTCCATCGACCGCGCCAAGGTTTTCAAGCCTTTCGATTCAATTCCATCATCGTTTGTGATTAAAATCATGGTGTTTAACTCTTAACTCAGAAACCAAGCTTTTTGAAAAAACTTGGTTTCTATGTATCGTCAGTCATCCTCCCAAACTCCTAAAAAACAGTCGCGTGAATAGATAAATTTCTCTGAGCGGTTTGACGTCGCTGGTTTCTTTTCCATAGATGGTTCGAATGGGCAACGCCTCAATCTGAAAACCCATCCTGCCGGCTTTGATTAACATTTCTGATTCCGTTTCGTATCGACTGGTTTCCAAAGTAATTGACCTTAGAACTTCGCTTTTGATAAGCCGAAAACCCGACTGGAAATCAATGACTTTTTGTCCGCAAAACCATGAACCAATTTTTGAAATGAGCTTGTTATTTAGCTTCCGATGCAGTGGCATTTTCTTTCTATCCAGCACACGCGCGCCAATCACGATATCGGAATGATGGTATTGCAACTGTTTCAAGAAGCGCGGAATATCCGCCGGCTCGTGTTGTCCATCGCTGTCCATCGTGATGATTATTTCATAACCTTGTGCTAATGCATATTCAAATCCTGTCCTTAGCGCCATACCTTTCCCGCGATTGACTTCATGTTGAAGAACGACGACGTTTTGTTCGCGAGCGATTTGAGCGGTATTATCACTTGAACCATCGTCTATCACGATGATTGATTCAATATATATACGCGCTTGCGAGATAATGTGACCGATAGTTTGAGATTCATTGTATGCGGGCAGGAGTAAGCAGATTTTCATGGTGAATAAGTATCTTGACAATGTTAAATTTCAAACCTTCCATTCCTCCATTCATCTCGTTAATCAATGGAAGACTGGAAGGATGGAAGGATGGAAGCATAAACTGCGCGAAGCAATCTCGATATCACCGCGGAGCACATCGAATATGCTTTTGTGCCAAGGCTCCAGCTAAATCATTTGCCGTGACTTTCCCACTTTCGGCAAAAGGTCTGACAAGCAACTGATAAACCTGTTCGGAATATTTCCATATCTCCTTTGGTTCATCATTGTAGTCTATCAACTCATAAAAGCAAGGCTTTCCTTGAATGTATACAGAACAGTTTCCATTCCAAACCAGAGTATTGTTAATCATCTTGCCGTATTTACCGCGATCGCGCCTGAAAGGATGTAAACACATATCCAGGTGACAACTATCTGCCATGAAAATGCATGTATCACATAATCTCTTATCGTTTAAAAACATTATCTTAATCCCCTAGCTTTTTCCATGGCTCTCTGTTTTGCCGAGGAATCATCCTCCAGATCAACATATACCCCAATGCCAGCAATTCCTAAATGCGGAATAAATCCTCTATTGAAAATATTCAATGCGTTTGTTCGATTGGTACCATGATATGCGTCAGCTCTAATTTCACCCGGTTCACCCTGATATTCCAATTCCATGTAATCCTCCGCGGTACCTCCGTATCAAACATCGCACCGCTGTTTCGACATTGTCTGCACCGACGACGGCGGAAATGACCGCCGCACAATCTGTGCCAGCTCCAGCAACTTGCGCTATATTATCCGCTGTGATGCCGCCGATAGCGGCGACTGGAACATCAACGGCGTTTTTTATCTCGGTGATGAGTTGCGTGCCAACGGCATCACCTGCGTCCGGTTTGGTTTGCGTGGGGAAAATCGAACCGATGGAGACGTAATCCGCGCTGTCTGCAACGGCCTGGATAGCTTCCGCAACACTGCCCACGGATACACCGATAATTTTTTTACTTCCCATTATCCTGCGAGCATAAATAGGGGGTAAGTCATCCTGTCCAAGGTGCGCGCCATCCGCGTCCACCACCATAGCAACATCGACACGGTCATTGACGATGAAGAGCGTGCCAGTTTTGCGGGTCACATCGCGCAGTGCTAGACCTATTTGCACTAGCTCTTTGGCAGAGGATTCTTTGTCGCGCAGTTGAATAATACCTGCGCCGCCGGCAATAGCCTGGGCGACTATTTTAGTCAA
>SDBU01008225.1_pt1 | contig 11901 bp, 7 predicted proteins | sample 2277071 | NCBI WGS metagenome assembly SDBU01 (sample SAMN10397929, study PRJNA504765) | marine sediment metagenome | isolation source: marine sediment core GS08_GC12, 126 cmbsf | place: Arctic Ocean: Gakkel Ridge, Loki's castle | collected 2008
TATCGACTTCGACGAAGCCACGGGAACGGCCCGACCGTTCAAGGTGACTTTCAAGAACGGTCGCTGGACTATCCCGTCACATCACGATTACCCGGCTGAGCAGAAAGTTTCTCAGGCCGAAGTCAGGTCGCTTCAGAGCAGGGGGTTCTACTTCTCGCGCGATGGTCGGCTTCTTTCCAATGAGGGCGAAATCCAGGCTCACACCACCGAGGGAGTCAACTACATACTCCGCTTCGGCGAGGTCGTGTACGGATCGGGGCTGGCGGTCACCGCCGGAGACAATGCGGATACAGGACAGCAGGAAAGTTCCGCCGCCCAGAACCGCTATCTGTTTATAACGACCGACTTCGATGCCGCGACTTTCCCGGAACCGAAAAAACCCACCGACACCGATTATCTCAAGAAAGCCGACAGCATCTGGACTGATGAAGATCGCAACAACAAGAGCCTGCAGAATGCACATGGACTCTGGCAACGTAACGTCGAGAAAGGCCGTCGGCTCAGCAGTGAGTTGAACGCTCGCTTTGCCGACTGGTATTACGTCATTTCGGCGGAAAGTTTTGAGAAACTGCGCCTCACGCGCCAGGACCTGGTCGTCAAGAAAGAGGTGACAGACGAGAGTTGATATAGGGCTGGCCGTGTTACTCCTCGGCCGGTCTGTTTACTATTGTGACTCAACGGCTCTGCCAATGCAATCTGGTCCTTCTCATCGCCCGGCTCTTCAGGGTGGTCCCTCGCCCCTATGCTGGTAGCGCGCAACCTTCCCCGAGTATCGAAATCGGAGTTTCGGAAAGGGTCCGATCAATCGCGGGGGCTTGATTTTCACTTCGATTTGACGTAGCTTATTTTTTCAGTGGATTGTCGGTGACCTATGGAGAAACTCTTTCGACAACTTATAGAAGAACTGGGCGAAGACATACACCGCCAGGGCCTTCAGGACACCCCACAGCGAGCGGCCGAGGCGCTGCGTTTTCTAACACAGGGTTATTCCCAAGACTTGGACGCTGTAGTCAGCGGGGGCCTGTTCGATACTGACACCAGGCAGATGATCCTTGTGAAAGACATTGAATTGTACTCCCTCTGTGAGCATCACCTGCTCCCCTTCTTCGGTAAATGCCAGGTGGGGTATCTTCCGGACGGGAAAGTCCTGGGGCTGTCGAAAGTGGCTCGTATCGTCGACGTCTTTGCTCGACGGCTGCAAATCCAGGAACGACTGACGAGGCAGATTGCCGACACGATTGTCAAGTATACGGGGGCAGCCGGCGTGGGTGTCATTATCGAAGCGCAGCATCTGTGTATGACCATGCGGGGTGTCCGGAAGCAGAACTCGCTGATGACAACCTGCTGCATGCTGGGGCAGTTTCACAGCGACCCGGCCACCCGGTCGGAGTTTCTGAGCCTGGTTAAGTAGGCCATTGCCGTTTTCAGGCCGCTGGCAGATTTGACAAATCCCAGTTTATTTTGTATTTTGAGTTTAACAGTAAGTGTACTCATTACGTCTATATGCCGAATTTGCAGCCACAGAGAGATCGCCACGACGCCGGGAACGAAACGTCGCGGGCGACAATAGAATCAGCCATGACACGCTGGAGAAGAGGGTGACGACGAGTACGTGAGAAGCTGTTTGGTTTAATCACTCAGGTTGGGAGGTTACCATGAAGCGTGTTGGCATCGCTTTGTTGACCCTGGCTGTCATTCTGGTCGTGACAGCAGACAATACCCGGTCCCGTGGACAGACGGACCGGCCCGATGACCAGGTCTTTGAGAGAATCTTCCCCTCACTAAGCACCGGCGCTGATACTATCATTGACCCGATTATCAACTGGCCGACATTCTACGGGGTTCAGCAAACGGGCGAGATCGACGCCTCTTTCAACTGCTTTGGCCAGTTCGGCTTACGCTTTCAGCCGTCAGTGCCGGATGTTCCTGGCTGGCCGTATGCAGGCTTCATGACTCCACCCGGCAGCAGCGTGGACTATCTCTTCGCTGGAGCAATCTGGGTCGGGGGCATTATCGGTACCGACACGTTAGTCTCAGTCGGCGCTGATGGCTGGCAATTTGCTAGGGAGATGTTTCCACCCGAGTATCCCCAGCGAGGCTCAGTGACCAAGTTTGATTACGTTGCTGATTTCTCAATGCGGGCTGAGTATTATGACACGACGACAGAAGGGATTCCTCCGGACTACTTCGTTCGCCCGCATATCCCCCTCAATATTCGGATGGTCAACCGCAGCCACGCCTGGCGTTCCACCGCTGAGAGCTGGACTGTATTGTACGATCTGGTAATCACCAATATCGGAGATCAGCCGATCAGCGAGGGGTATGTCGGCTTCTACTTCGACGCTGACGTATGTTGGGGTTGCTACGGTGGCGGCGGTTACGGTTGGAATGACGACGTCACCGGAGCGTTGCGCGATTATGGAATCGGCTACGTTATCGACAATCACGGCGATCTGACCGTTCCCCCACCGGACCAACCATGTCCCAGGATCTTTGCCTTCGGGCTTCAACAGATGTCCTTCCTGTCAACGGATACCAGTTACAATTGGTGGGTCAGTAACGGCAATGCCGCTCTGGATTTCGGTCCCCGGGAGCGGCCATACATGGGTGACTGGAAAGAACCGTTCCGCGACTATCAGACAGGGGGCATCGGTACACCGGAAGGTGACATAAACAAATACTACATCATGAAGTGCCGCGAGTGGGATTATGACCAAATCTACACGGCCGTGATTGATTCCACCGACACCCTCTGGATGTATCCCAACCAGGATATGGCACCCGATCTGGCTGACGGCTGGGATACCCGCTTCCTGATGTCGGTCGGTCCTTTCGATCTCCTTCCCGATTCGAGTGTACGCGTTCTGTATGCAACCTTCACAGGGGATTCCGTTCACACTGACCCCACTAATCTGGCTAATCTCCCTTATGATCCGGACTCGTATCTGGCCAACCTGGATTTTTCACATGTACTGGAGAACGCAGGCATCTCCGACAGCCTGGCCGGTATCCTGCTTGATCCCTTGCTGCCGGTAACAGGTTTGCAGACAGAGTTCAAGGATAATGACTCGGTGGTAGTGCGCTGGGACCCCTGGGTCTTCGCCGACGTGGAGGGATACGAGGTTTATCTGTTCGAGGTATCACACGATTCGCTTCCCTACCCGGGCGTGGTGCCTCCCTGGCTGGAGCCGGATTACCTGAATCAAGTAGCCAGTCTGGGCCGCAGCCACCAGCACACATTCGACGGCCTCACTCCCGGCCAGTTCTATTTGGTCAATGTCGCCCACCGCACCACTACCAGGGCGGTCGGTGATCCGGGAAAACCCCTGCCGACGTGGCTGGGTGATCGCCCGGCGGACCCGGTAGCGGATCAAGAGTACGCTTTCATGTGCGGCAGCGATCCGGCAGTATTGACGTGGTCCGCTCCGGCCAAAGCCTCTGTCGACCACTACAACATCTATCGTTTTCCCAATGACTCGGCAGCGGCAGTCAAGTTCCATGCCTTCTACGACGAGGGATTCTATGCTCAGACGGTGCCCCCCAAAGATACCTTCCTGGTTGATGGCCAGTATTACTACTACTACGCCATGGATGTTTACGCCCAGGTACCGAGTGGTATCACCAGCTTCGCTGACTTTGGTGTAGATGAAGGGACGGTCTATGTCATTACAGCCGTAGACAATAACGGCTTCGAATCCCACTTCTCGGTCGACATCACTGCCCTGCAGATAGAGCCACGGACAAAAGACATCCTCGTGATAACGAACTCCAGGGTTGGTGGCCTTCAATTCACGATTCACGACAGTGTGTGCGCATTCTACGACAGCATCTTGTACGGATATGATTATGACATTTACAGCTATCACGACTCTACCCCACCGGCCGATTGGCACGACTTCATGCGTTATCGGCTGGTGATCGTGGATGACAGAATACATGTATCAGGTTCTGCTTATGACGATTACGAGCGCAGCACCAGTGGTTTCACCAAGTACCTGTTATCCGGGGGAAGAATGACCTATTGCGGTTCGTTCTCAGCCTTTGAGGGATTTACTATATCGGACGATCCAACTTATCTCGAAGTAACAAGCGGATTCATCACCAGATTCTTCGGGATAGATACCATTTTCTATGTTGGACCCGGCTTCTTCCATATCAATGGGTTACCGAAGGTGGACACCTTTTTTGCATTCTCACGTGCCGAGGCAACTGCATCCATGCCGGACGTGAGCTACGACACCAGTCGTTATACTTTTACTTCCACCGCTGCCTCGCTGTGGCCGCCAGAGACACCGCTATCGGTATCGACCTTCGGTGTGAACACCGAGGGCGAAACCACTCACCTGTACCGCGCCCTGCCGGGAGTGAATTCGATGAACGAGGGCGAACCGGTGGGTGTGAAGACACTTGTCGAAGGGACCGAAACCTACCTGTTCGGTTTTCACCTGTGGTACATGACCTACGATGAGGGCCGGGCACTGATCGAGGCACTCATGATGCCGCCGCCGAAGGTCATGATAGATCCGAACACGATGTATGCTCACCAGGCATACACTATCGACACTCTGACAGCCGACGTCTACATCGGTGAATTCAGCAACGGGCATCTTCCCGGCCAGGTCGACCTGGCCGGCGTGCGTGTCAACGAAACGGTCGTACCAATATCGACAACAGTGCTGCCTTCACATCCCGATTTCACCGGCGAAGTGCTGCAAATAGAGTTCTCCCTGAAAGAATTCCTCCAGGGATATATACCCTTTATGGACACCTCACTGCGTTCTTTTGCAGTGACGGGAGAGTTCACCGATGGCGACCCGTTGGAAGCCTACGGCAAAGTGACACTGGTCGGACATACGTCCGGCGACCTTAACGAAGACGGTTCAGTCGACGTCGCCGATCTCGTCTATCTGACAGAGTATCTGTTCGGTGGAGGACCACCACCCATTGTCGATGGTGCCGCTGACGTTGATGGTACCTGTGATGTGAATGTCGGCGATTTGACTTATCTGGTAGCGTACTTGTATCAGAGCGGACCAAAACCGATATCCTGTTTCCGGTAATCTGCCGGTCGGTTGCTGACAGATATGACCACAAATCGAGCCGCTCCTGCCGGGGCGGCTTGATTATTACTGGCTGTATTGCGTCCGATACAGACACACGCGGAACACGCCTTTACAACCGCGCCGCAACTCGTTAACTTCCCGACATGAGTTACCGGCAGATGTCAGCCCTGATCGACCGACACCGTAACTGGCTGATACCGCTGCTGCTGTTGGTGGTGGCTTTCGGTGTCCGGCTCATCTACCTCAATCAGATTCAGTCTATCCCCACTTTCGAATCGCCGGTGATGGACGAACAGTATCACCTGCACCTGGCCCGACAGATCAACTCACCGTCGGGTCTGGAAGGTGAACCGTATTACCGGGCGCCCCTGTATCCTTATTTTATTGCCACCCTGTACAAAATCTTCAAAGGGTCACTCTACTGGCCGCGCCTGGTGCAGATCGTGCTGGGTTCGTTTCTGCCGCTGTTGGTCCTCCTGCTGGGACTAAAGCTGTTTGACCGTCGGGTGGCCTGGTGGTCGGCGGTGGTGGCGGTGTTTTATCCGACATTCATTTACTATGACGCCGGCCTCCTGATTACATCACTGATGGTGTTGCTGACGACACTGCTGGCCTGGCAGTTACTTCGCTGCCAACAGACATTCCGGTGGACTGATTTTATCGTTGCCGGCATTCTTTTGGGTCTTGCCGGATTGGCCCGACCCAACATCCTGCTGCTGGGTCCGGTGTTGCTGCTGTGGCTGTGGCTGGTGATCAAGCCGGTTATTGGAACTCGAAAGGCGCTACTCAGATACATGGTGGTGGGACTGGTCTCGTTGGTGGTTATCCTGCCGGTGACGGTGCGCAACTACACAACCTCGGGCGAATTCGTGTTTATTGCCTGGCAGGGTGGATTCAATTTCTTCCTGGGCAACAACCGCCAGGCGACCGGCTGGTCGGCAACGGTGCCGGGAATCGAGCAAAGTTGGGAAGGCGGTTACCGCCAGGCCATTGCCATAGCCGAACAGAGTGCCAGCCGACCCCTGAAACGATCGGAGGTGTCCGACTACTGGTATGGCCGGGCGTGGGACGAGATTCGTCAGTCTCCGGTTTCCTTTCTGACCCTGCAACTCAAGAAGATGCGTCTGCTGATAAACGGCTACGAAATACCCAATAATCAGGACATCTACCTGGCCCGGCAGTTTGCCCCGATCATTCGTCCACTGATGTTCACCGGACCGATCTACTTTCCGTACGGGATTCTGGCGCCGCTGGCCATTATCGGCCTGGTCCTATCGCTGGCTAATTGGCGGAAGTTCCTGCCGGTCTACCTGGTCGTAGCATCGTACCTGGCATCACTGCTGCTCTTTTTTGTCTGCGCCCGTTTCCGCCAGCCGGTAATTCCGCTGATGATACTATTTGCGGTATATGCCGTAACTCGATTGGTCGGTTTCATCAGGAAACTCGACGGCAAAAACGCCATCCTTTTTGTAGCCGTACTGGTTTTGCTGATAGTGGAGAGCAATCATGACATGCTTGGTCTCAACCCGGCTCGCACGATGGCTGAGAATCATATGCTTCTTGGTAATTCGTTGCTGCAGAAACAAAAGAACCAGGAAGCCGAGGAACAATTCCGGCTGGCCCGGGACGCCGATCCTGATTTTGCGCCGGCCTACAATAACCTCGGCATGTTCGCCGCCAATCGCCGTCAGTACGTTCAGGCCGTGGGCTATTTCCAGAAAGCATTGCAACTTGAACCGACAGCGGTCGAAACGTATGTCAATCTGGCCACCAGTTACTTCGAGAGTGGCCGACTGCTCGAAGCTATCAAAACCCTGGAACGTGTCCGGCAGTTACATCCACTCAATGATTTTGTGCATCTCAAGCTGGCGACATTTTATTTCCAGGCCGGGCGGATTGCCGATGCTCGCCGAGCAACTGAGCGCAGTTTGAGCATCAATCCTCAGAACAGCCTGGCCCACCAGGTTTATCAGCAGATTCTGCAGGCTCAGGCTGCCGATACTACTTCGCAGTAAGAGGATTTCAATTCCACCGGTTACAAACTGACATAACACCCGTCGCGAAACACGGGAACGGTGTCACTGGTATTCAACTGCGCTGCGAAGTCGACATCCTCGGCAAATCCCATTTCACAAAGTTCCTGCCCACTGTCGCATTCCCTCAGGATCGGCAGCAGTTCCTCCCGCACGCCATCAAATGCGGCCTGGCACACCCGGGCCTCAACCGACTTCTCGCACTCCAAGTACGAAAGGATAGCTCCGGCCCCCAGATAATCCTCGACCGCAAAACGGATACCTCCGCCCGGTCCGGCTTCCATCAGTCGCTCACCACAAACAACCAGGGCACAAATCTTGCGATCATCAAGAACTCTCGTAAGCACCGCCGCCGCCACTGCTCCGGCATTGATCAAAGCACCCACGAAAAGTAACGGTGCGGCACCGGCCAGTCGGCTGCAGGTACCTCCGTTGACGGCATTCAGAACGACTTTCGTACCCGGCGGCACCCGGCGAAAAGTCAGTGGTGAAAGAGAATACAAGCCCCTCTGCGGCACTTCATCTCGGTGAACCGAGGCTACGCCGTTAACCTGCTGTGCCAGCTGGGATAGGTCTTCCCCTTCGCCGCAGGGATAAACCACCGCTCCCCGGCTGACGGCAGTTATGACGGTTGTGGAGAAGCTTAGCGTATCGACGATCACAATTGCCGCCGCCGTCTCCACAGCCAGTTGCGCACCACTCGAACCCCAGAATAAATGACATTCGCCGCCGGTCATGGTCCCTACTGCCTTCGTCTGATGCGTCGTAGTTGCTCTTTGATAATCATTGCGTTATGTGTATCACTTAAAGGATTACATAAGAATTCCCCCCGGCTGCAGCCGGGGGGCTCCAAACTTGATAGGTAATGTCCGGAAGTTTCCCACGGTATCTGTCGCTTTTGGCGGCGGGGTCGGGACCCGGTCCCTGTATCCCCAATGGCGGGTCTTCCACATTCTAATATCGACATTTTGGGGTACTTTGTCAAGGAAAATCAAGCGGTTTCCAGAATACGGCGTACGGTAACGACACCGGTTCAGACGGCGAGGCGCTTCCTGCCGGTGGCGTCAACCGCCGTTGACAGACATCGGGTAGGTGCCCAACACCTTGACGAAGTGCGTGATTTCCTGTAGATGATTAAGGGCGTGGTGGACACGGCTTTCCCTGGTTGCACCGGCCAGGTCAAGATAGAAGTAGTACTCCCAAGCCTTTTTACGCAACGGGCGAGATTCGATCTTGGTCAGGTCAATGTCTCTAAGAGCAAAAACCGACAACGCTTTGAACAATGAGCCCGGTTCGTGCTTCAGCGAAAACACTATCGAGGTCTTGGCTTGACCGGTAAAAGCCGCCGCCCGGCGACTCAACAGCAGGAAGCGAGTGAAATTCGATTTGGTGTCTTCGATTGACTTACGAGCTTGCTTCATCCGGTACAGTTCGGCAGCGTACGGTGAGGCGATGGCGGCTGCATCACGGGGAGATGATTCGGCCAGCAAGCGCACTGCTCCGGCCGTGTCATAGTAGGAAATGGGACGCATGGCCGGATGTTTCTGGAAGAATCGACGACACTGATCCAGGGCTGCCGGATGCGAATAAACCTGCCTGATATCTCTGAGCGAAACGCCGGGAGGAACGATCAGCGAATGCACGATGCGCATCTGCGATTCACCAATGACTTTTAACTCCCTCTCCAGCAGGAGATCATAGTTGCGATGAATTGAGCCTATCAGCGAGTTCTCTATGGGAATAACGCCCAGTCGGGCATAACCGCTCTCAACGGAGTCAAAGACAGCGTCGAACGTCTCGCAGGGAATCGGGGTCACCGGCCCCTTGATCATTCGCCGTGCCGCCGCCTCGGAGAAAGCCCCGCGTTCCCCCTGAAATGCAATCTTCCTGGCAGTCATACCAGAAGTATCGGGCGTAACAATGAGTACTTAACGAGTCCTTTATCCGGATATGTGGTGGGTAACCAGGTAGTGCAAACTATGTTGTGTAAATTGGTTCAATGAGATAGAAACGGGTTTGACTTGAGTCATTAAGGGTCAATGAAAGGAGTAAAATCCTGGTAAACTTGTGGCTTACATGAAGGATTTACGTTATCTCGCATCAAAAGCACCACCGGTCCTCACTTGACTGGACACGGTCATCGACTATATTACCTGGTAATCCCACTAGTCCCTGTGCCTGAAGAGAGGACCTGATCATGGCTCGTCTTTGGTCCGACGCCGGTTTGCCGAGTTGACCGATGGCTGCGCTTATCGAGACTGCCCGTTTACTCCTGCAGAAACCCATCCCCTCACCGGCAGATGTCGAGCTGCTATTCAGTCTGTGGACCGACCCGCAGGTTATGATCAACGTCGGTTTCCCTAGGGGACTGACTATCACCCGTGAAGAAGTACAGCGGAAGATCACCAGCTGGACTACGGCCCCGGACAACGACAGACTGGTGGCGGCAATCAAGGAGACGGGGCAATTGGTTGGAGAGTGCAAGTTAGGGCAGCCGGACACTGACGGTGTCTGCAAAACTGACGTCAAGCTCCTGCCCGACTTTTGGGGTCGAGGACTGGGAACCGAGATCAAACAGGCGCTGGTCGATTACCTGTTCACACACACCAACTGCACGGCCGTCAGGGCCACCCCCAACCGGAACAACATCGCCTCTCAGAAAATGCAGGAGGCAGTTGGCGGGAAAGTAGTGAACGAGGGCATATACCACTTCCCTGAGTCGATGCGTAGTCAAACCGTTGAGGTTCCTTACGTTGTTTACCTGTTAACCCGGAAGGAATGGCAGCACCGTCGACGCTGAATGGTCCTCCCTCGAACAGGCTACTACCAGCAGCGACACATTGTTATTGACGGCAGTAATGCTGTCCCTAACTTTGGTACAAAACATACCGGTAAAATGAGAGGTGTCTGATGATCAGATCGTTTTTCCCGTCCGCCTGCATATGGTGCCCGGTGGTCACGTTGATCCTGGCTCTGAGCGTTTTATCCCCGGATGTGTGGGCTCTGCCGACAACGGCCTCCGCCGAGGGCGCAGACTCGACAGCCGTCGTTGTGCTTGACGATGGTCCATATCTTTACCGGCAAAACGACACCTCTGTTATTGTCTTCTACTTGTGTGACGGCGAGATCGTGCGCCGGACAATGAGGGTGATCGATACTCTGCGCTTCCATGGTTTCTGTGCCGACAGTTTGAAAGAGTACGTAATCATTACTACCGTTCCCGCGGTCGACAGCTTCAGCTTCGAGGGTGTCTCCCGGATACTGGCTGTCAGTGATATTCACGGCGAATACGAGCACCTGGTGGATATTCTGACTGCCGGCGGCGTCATCGATGACAACGGTCACTGGTCCTGGGGAGATGGGCACCTGGTGGTCAACGGCGATGTCTTTGATCGCGGAGACCGGGTAACAGAGTGTCTGTGGCTGATCTATCGACTCCAGCAGGAAGCCCGGCTCAGCGGTGGGCGCGTTCATTTCATACTCGGCAATCACGAACTGATGGTGCTCAGGGGTGACAATCGATACGTCAATGACAAATACCTGAAAGGAATCGTCCGCAAAAGCAGGATATCACACCAGGACCTGTACGGCCCTGACATGGAATTGGGCCGGTGGCTGCGTTCCCTGTCGACCACGGTCAGACTCAACAAAATCATCTTCGTCCACGCCGGCCTCTCCCCGGCGGTGATGCAGCACCACCTCAGTCTTAAAGACATCAACGCCGTCATCCGGGACGGCCTGGACCTCAGGTCATCACGGGTGGCTTTCAGTGACACCGTGAAGTTTCTGTTCGGGAGTCAGGGACCGCTGTGGTACCGCGGGTACCATTACGAAATGGAGAACCGTTATGCAATGGCCACCGCGTCTCAACTCGACAGCATCCTGGAGTACTATGGAGCCGATGCGATTGTCGTCGGCCACACCGAAGTGGACAGCGTGTTGGGGTTGTTTGACAATCGGATAATCGCCATCGACGTGCCCGTTGACGAACTTGGGGGCTTGCAGGCTCTTCTGTGGGAAAACGGTCTTTTCTATCGAGTCGGGCCTGCCGGTGAACGGCAGGTGATGGAATAAGCTACTTGTGGCGGTCGGCCCCGATGCTAATCGCTGGTCATAATGAACAACGGCTGCATCTCGAAGCTTTTATATTGGGGACGCAACCTGTCGGTGTTATAGTGTTTCTCAACGTTGACAAACTTCTTGGTGGAGGTGACTATGTCAATCGGTACGTTGTCATAACGCCCGTTTTTCAAGACCACCAGGCGGCCATGAATCCCCTTCATGATGAGATCCAAAGCCAGGTTACCATAAGCCATGGGAACAATGGAATCAATAGCGTCAGGGTCCCCGCAACGCACCATGTAACCCAGTTTCTGGGTGATGACATCGATGGATCTACCGCCGTTGAATTCCGGAGACAGCCGCTTCAACTCCGCTGAAACGAGGTCACCGATACCGCCCAGCTTGGCATGTCCGAATGCATCCCGGGCCATGTCCTTGTAAACCATCTCGCTGCCTTCAAACATGGCACCCTCCGATACCAGCACCACCGAGTATTTACTGGGGTTGGCGCGACGGTCGGCTGTCAGTAATTCGGTCAGGCGTTCTACTTTGAATCTGTGTTCCGGAATGACGCAGCGGTTAGCGGCCCCGGCCATGGTCGGCAACATCGCCGTGAATCCGGCGTAACGGCCAAAAACCTCCAGAACCAGAAATCTCTCATGCGAACCGGCGGATGTCCGCAGGCATCGCGTCAACATGATGGTACGGGTAACGCAGGTGCTGAATCCGATACAGTAGTCGGT
>SDBU01008226.1_pt1 | contig 11900 bp, 8 predicted proteins | sample 2277071 | NCBI WGS metagenome assembly SDBU01 (sample SAMN10397929, study PRJNA504765) | marine sediment metagenome | isolation source: marine sediment core GS08_GC12, 126 cmbsf | place: Arctic Ocean: Gakkel Ridge, Loki's castle | collected 2008
CACCATGGACAGCAGCTTGCGGGCCAGAATGTCGCCAAAACCTTCAATTCCCTGGAAGTAAACCAGCACTCGATAAACCACCGCAAAGATGCCCGCCCAGAATAGAAAGATTATCAAAACGAGAAGAATCCTCACCCATGCCATGCCTTCAAGCCGCCCCTTGAGTCGGTGCCTGAAAGCAAATATGCGAGGTTTTAGTAACGTTAGCACGGTTCCCACGATCTGGTTTCTCCTTGACAGTGCTGTCCTTTACTTAATACACTCATTTTTAACTGGAATAAAGACCTATTGGGAGGAAAAGCCTTGAAAACATCAATAGGTATGACGGTTACCGAGCATATTCTAGAAGAGCAGCGCGAAAACCCTGAAGCCACAGGCGCTTTCACTTCACTCCTTTCAGAGCTGATTGTGGTTGCAAAGATCATCTCAAGGGAGGTGAATAAGGCGGGGATTGCGGATATCCTGGGCTATGTCGGTCGTCAAAATGTCCAGGGAGAAGAGGTTCACAAGCTTGATGAATTTGCCAACCGGACAGTAATTGAAAGGATGGGGCACGTTGGGCAGCTCTGTGCCATGGCATCTGAGGAAAATGAGAATATTATTGAAATCCCTGCCAAGTACCCCAAAGGGAATTACGTTCTCATCTGTGATCCCTTGGATGGCTCATCCAACCTTGATGTAAACGTGAGCATTGGGACGATCTTTTCCATACACAGGAAAATTAGCTCAAATGAGGATTGCACTTTAAGCGATGTCCTACAACCGGGATACAAACAGGTGGCTGCCGGCTACTTCATTTACGGCTCCAGCACCATGATGGTTTTCACTACCGGCCCCGGCCGTGGGGTCCATGGCTTTACACTCCTTCCGGGCATAGGGGAGTTCTTGCTCTCCCATGAAAATATTCGAATTCCAGAGCGGGGGACAATCTTCAGCGTGAATGAAAGCTATTACAATTACTGGAGTGAAAGCGTCAGACGCCTGGTCGACTATTTTAAGTCCCCTGATACCAAACCCGCCTATACAGCCCGATATATCGGCTCTCTGGTCTCAGACTTTCACCGGAATCTTTTGAAGGGCGGCATCTTCATGTATCCGGCAGACACAAGAGACCCCAAGAAGCCCCACGGTAAACTGCGCCTCATGTGCGAGGCCAACCCCATGGCCTTTGTGGTAAAGGAGGCAGGCGGCTATGCCAGCACCGGGGAAAAACCGATCCTTGAGATAGAGCCCGAGGAACTCCACCAAAGGGTCCCGCTCTTTATTGGAAGCAAGAAGGATGTGGAATTGGCAGAAAGATACGTGCGGGGAGAGATATGATAAGCTGTTCAGGGAGCGAGCCGGTCAACTAAAAAATACTCCCAAATCAACCCGTTAGCAACAAGCATAAACGGAAACCTATCTGTCTCACTACTTTTTCCTTCTGTGGCTTCTCTGCTTTTGGGCGAAGCCCACGAAGCTGCCTAACGCATAATTCGGGTGTTTTCTCAGATGCGGTTCTTCAGACCTTGGCGGGGCTGGTGGCTGGCATATAGTATTTCGGATTTTGGATTTGCGGCTCACGCCTTGAAAACAGTCCGGATTTGACCAATCTGGCCCAGGCGAATGAGCGAAAGGAAATGAGTTCTGACTAACGGACTGTTATGTAGTATCGAATGCCGGCAAAGATGGCAGACCCTATCCCTTCGACTTTCTTGATGTCCTCGACATTGTGAAAAGGCCCGTGTGTCTCTCTGTACTCGCAAACTCTTACTGCTGTGACTGGACCAATATTCGGCAGGCGGACTAGGTCCTTAAGGCTGGCCTTGTTAATATCGACAGGCTTGGTCGTCTCCTCTTTGAGCTGTTTGAGCTTGAAACGATGGTAATGCTCCTCAAGGTGCTTTTTAGAGGTCCCTTTATTTTGGGGATCTACCCAGGTTTCATCACCAAAGGTACCAAGGCAGCAAATCAACTGATCAATATCAATATGGCCATTGATGTCACGATATGGAAAATGCCTAACCTTCTTTCCATTTTTGTCAATTTCCACGAAGGCAAAGGAAGAGTCCGGGAGAGACCTGATGGTAAAATCCGACCATCCTTGGGCATGTGCATGATAATGAGAATGAAAAAATAAGAGAAAAAACACACAAACAACAAGAGCACTCAGAATGTTTTTGATCATAGTCACCCCTGAACAGGCTGTTGCCCAAATCCCTTTTCGCGTTGCCAAGAACGTTTTTTGACCGGCTTGCTCCCAGTAATCCCCGGCCTTTAGGACGGGGGCGAGGGGAGCTATACTAAATTGTCCAGCTTCCTTACCGGGAAGTACCGCCCGTGAAGGCGGGGGTTCATAAATCTAAGGCTTGCTTCAGTCCCGCTGTGGAGCGGGATTCGCCAACATTTATTAGCAAGAAACGTTTCTATGACCGCTCAAAGAAATTCTTGTTTGGGCAACAGCCTCTGAATTGTGAACTGGTCAAAAAAGACTCTCTGCTGTTGTCGTAGGCTCTCTTTGTCCGGGAAAGAGGGGGGTAGAGATTATTCAACAGTAATTGTATCTCTGTTTGTCTCGCACATCTTGGGGCCTATGCCCTGCACCTTCATCATATCCTCGACACATGTGAAGGGCCCGTGCTCTTGGCGATACTGGACAATACGCTCGGCATATCGGTGCCCCACCCCTTTCAGTTGCATAAGCTCCTCTACTGATGCGTTATTAATGTTGATCTTTTCTACCTCTTCAGCCCATAACGGAAGGGCTAGCGCCATAACCACCCCCATCACCAAGCATAAGGTGATGACTTTCTTCCATTGTTTCATTGTAAGTCTCCTTTCCTGCTTTTCCTTTTTCTCCGACCCCCCTGCCAAATCCCGATTTCCCGAACAGCCATGGTATTTCGGATCGGATGTATTCTTCTCAAATCCCCCAAAGACTTCCTCCTGCCTTTTACCATGGCACAAATTTCTATAATTGCAACACTCGATTATTGTGGGCAAAATACAGACCTGAAACTAGTAGTCTTGTAGAAACAGGTGGCCCTCTTTTGCCTTGACGATTTTTGTTGGACCTTATATCTGTGCAGGAAGCAAACTGCTGGTCGGACATATCACATTGAATATACAAAATAATCGAATATTAGGGGGACAAATGAATAAGGAATGGGCCGAGTTCCTAAGAAGGGATTTTGTTCAGGGCTTTCCCGCCTACTGTGGATATCAAGTCGACATGGTGCAATACGGCAAGTTTGAGACCAGCCTCAAGATTCGCCCAGATCACAGGCAGCAGGATGGGTTCGTGCATGCAGGCGTGATTGCCACCATGGCGGATCATACGGCAGGATACGCGGCCTTCACAACTGTCACAGATGAATTTCGCATTTTGACCATTGAATTCAAGATCAATTATTTCAGACCTGCCACGGAAGAGATGATTGTCTGCCGTTCAAAAGTCATCAACAAAGGAAGGAAGATCATCGTGTCAGAGTCTGAGGTCTTTGGTGTATCGGGCGGGCAGGAAAGGTTTGTCTCCAAGGCCATGGTCACGTTAATGGCAGTGCCAACCTCCAGCCTTGCCAACACGGAGGCTGACAGACCCGCCGGATACCAATAGGCTGCCCACCAGTACATTTCCTCTTCCGGGTTTCCCAAGAATCGAATGCCACCAGCGAGACTCTGCCGCTCCCTGTCATGTCAGCCAAACCGCTTTGATCCTTCCGAATAGATGGCCGTGCAAGAGGCTCACGCATGCCCGGAATAGTGTAGCGAAGAGTCAATAATTTGACACATGGACAGACTCCGAGTCAAATTTCTCCACATTTGCATACTCATATGCCAGAACAGAGAAAGCCATAACTATTCGGAAGCACTGAGAATTATCTGTTCAAAGCATTGTGGCACGATTTGTGCGAATGGACATAGATGGGGAGGTGGACCATGCAAGTTACCAAGGCCGGAATACAATATTTGCCCTTCACAATCTTGATCGTTGTAGGGGTGTTGTTGTTTGTGTTCGCACCAGGTTATGTCATCGCGTATTACGAAGCTACATACAGCGAGTCGGCCCATGGAAACCTCACCACCGGGGTCAATCGCTCCGGCGCGTCATACCCAACAGGAGACTGTGCCCACTGCCATGACACCTTTGACGACTCTATATGCGGTGTCAATCCGCTTATGCTGTTCGAGGTAGATAATCCTGACAGTCAAAAGTACAACTTTTGCTTTCAGTGCCATGCGAGTGACGGTGCTGCTCAGCAAGTGACCAACTATACGTACAGCAGGAACTTCGGCGGTGGGACCGCGACCTTTACGACAATCTATGATGCCTTTAATCCAATAACAGGCTCATCCCATCATCTGAAAAGTATTCAAGACTATGTCACGGGTAAGGGAGGTTTTACCGAGGACACCAATCCATGTGTTGTCTGCCATAATCCCCATACTGCTCAGGACAACTACCCAGTTACAGTCTATGAAACGTTGGGAGGGGTAAACACTGCAATCAGAAGGTCCGCACATTATCAGGACAACTCGAGCAACCTTTGGGGAGATGAGGACTACAGCCACTCCGGTTACGACGAACGGCTGTATGACCTCTCTCCTGACTATCAGGCTCCTTACTATGTGGGAAAGACGAGCTACGAGCCTGCGGGCGATGATACTGACGACGGTAGCAATTTACCGAATTTTGGAAGATTCTGTTATGACTGTCATGTGTACAGTAATGTTTATAGCAAAGAACAGGGGCGCTATCTTTGCGCTGTTAATTATTACTCCTCGGCTCACTTGGGAGTTAGTGCCAACGGTGGGGGCTTTGGCGTTTTAAGGGCCCCGTACAGCGAGGCCTCACGTGGTGTTTATATCTTGTCTTGTACCGACTGTCACGAACCGCATGGGTCCACGAACCCAACGTTATTGAGGGAAACAGTAAATGGAGAATCAGGGCTTTCCAGCGGGGGGCGGGGTACTTCCACTTCGTGCCGGTGGTACTATTGGTGTTCAGCCTGTCATGACCTTACATCGCATCCGGTCATTTGGCCCGAGGCACGTTGCGGTCAGTACGTGGGTTGTCACTTGAGTACCGGCGTAGGGGGGGGTGGCGGTAATCATGGCTATCAATTCTAAATGCATTTTTCAGGGTGGTAAGGCGACTTAACAATCTCTTCGCCTAAGGAATGTCATTCCATGAAACCCAAAAGGGCAATTCTGCATAAAATACCGTTCTTCCTAAGCCTCATTTTGTTGATGGCATTGATATTTGGATATACTGACCAAAAGTCAGCCAATCCTCGTGCAGAGATTGTGGAAAAACGAACCCTGAACAGCAAGACCTTTGACAATGGGGACGGCACCTTTACCCTTGAAGCCCATGGGGGTCACATCCACTATGTTGATAAGGCTACGGGCAAGCTTAAAGAATGCGACACCACACTCATCGATGTGGGGGATAAATGGATTCAAACCAAGGCTTCGTACCACTGCGAAGTTCCCAAGTATGCGGATCGCGATTTTGCGTTCATTGATGTCTTTGAGGACAAGAATCAGACCGTGGTTATGAGGCCGTTGGCCGGGCCAGTGTTGGGAGAGATTGACAACTCTGATGGCTGGGTCAACAAAAGGGTCCTTTATCGCAACGCCTACGGCAAAGGCCTCCACCTGAGAGTTACTGCCGGCAATGTGGGTTTGTTTAAAGAGATCATTATTGATGAGATGCCCAAGCCCCTCAGGGATTTATCATTCGATTTTGAGATCACCCTCCCTTCGGAACAACATGTTTATGTCCTGGAGGGTGGAGAGCACGGTACAGCCAAACAAGTCCTTTTAGCCAATCTTACCCTTACTGGCGATCAGCAACTTCTCATGGGTCAGGGCCAAATAGCAAAAAATCCGTCTAGCCGTATTAGGAAGATCAGGACTTGGGATAGTGATAACAATACCATGGCGGGCCGACTTGAATTTTACAAGAAAGGATCAAAGCTCTACTGTCGAAAGATCGTGCCTAAGGAGTTTTTGGCCACCGCGACCTACCCTGTGTATACCGACGATGCGGCCAGTTACTATGCAGGGCTTGGAGATGGTTACGTAGCTGGAGGTGCGGCCACCAATAATTGGAACGGGGCACATGATTTACTTACAGGCCATCTTGTAAATTACACTGGTTTGGGAGCAAGTGACCTGGCAATAGCTTCAGGACGGCGTACGGATAATGCTGCACTGATCTATAGGGGTTTCTTCCCAATAAATGCAACTGGCTTGCCGGATACTGCCACTATTACTGCTGCCTCTCTATTTTTCGGGATTAATACCAAAAAGAATGACGATAATGATGGATATGATTATATTGCGGTGGTTGGTGAGACAACCCAGGCATCTGCAACTTATTTGGCCAAAGCCGATTATGACACCTGTGGTACAACACATAACCCGACACTGGGAAGTGCCAAGTACGATATAACCTCCATTGCCACAGGACAGTACCTTGAAATGGTTTTGAATGCCACCGGAATAAGTTGGATCAGAAAATCAGGCGTAGGTGATAATGCCTATTCAAGATTTGGCGTACGGGAAGGACACGATATCGAGGACCATCCCCATGTCGGGGCTACGAACACCTGGAATTGGGTGACGGGTCCACAATCGGATTATGCGGGAACGGCTTATGACCCTAAGCTCTCAGTGACTTACACAGCCGGAGCAACCACGCATTATGTGAGTCCAACCGGGTCAAATACCAATCCATATGATACCTGGCCCAAGGCCGCACTCAACATTCAGAGTGCCATAAATGTATGCGACGCGGGCACTGTTATTGTCCGCAAGTCAGCATATAGCACCATTACCATGAAAAGTAATGTGGACGTAGTAGCTGAAGACCCCCTTGACCGCCCCACTATTAGTGGCATCATGCCTGTAACCTTTCAAGGACCACTTAATAACTGCACCCTGGACGGGTTTAGGATTACGGGCGGCATAGACAATGGGCAAATTTATTTTAATGGATTATCTAGTCCGGTTAGTAATGTCACCGTCAGGAACTGCTGGCTCTCTTCGGCCCCGATCATATTAATTGGTGTGAAAGGGGCTGTTGGCTTTACACTTGACCAGTGCGACATCAGTGGTTCTGGTTTGGGGGGCATAGTATATCCTGGTGGTATTAGTGGTGCCCCTATTTCAGACGCTGGTTCTCCCATAGTAATCAAAGATACTCATATCCATAATGCAAGTAGGGCTGGCATAATGTTAAAGGGTGATGGGAACATTGACATGATAATTGAGGACAGCTTCATCTATGACAATGGATATGCAGGAATATTTTTGAATGGTTTTGGATCCCTTACTATTGACAACAGTGAGATCTATAACAATGGAACAAGTAGCCAAAAGAAGGCAGGAATATATCTTAAGGATGTATCCTCAGTAATCATCACGCGCAGCCAAATTCATGATAACCCTATGGCCGGCATAGCGATCGAGGGCATATCTGATGTGACTATTGGTGCTGATTTAGCAGAGGTTGATCCTTTCCCCTATGGCAATGACATTTATGGTAATATTCGTGCAGGCGTGCAGGTTGGTGGCCCATCCTCCGCACTGATGAATGGAGAACTGGTTATCAGGGGAAATTATATACATAACAACGGATCAGGATCGCTGGGAGGCGGAATATGGATAGGAGCAGCGGTCTTAACGGCAACCATCAGCGAGAATGAGATTGCCCAAAACCGACTGGGGGGAATCGGAATCCGAGGGGTACACCCCTCAGTACCCACTGCCCTGGTAATCGCCAAAAATAATATTCATGATAACATCCTGAGAGGAGGTATACACACCGGAAATACGGCGGGTAATTTTGCAAATCCGGGTAATTTCACTGCGGATTCTACCATCAAACAGAACAAGGTCCATCACAATTCAAATGCCAGTTTTGGTGGTGGAATTGACGTAAGGCACTTCAAGGGTACTATCAAGAACAACCTGGTTTATAGAAATGCCAGAGGTGGCATCAGGTATGGGGAGTTTGTCAGCGAGATTATTAATAATACCGTGGTTCATAATGGTCAGAATGATAGGGGAGGAGGCATTATCTATGACGACCCTAGCATCGGTGCGCTTAATGCTCCTCCGGCCGGCACGTGCAGCACTTCTCCCCTGATGATAAAGAATAACATTGTTGCCTATAGTGAGAAGGCCGGCATTAGAGTTGGCGGAAACGGGTATGCTTGCCCGGCAGATAACCCGGACTATGACTACAACATGTTGTATGCCAACTATCCGTGGAATGATGTCTTTATCCGGTCGAATTCAGAAGATTGCGGATGGCCTAGCCTGGATGATATGTCCTGCACGCAACAGCAGTACGGTGGTTGCGGGGCACATGTGGACTCGGGAATCGTACTAAACAACCCAAACGATATTATGGCATATCCCGAATTTGTGGATGAGGATGCAGATAATTATCACTTAGAGCCTGGTGTTTCACCAGCGGAAGATGCTGGAGAGGGAGGGGTTGACATGGGTGCCTATGGTGGGAGTGATCCCATGGTTGATTCAGAGATTCCTGAATTGTAGTCAGCTCCATTCATTTTCCTGCCTGACTTTTATATCCCAAAAATCTAGACTTGTGCCTGTAGCCAAAGGAAGTATCCACGTCAGCCAACCCCTTCTTGATCAAGTGCGCATTCAAAAAGGTCTTGTTCTGCAAATAAAGATAGCAAAGTATATTCTGCTTCTCATCGTATTTTTTATTGTCAAACTTCATGAACAGCTTTTGTCCTCTGGTCTTTTTTCTTAAGAACTGAATCGCCTCTCCATTCTTTTCTGGGATCTCTTTAACACCCAACAACCTGATTCTCAATCCATTGTCCAAAACCAAGACTTCCGGCGAGATTATCTCTCTCACCTTAAAATACGTCGCCTTGTCATCACTTGTCTCATCTATTCTTGACCCGAACCTCAATCTTTTCGGATCGACCTTCTTATCAAATTTTATCGGATCCTTGAAAACATAAGGCAATTTCTTAATCTCTTTCTCAATATCAACTTTCAGCTTTTCTTGCTTCGCTATTTCAAAAGTCGGATCTTGAGAAAGACCGCCTTGTGTTAATTTAAGCCGTTTCTCTATGATCGGCAAAAAGCCTTCATTGATTTCATACCCAATAGAGTTTCTACTCAGGTCCCTGGCGGCCACAGATGTTGTCCCGCTGCCAAGGAACGGATCAAGTACTGTATCAGCGACAAAACTAAACATCTTGATAAGCCGCCTTGGCAATTCCTCCGGAAACATAGCCAAATGCTTATCCTGCGTTTCACCAGGAAACTTCCAGTGCCCGGCAAAGTATTGATTCCACTCCTCTTGTGTTAGTTTTGATTGCTCTTTTATCTCCTTTCTGACTCTCGGTTGGTTCCCATACTTTCTGAAAATCAGAATGAATTCATAATCGAGCTTGAGGATCCCGCTCCTTGGATATGGGTAGGAACCCATGACTGTTGCCCCACCTGTGGTATGGCATGTTGTGACTTTTTGCCAGATAATGGCGCCCATGTAGTCAAATCCAGCAGTTTCACAAAATTTGATTATCTCTGTTCTTATGGGGATAACCTTATATCTCCCATAATAGACAGAGCGAGCAAATTGATCGCCAACGTTGACACACAGCCGGCAACCTTTGTGCAAAACCCTGTGGCATTCACTCCAAACCAGATTCAGATTATTAATATACTCTTCATATGTGTCATTGAAGCCTATCTGCTTTCCTTCTCCATAGTCCTTCAGTTGCCAATACGGCGGTGACGTAATGACAAGATGGACTGACTCATCCGGAACGTCTCTCATCCATCTTGAGTCACCAATGATGATCTTGTGCAATGTTTTCAACTTACACGATCCAGTACAAAGTTAGCTATGGGTAGAAACTAGAACCCATCTAAAAAATGTGAATCAGGGTTCAGGGCCCCGCCTGACGGCGGGACTTCGTATCTATCTCTAAGATGAAGGTTCTCAGCAAACGCGCTGCGGCGCGAAGTCCCGCCGCGGCGGGATGAGCATTTTGAGCCGACCCGCAACGCCGCCATGGGGACTTAGACGCATTTTTGAGAGGGGTTCTAAACAACCTCGTATCTCGGACGCTCTATCCGTTCTCCTTTGCAGCGAGGGCATCGGCCTGGCCTGGTAAACCGCTTTCGCTCATCAAACACATACTCGCATATAAGGCATCGGGATGGGATTACGATCAGTGTGTGACTTTGTGAAGCAACGGAACGAGCAATGTGGGAAAGATGGCTATAGACCTCCTTTTCCTGAATACTCAGCATATGGGAGAGATCTAGGGCACTATACTTCCCTTTAGACAACAACGTTATCATTTGCTGGCGAATGGTTTGCATTCCCGTTTTCCCCTAATATATTACGACGCCATCTGTCCACGATATCTCTGTAGTCAATTGACCCTATCCCCTTGTGTAAAAAGAACTCATCAAGCTCGTATTGATTGCCGCACCACCACCAGTCTTTCAACATTTTACCGGCTTCCGGCTTGAACATCCAGTCATGGCCTAGGGTCTGTGCCAGGGTCTTTTCGATAGTAGCTTCAGCCACCCATGAAACTACATAGTCCAGGGCGTAGAATTCCGGTACGAGATCAAAGAGGTAGGTTTCAGGCCGGTAGGAAAAGCCCGTATGTTTTTCTAAAAGTTGGGCGTAAATGCTTCCGCTTGCGATCTCGTTTTTCTTGAACATCTCATATTCGGCCAGAAACTTACCCACGTATCTCCTGAAAACAGCGAGGTCCTTTAAGGCCTTGTAAAAGGATATTTCTTCTATCTCCTCAGATGAAAGGCCCAGCTGCCTTTCGAGAAAGAATGGAGAAAAGCACATGTTTTGTAGCAAGAAAGAATAGCTTTCTGAAAGTGTATTTGAGGTAAAAAAGTCCTTTTCCCATGAAGAAAGATCCGGCGATGTGAGGGCATGACCTAGGACATGACCCATTTCATGGAACAGGGTCTCAAGGTCAATCCAGCCGCCCTGTGGATTCATGACAAGGTGGATTTCGTCCGGTATCCTCAAAGCAAAGCTCATGGCCTGCGCCCCTTTCCTGGGCGAATGACTTATGTCGAGAGCAAGGCCCGGGATGCTTTTGACCTCTATTCCCCATTGATTGAAAAAATCGAGATGATCACTCAGGGGGATTTGATCTGGAAAAAGATGATCAAATTCGCCCAGGCCGAGCAAGTAAATTGCATCGAATCGGTTCAGTTCGCACAGCGGTACCCCCAGACTCCTTTTGGCCCAAGCCTCCATGGCTTCAAAGTATAATGTATCGGTCTGCCGCAGTATTTCTTGTAGCTTAGGCACGTAGGCCTCGTAGTCAACCTGCTTTTTGTCATAACAATATTCCGCATAGTCTTGATAGCCGAATTCCTCCTTGAGCAGCTTGAGAAGGAATTCCCAAACACCTAAGGCAAAGGGCTTCAAGAACTTGCAAAGGCTGCTTGACTCCTTTTCAATTACTTTACGCTTCTTCAAATCACTTCGCTTTTGGCACCACGAGAGAGTATCTTTGAAATAGATCTTTTCTCCATCAACTTGGGCTGCGGCTCCCTTCATCAAAGTAAACAACTCATTTTCATAGGGCGAGATTTGGTACTGCAAATAATGGCCTAAAAGAGAGTGGAAAACCCTTTGCCTGTGCCTCGTCCATGTCCCGGCAAGGCGCAGCTCTTTTATAGTGTTCGGGGCAAGGATGTCATAGAACCCATCATATGTGTCGTGATGAGATGCCCTATACTCGTTCCCCTTCCAGAGGTTCAGGGCCCTGGATGTCAAACGATAGTTCAAGGTTAAAAGGGCCTTCTCGATTTCTTTTGTACTAGTAAAATCTTTCAAACAGGATTGATCCATTCTTATCGACCTGGAATTT
>SDBU01008227.1_pt1 | contig 11900 bp, 25 predicted proteins | sample 2277071 | NCBI WGS metagenome assembly SDBU01 (sample SAMN10397929, study PRJNA504765) | marine sediment metagenome | isolation source: marine sediment core GS08_GC12, 126 cmbsf | place: Arctic Ocean: Gakkel Ridge, Loki's castle | collected 2008
CAGTGGTAGCACCGGGCGTTTCGGCCGAAGTCGGAAAGCACGAGGATGCCCATGCCGCTAAACAGCATGGCGCCCACGAGGATTGCGGCCAGTAGCGGGCGTTTCATGGCGAACTGCCTACCCGTCGCAATCACGTCCGAAACCATCGGGGGAGGCACTGGCGGGCGGGGCGGGGCTTTGCGAATCGGTGGTATGCGTGCCATTTTGGCCCTTCCATGAAAATGCCCGATCCGCCGCGACTGTCAGCAGGGTTAGGACTGCTAGCAGCTTAACGGGGAGTACGACGGACCCGCCGGCGAATCGGACTTGACTTTATGGTACGGTTTCTGATACAGTTTGCCCAGTGGCACGAGCCACGGAGTACGATATCTGAGTATGGTTAGGTTGAGGCGTGTTCTTCCCCATGAAAAGAATCGCTATACAAAACGACGGCGGTTATAATCTCCCGCCGAACTCGCTGGCAGCGGAAACGAGGGCCCGAAAGGGTTTCCAGGCAACGCGATGGTACTTGATCCATCTTCACCCCTGCGTCCTGGTCGAAATGTGCCATTTATTGAGTATCCTCGGTATAAAGCGGCTGAACTCACAGCTCAGCCACGCCAGCTTGTGAATCGCTAGCTCAGGTGTTATCGGCAACACACACAACAACGTCCTAAGCTAAAAGGCACGAGGGAAGGGGTTCTGCACTCACAGCCCCCGGAATATCCTCGACAACGGCACGCCGAACATGACGGCCATCGCCAAGGCCGTCTCCACGCTGGGAATCCGTGCCCCGGTCTCGATATGGCTCCACATCGGCTGGCTGATTCCGGCCTCCGCGGCGGCTTCCCGCTGGGACATATCCCGGCTTTCGCGGAGCTTCCGCACGTTATTGGCCAACCGTTGTTTTTGCAATTTATTCATGTCTTCCTCAGCAGTTCTCTATCAGTCATCCCTCTTTCCTTTCGTGTTGGTGGTTAGTCGTCCATCGCTTCCATTTTGGCTAGCACCCGTCGCATTTCCGATATCTCCAGGCTGGGATAACCGTACCCTGGCTCACTGCGAAACTCTACGTATGTTCGGGAGTTGGCTCTTGCTTCTCCTGTCCTGACGATATGAACGGAACATTCTTGTCCGCCCCACCCTTCTAGTTTGAGTTCCTCTGACATAATGGTCTCCTTTCGGTTAGTTATCGGTGTTCGTATCGCGCTGGCCGGATCGGCTGGCCTGCTTGTGCCCACACCGCAGCATATCCGATAGTACCGCTATACCGGCGGGCGAACTGATCCGGCGTCAAGCCGTCGCCAAACAATTGGCACACCTTGTCGATTGCCCTATCAATGTCGTCATCGTTGTCAATGTCAGGCTCAATGTCGACTTGCCCTGATGAGTTGCCATCCTCGTCATGCACCGTATAACACCAGATACCGTTCTGCACGTCTTGCGTGTCCCAGTATATTGTGATTTTCGTGGCGTTAATCGGTCTCTCCTGTGGGGTTAAGCGTCATGCCTGTACAATATTACAATCGGCAATACATGTAAATAGGGATAAGCCCAAAATCCCACGGAATTCGCAAAGTAATTGCCAAACCGCGTAGAACAAGGGGCTTCGGAGAGAAGAAAACTTTCGGGACTCGCCAGAATCAGCGGACCTTGGCCGGGTCGCGACCGTCAAGCAATGCTTTTACCCACTTGTCGTGGCGACCTGCCCAGCGGTGGATCTTGCCCCACTTGGCCGCCATGGCCTCGCGTAGAATCGGTTCCCACAGCTTGCGACCCTCGACCCGGCGTAAGTGCTTCTGCCCGTGGAAGTGCCAGATGCGAACGTCGTCCGGATGGCAACCGTAAATGAATGAGTGGTTGTACCGATCGTCGAATAGCCGAACGTCGCACTCCGGCACAAACGGATAGAGCAACTGCATCGCTATTTCGTCCGTCATATGCGTGCCCGTGCCGATTGCCGTCATAGCACGCCAGCGGTCGGCAAACGGGTTCCCTTTCTTCCAGCCGGTGACGCCCGTATTTATCGCCGGGTAACCTTGCGTGCGAACCCGCTCGTTAGCCTTGGCCAGTCGCCACTTCAGACGCCCGTGTTTCTCTTCGGTGACCACAACCTCGTCGGCCAGCACACGGGCTACCATTTCGTCGACTTGCAAGTGGTGTCCGCTATCGCGCCCCTTCCACCAGCCGCAACGCCCGGCAATACGTTTCCCTTTGCACTGCCAATCGCTGTAGGCCGTGATAACGCAATCGCCCTCGAATAGTTCAGGGAACGGTGCGGCTATCGTTGTATCGGCGTCCAGGAACACCGTCTGATCGTAAGGCGTGTACGCGGGCACAAGCGTCTTCTGCTGGTACGCTTGGTGGCGTCTTTTAGTTGTGACCGGCTCGAATTGCAAGACGTCGACGCCTGCTCGCTTGTCGTCCGCAAGGCACTTGGCGGCCGACGTGTCGGCGTCACTGGTCGTCAGGATAGTCACCGGACCGTCGTAGTGTTTACGCAAGGTGAACGTGGAGACGGCGAGACGTTCCATTACGCTAAGGCCGGACAAGAGGTAGACGATGCCTTGGTTCACGGTAGTTGTCCCTTGGGTGGCTTGCTGCCCGCGAGAATCTGAATGCGTATTTCGTTTGTGACCTTAACTGCGTGCTTTTTGTCCCGTGCGTACATTTGGACGTTCAATTCCCACGGACAAGGATGCTTATCGTATACCCAGTAGCTTTCCTTATGTTTCTTTCCCTCCTCGTCGAGAACGCTGCCATAGTCCCCGCCGGAAGACTTTCCCCGCTTATCCATCCCGATACTGAAAAAACGCTTTCCTTCTGGCGGTACGTCCAGAACGGGTCCGTTGAGTATGAAGGGCTCGTCTTGTACACCTCCTCCCATTAGTTCGGCGGCTTTCTCGGCATCTGCCTTGTGTTCATCGTCGAATACCGCCACGTTGCGGTAATCAGAGTATTCGCCGATACCTACGATCCAGAGTTTCATTGCACGTCCTCCAGTGCTACCTTGTTAAGTTTCCTCACACATTTCTTTTCGCGGGTCCAGACTTCCTCGTATTCGCCCTCGTGTTCGGCAAGGAACTCGTCAACGGCCTGGCGAACCTCTTGGCTCTTCGGGTCGCGGTAGCCGGACCAGATTAGTAGGCCGCTGGGGGCAAGCAACAGCCAAGCATCCTTACTGAATGCTTGATATATTGCGAAGTCTCTTGGAGCGTTCATGTGGATGATATGGTGGTTAGCTTTTCGACGCAATCCTTCCGAGTGGTCCATAATGCCGTAGAGTATTGTCGCCTTATTGCCGTACCGCGAAAGTCGTTTCCGGAGTCTCGTTGCTCCTTTGGATTGCCCCTTTACCCAGTCATCAAATACGTCTACGTCGTCCGGCAGTATCACAACACCGATATACTTAGCATCCGCCAGCACGGCGATATTGTCCAGAAACCACGTCGCATAATGGCCCTTGCCTACGCCGATTTCCAGCACCGTCAAGCCCGCATGCCTCCCGGCCTCGGGCAACAGATGCCGCTCAAACTCAGTGAATCTACCCACAACATCCCTCCTGCTTGTGTGCGTACTGGGCCAACACCTCGTCAACCACCTTCTGTCGACGGCGAAAACCACTCACCGTCTGCCAGCCGTTTTTCTTCGGATTGTGCTGGATAATGTATTCTTGTTGGCGCCACGCCACGTACCAATGGAGCGTATCCTGCGATGGTACGGGCAAGCGGCCCGGACAGTAATCGCAGACTTGCTTGGAAAACGCCGTCGAGAAAAAGGCGAACCACGAGCAGATACGGCGGAACGGCATGGATATCGTTTCCTGGCCGCGTCGAAGTGGCGGCGGATTCATTGCCCGCAATCCTGCCAGGTGGGGCACAGTGGCCGCCCAGCGGTCCAGGTCGTGGAGCAGACCGGCCGGTTTGGTGTATCTCCAGCTCGGCGCGATGATCGACGGGTGGCCGTTGTCCCACGAGGGCCACACGAACTCGCCGGGGGCAAAGGCCACGACGTCACAGTCGATCTTGAGCCAGTAGGCCGTTGTCACCACGGCCGGCGGAACTTTGACGAACGCCGTGAGCATCCGTTCCCGCTGATCCATACCGGACAACTCGGAATCGTCGGATTCCGGCCACGCCCAGCCGACCAACTCACGATCCGGGTGTGCGGCGAACCGCAACTGCTCCTGCCAGTAGTCGTGGTTGCCAGCCTGGGCGTCGTAGATGATCTTGAGCGGGGCCTGCCACAGTTGCGGCTTGAGCTTTTTCCAGGTCGGCCAGACTTGCCGCAGATCCTTGACGGTTTTCCTGTCGACGGCTACTACTATGCTATACTCCATGTAGCATAGCCTATAGCCGCGGGGATATTCGTCAAGCGCGGCACTGGGACACCTCCCATCAGTTCTACTTGACGGGCTGGGCCGCTTCCCCCTCGAATGAGGAAACTTCCCGAATTCCGACCGAATTGCCGGAAACAGGGGTTTACTTCTACCGATCTATCGGTATACTACAGCAGATACCAACCGCCACAACACACGAGGTGAAACGATGTTACAACCCATCCCAGAATGCGATTTCTGCGGCCACCCGCTTGACACCAGCGACAGCGGGCCGTTGTTCTGCTCGGCCGAGTGCGCCACGTTCGCGGAACAACCCATCCACGTTGGAACGGTAACCGGCGAAACATGCCTCGGCTGCCTGTTTCCGGTCGATGAATGTACTTGCTTCGAGCCGGGAACCGAGGCAAACCAATGAGAACCCTATTCGCACTGCTGCTACTGATCCTAGGCGCCATGATCTACGTGGCAGCGACCGAGGAACCGAAACGGCCAGAGCCCAAACAACCCGAGCTGCAGTCCGTGGGCTGGCTCGACCACACTGGCCAGCCAATCCGGCCGACCCGTTACCGTCATCAATACCGATAACCCCTAACACGAGGTAAGACCATGAAGCGCATTTTCTTCCACGCGCCGCCTACGGCCGTCGAGCCGGACGTCTTGCGTATGATTCCGCCAGATGGCTTAGAACGCCAGGAAACACCACCTACTGGACGATTTAGCTATATCCTGGACTTCGGCACCATCGTGGTGCTTGCGCCGGCGGGGATTTTGGCCAGTGTGTGGCTGGTGGCCTTTGTTGCGGCAAGAGCAGTGAAATTCGCATTGGGGCTTTAGACTGAACCGACAACACTAACCCGAGGAGAAGACAATGAGTATCACGCAAACATTACACGCCGCTTATGCGGGCGCCTACCAGCTTGTTGAGGAGCTAACGGAGTTGCCGGATGTTTACATACCTGACACTGAGGCTAATGACGCCTGGACGGCAGCGTGGAAATTACGGGATAGGCTCAATAATATGCGTCTCGCACACAAGAAGAAAGCCGAGGAAACTGAACAATGAAGAATCACGACTTCACGCGACTTCGCAAATTGCGATTAAAGGCCAAGCTCACCCAAGTGGCCTTGTCCCAGCGATCCGGCGTTCGCCAGGGCCTAATATCCGATCTGGAGACTGGAACTGGACAGCGACCGGGCTATGATGTCGTTCGAGCCCTGGCTGATGCCCTTGGAATATCAACGGACGAACTAGCTGGGTGAGTCGTCGTTCCCTTCCTGTTTGGTTGGTATGCCGATCAACGGTTGCCCGGCGGCTTGGCGCCGAGCGTTTACCCACTTCAGCACTGATTCCAAGGATCGCTGATCGAACTCGCCGCGGTAAGCGTACTCCTGGCACGTTCGCACGCTCAAACTCGCCCAGTCGGCTATTTCCTGGTAGGTCACAATGATTAAACGATTATGCGTACCCTTTTTCCGACCAGCTTTCTGGGGCTTTTTCTTTGGAAGGGGCATTATTTCCTGATTCCGTCTACTTTTGGGGTTGACTCTCGCTGTTCAATAGGGAATACTATCTACAGACTACGAACAAAGCAACCCCTGACGCCAGCATGAATCTCAACCATTTAGCCCCGTTCGGCCCTTCTTCGCTGGCTGGCGTCAGTCTGTGCAGGGCCGGCGGGGCGCTTTTTCAAGGAGACAAGATGCTCGAATGGAAATACCCAGAACCGAACCCCCCTCTACCCGAAGCGAAGATCAGGTTTCGCGATGTACATCTGACCGTTAAGCCCAGCGACAACGAGATGCAGTGGCTGGGCATGTCGCTGTGCTGCGGCCGGTTCAGCAAGCAGACACACGAGGAATGCCTGGAAAGCTGGCCGCGGGAAGTCCTGAAGCTGGCGCGAAAGGCCCTGGACGACTTCGAGGCCCAATTGCCGGAGGCCGAGGAAGTGCGTGCCGACACTGAGCCGACGCCGGAGGCCAAGCCGCTGGAGTGGCGGTGGGCGGTCTACGACTACAGGCATTACATAACTGCGGACGGCGTGCGTAACGTGTACCGAATCTGGCCGCAGGCCGGTGATAAATGGCGGGCAGAATGGGCATACGACGGTGTCGCCGGTGACTTCGCCGACGTTAGTAACCTGATCGAATGCCAGGATGCGTGCCAGAAACACGAGACGGAAGTGACATGAGTTTAACCTACCCAATGCCGTATTATGACGGTTGGAGACTGGCTAACCCTTACAGAGAGGAAGAAGACGATGAACGAGACGGAGACAGATCAGAAGAATACGAAGAAGACGAAGAAGACGAAGAAGACGAAGAAGACGAACGCAGAGCCGACCGCAGACGTGAAGTCGGAAGGGATGATGAATAGCGTGGAGCTATTCGCGCACATCAAGACCCTTGATGTGAAGTACAAAGTCCACCTTCGCTGGCTAAGGTCGATGTACCGTGCCGCAAAGGCGAGGGAAGAGATCGAAGCGTAGACCCTGAACGGCGCAGCCCGCCGCGTCGTGAGCCTGTGAAATGAGGCAAAGGCGGGCACCCGGCTCCGTGGCGGAATTGGTATACGCTGACAATTACCTAAATGGTCGCAGACCGGTACAGGCTAAGTAATGTCAAATGCCTTCGGGTACCTGGCCGAAATGGTTGAACTCCGAAAGTCGGTGAGAATGTGCGACCTTGCAGGTTCGACTCCTGCCGGAGCCACTCGCTACAGCCGCAATGGTGCGGTTCCGCTGCCGGATAACCGGGGCGGTAACGAGAAACGAAAGTGTAGCGATGCGGTCCCTGGAGGTGGCCGCGAGATGCTTGCACCTGGGTAGCTCAATTGGTAGAGCACACGGCGTAATTAACCGTGCGGGATCCGGGTTCAACTCCCGGCCCAGGGTTTTGTTGTATGCCCGATGGACAGCTTGCCAAGCTGGAGCGGGCTAACCTGGAGCCATTAGGCAAACCACCTTACAAATGCTTGGCTCCTCACGCCCCGTGGGGTAACTGGCGGGGCACCGCACTTCATTTGGTAAAGGAGACAAACGATGCCGGACAAACCCGAGCAACCCCCCAAGACAACGATTGAGCTAGTGAACGACGCCCTTGGCGCAGCACGGGCAATCATCGCCCACTGCAAAGCGGCACCGAATATCAAGCGATTCGCATACAGCGTCGATAAGCCGCTAATCAATGCGTTGACCGAAGCAATGGAGGCAATGGACGATGACTGAGATTCACATACAAACCACCGTCGAGTGCTGCGGTGCCATGCACTCCACGCCGTTCTGTCCGCTGTGTGGTACAGACCTCGCGAGTGAAGTGCCGCTTGTTGGCTTATTGAAACACGTAAACAAGCAGGCGACGATTGCAAGGAAAACTGCGGACGGGTTTAGGCAACGCTCGGCACAAAACGCAGACCAAAGCGAATTCAGGGTGGCCCGGGCGACCAGGCGGTGTTCAAGACTGGACGCAATGGCAGTCAAATGGGAAGCGTGGCGTGCCGAGCTGTCGGAAGTCGTCAATCCAGTGAAAGAAGGGGAGTCCGATGTTTAGCGTTCGCCAGAAACGAGCCATTGCCGACGCCGTGCAAAAGGTGCTGCGGGAAACACGACACCCGGAACTTCCGGACGGCGAGATACAATTTTCCATGCACGTTTGTGGGGCTGAATTATGGTCCTGGGCGGACATACAAAACAACGGGGCGGTGGCAAATCCAGGAGTCAACCCACACAATGAACGCCAAGACAAGGAAGGGGATTCCGATGCGAAAGATTGACTGCCTACAAGGCAGTGAGGAATGGGAGCGATGGCGCAACCGGCCCACGGCAAGCGGGTTCAGTAATTTTGTGACTCCCGTGAAGGGTGACTACGCAAAGCAGGCCGAGGCCTACGCTGCTATGATCGTTGCGAAGCGTCTCGGTGTATACACAGAGCCGCCGCCGTCATTCTGGATGGAGTGGGGCACAGAGCACGAGCCCAACGCCAAGCATGCCTACACGCTGCAAACGGGCCGCGAGATAGAAGACGTTGGGTTCATCTTGCCTAACGGTACGAACGCTTACGGTGGCTCACCCGATGGGCTCGTTGGAGACGACGGACTGATAGAGATTAAGTGCCCGAAACCTGAAACAGTAATTTCATATCACGCAGATGGGATTTTACCGGTCCAGTACAAGCCACAAATCCAAGGGCTACTGCTCATCTCGGGCAGGCCGTGGTGTGACTTCTACGCTTTCCATCCCGAGTTGACCCCGTTCCTGCTCAGAGTGAAAGCGGACGAGAAATATCAAACCAAGATAGCCGAGTGCTTGCTGTTGCTGCTGGGTGAGATTAAGGCAATCGAGTCCTGCTGCAAACGACAGCAGCATCAGTTGGTATCGGTATCTACAGACAAGGACAATGTGAGGTTTAGCGATGAATGAGAAACCAACGCGCGAGGAAGTTTTAGCGTCCATTGTTCCCAAGTCAAACCAGCTTAACGCTGACGATCTACTGATCGGCCCGATAACGGTCAAGATCACAAAGGTCTCTCGCGGCGACAAGGAACAGCCCATAACGGTGGAGATAGAAGGCCGCCAACCTTACAAGCCTTGTAAGTCTATGCGCCGCGTGCTGATTGCCACCTGGTCCGACGATCCAGCGGCTTGGATCGGGCAACAGATGACCCTATTCTGTGACCCCACTGTAGTATTCGGTGGGATAAAGGTAGGCGGCATACGAATCAGCCACCTGTCAGGATTAGAGAAACCGAAGACGTTCCTCTTAACGAAGTCCCGCGGCAAGAAAACGGAGGTCACCATCCTCCCGATCCAGACAGAACCCGCGAAGCCCCCGACGGAGGATGAGCAAAAGTTGATCGCTGCGTACACGGACGACATAAACCAAGCGACCGACCTGGAGGCATTGACCGACTACGGTAAAATCTTGGCGGAAAAACCCCAGTCCATTCGAGACGCACTGCGAGAGACGTACAAGCAGCGTAAGGAAGAGTTGACCCCTTAACAAATAGGAGCTACCCCAATGTCTACTATCGACGTAACTGATGCCGGCCCAATCGAGGGCACCTTTTCTATCGACCTCTCCCCTGGTCCTGGAGTCTATGAGTTTCGCGGGGCGAGAGGAACCGGCAAGACCACCTGCATTTCGTCAATCGACTTGCTCGCCGGCCATAAGGTTGACGTGACGCTCCACGATGGAGCGATAAGTGGAAAGGTCCAAGGTTTCGGTGTTGTCAACCCGATCGGCAGTCGGAAGCACCGTAAGGGCGACCTTTCGCTAGACACAATCGACGCCGATAAGTTCAGCATCACGGACATCCTCGACCCTCAAGGAAAGACGGCCGAAGTCCGAGACGCGACCCGAATCAAGGCGCTGGCCGTGCTGTCTGAGGTCAAGGCCGATCCATCGCTCTATTACGAACTGGTTGGCGGGCAATCTACCTTCGACTCGCTCGGCCTCCCACCTTCGGCGGACCCCGTTGTCCTTGCGACTCGCATTAAGGCAGCATTCGATAAAGAAGCTCGCGAGAAGCAGAATACATCGGAAGCAGAAGGAAGGCACGCCGCACCCCTGGAGCTTGTGCCTGACGGCCTGGACACCTCCCAATCCTCGGACACGCGACACCTCGGCGTGGAGCGGGATATAGCTCGCGACGAACACCAGCGACTCAAGGACGCAAGGACTCACGGGCTCGGCAAGGTACAGGAGATTGCCAACGCCAAGGAGAACATGGAAGCCATGCGGTCCGAATACAGCGGGCCGACAGTCGAGGAAGCCGAGGCCACGAAGCTGACGGTGTATAATAACGGCGTCAAGGCCCAGTCCCGCGTAGCGAATCTTGAACGGGAACTCGCAGAAGCCCGCCTAGCCGTCCAGTCGTCCGATGGTGTCTTTGAGGCGAATAGCCAGACAGTCGAGGCTGCCAAGTCTCATTCCTCAGCGATGGTGGCACTACAGGCGGTCGCTTCGCAGACATGCGAGTACCCAACCGAGATTCAGATTGCGGAGCTTGCCGAAGCGGTCGATGCGAAGACCGTAGCCTACAACCAAGGCGTGCAACTTCGAGACGTGAAGCAGAATCAAGAGAAGGCCAAGGCCCACCGCGATGCCGAGAAGGCCGCTACCAAAGCCGCCGATGCCGCCCGCAACACGGCCGGCCAGGTTTTCGACGTGTTCTCTCGATCGCTTCACGCGAAGTACCTGACCATCAAAAGCGTTGACGGGAACCCACGGCTATTCGTGGAGCATCCGAAGCGAGGCAAGACGGCATTCGATTCGGTGAACGGACTCAGCGATGGAGAGCGGGTTGACTTCACGCTGCGGGAATTGCTCCCGTACATCCAGTCGCCGGGCCTGCTGCCGATTCCCCAGAGGGTTTGGCAAGACTTGCAACCTGCCGACCGCAAGCGACTTCACGCATTGGCCGTAGACAAGGGCCTTTTTCTCTTCGGTGCCCAAGTCGATGATAAGGAGTTGCGAGTCGTCTATTTTGGCGATGAGGTGTTGACAGACAATCCCGCACAAGTACAATGACTGGTGAGCCCGTGGTACTTCCCGAACATACAGCCTTGGCCCGGAGTGTCTTGCGCTTCAAGCGCGACCACGGTCTCAACCGGGCCAGGGTTTTTCATCTGAGGAGATCGCAGATGGGCAAGCGAATTGCACACAATCTTATCGACCGCACTGGGCAGCGTTATGGTCGCCTAGTAGTGATTAGCCGCGAAGGAAGTAGGGGAACGTCCGCAACCTGGCTCTGCCGCTGCGATTGCGGAAACATGCACATCGCCGCCAGCAATTCCCTTCGGGGTGGCTACACGAAGAGTTGCGGATGCTCCCGTAGGACTGGCAAGGGATCTCGTTCGCATTACCGATGCCACCTTCCCCCAGGTGAATCGGCCCGCAATTACGTCCGGAAACAATATCATGTGTCTGCCAAAAAACGCGGCTTAGCGTGGGAGTTGACAGACAAGCAGTTTTTTTTGATGCTAACTCAGCCATGTCATTATTGCGGGAGTCCACCGCGCAAAACACGGAAGGTAAGCAGAAACGGGCAATACAAGTGCAACGGCGTAGACCGTCTCGACAACACTCGCGGTTACACCGATGACAATACAGTTCCGTGCTGCCACATCTGCAATCACGCAAAATGCACGATGTCTGTCGGGGAGTTTTACACATGGGTTACCGAGGTATTTGCACACCCCGGTTGGGCAGAAGCGAAAGGCGGCGCAATGATCCCCGTATTCATCATGTGTCCCCGCTGCCGAAAGAACCTTGTGACAGACATGCCAGATGGGCAGGTTTTCGACTTCGAGGACGGCAAAGTTCGATGCGACGACTGCCGAGTTGCATTGCAGATCGAACACGTTCGCAACGATCTTACGTGGACCGACACCCCCAACCCAGAGGACAATTGACATGACCAGACTTAGTAAACCAGACGGCGGGCCGGCGTTTCCAACTGATACTGAGGCTTTTAATGCAGGCTTAGGTGGCATGTCGCTACGCCAGCATTACGCAGGCGAGGCAATGAAGGGCATTTGCTCTAACGGCCTTTGGACTACATCCATAATCATGCAAACAGGAGAGG
>SDBU01008228.1_pt1 | contig 11899 bp, 12 predicted proteins | sample 2277071 | NCBI WGS metagenome assembly SDBU01 (sample SAMN10397929, study PRJNA504765) | marine sediment metagenome | isolation source: marine sediment core GS08_GC12, 126 cmbsf | place: Arctic Ocean: Gakkel Ridge, Loki's castle | collected 2008
GGTGATCACAGCAAGCAGATTTTCCGGTTATGCCGCGACTGGCGAGCCGAGGAGGGCAACAGTACTGTCATCAGCACCGTCGAGTCCGCCCGAAACGACTACAGCCTGAGTCCCAGCCGCTGGAGAAAGCCTTGGTGCTGCTGCGCCGGGCTGAGGAGGGGTGGCGTGCTGCGGACCAGGGACTGGACGACGTGCCGACCGAGCTGGGATTTGCGGGTAGGCGCAGTGGGGAGTAACATTATTAAGAGATTCGTGAAGAATCTTAATATACAGGTCGTCTATTTCAGTCCGCTTAAATACGAGGACCCGGGGACCCGAAACAGTTTGGTACCGGCTTGGGTACCGGCCAGCTTTCTCCACGAGAGATTTCAATGGAGTCTCGCCTGTGAACACCAAGCCAACCTACCATGTGGACCCGGTGGACAGCCAACCCATGCGCTGGCTGGCCAGGCTATCCTCTGGCCAGCGTATTCGGGCTATGCTCGACGCGCGTGAGCTGGCTGTGGGTCTGATCGGGGCCACTTGCGGCGCCGCTATCCTCGCCTCTCGTCTCGCGAAATCAACCTCAGAGTGCGGAAGGAGATTACTCGTGCCGAAGGAATGCCCCCCGGACCTTGGCCTGTTCCTGGGCATCCCCCGTACTCTGGAGAACATGGGTGATCGGCGCCTTCGCCCCGCACACTGCGCGGGACTTCAGACCAGTATCACACTGCCGGATACTAGGTGGGTAAGCATAGAATGAATGAAGCAGAACATACCCGAAGGTTCGTATATTGGACGGGAACATTACACGCCACCACCGGAGGAATGCACAACACCCTACAAAGTGGTTCACCTTGTGTTCTTTGCTGTGGCAAACAAGCCAGAAGAATATCCTGAAGAAGAAAAAGCTTATGTGGCCTTCTTTGATACGCATGAGTCTGTTCCCGACAACAGGACTTTGGGCGGACCAAGAGTGAGTATCTATAAGACTAGAAGGCGTTTGCATCAAGATTGAGTTTCTTGCACCCAACAAGGCGCTGCACCTTACCGCTATTCCGCTGCACTCCATAGCGGCAGGCGAGCTTGGTCGTTAGCCGCGTTGACACATTCCGTTTCTTTGACATCGATGTGCAGACCTTCAGCATGATTGCTCACTGATCTCATAATTTCACACCAGCCGTATGGTATAATATGGTGTGACCATTTACCAAAGAAGCACTGTCGCTCTGCCCAACAGGCCACATTTCGAAGTGCCAAATAACAGGACAAACCTATGAGAGAGCCACCCAACTCGGCTGCGGATCGCCACCCGCCCGATTCACTGGATTTGGCCAGTGCACTCGAAGCTGCGCAAGCCCTTGCCAGTCAGGTTGAACTACCCAATCTGCTGGAAACACTGACGAAAATCATGATCGAGAACGCAGGCGCGCAAAGGGGCTATATCCTGCTGCCGGAACAGGATCATTGGGTGGTAGCCGCCGCAGGCGCGGCAGACGAGGATGAGGAGAAGGTAGCATCACCTACCCCGCTCGATGCGACCCTACCGATGACCATCATCAACTACGTGGCGCGCACCCTTGAACCGGTCCTGTTAAGCGATGCCACGAAGGCCAATAGATTTGGGCGGGATTCCTATCTTCTCAGCGCGCAACCCAAGTCGCTCCTGTGCCTGCCTATGCTTCACCAGCGCCAACTGATCGGTGTGGCTTATCTGGAGAACCAGCTGGCCCCGGATGCTTTCACGCCGGGGCGATTGGAGTTGCTCAATCTGCTGGCGACGCACGCAGCCATCGCACTGGGAAACGCTCGCCTGCATGCCAACCTACAGCAAGCAGAGGCGTCGGCACGGGCCAATGAACAACGCTTTCGCCACCTTTTTGAGAATGCCCCGTTGTGTATGTTTGAGGTAGACCTGGCTGCGACGCCGGCGGTCATCCTGACTGCCAACCGCCGGGCCGAAGCCGTTTATGGTTGGTCGGCGGAAGAATTCGCCACTATGTCGCCAGAAACACTTGTACCTCCGGAGGCACACCCGGAGATTGAGCGATTGATGGAACGCGTTCGTGCCGGGGAGACGGTGACCATCGAAGCCACCAACCAGCGCCGCGATGGGACGATCTTCCCCGTGCGGATTATCGCCACCCCAGAAATGGGGCCGCACGCCGATCACATGGTGGTGGCTGTGGAGGACGTCACGGCCGAGAAGCGGCGCCGCTCGGAGGCCGAGGCGATTGACGAAGAGCGCCGCCGCATCGCCCAGGAGATTCACGATGGCGTGGCTCAGGACCTGGCCGCTTTGCGCTTGCGAGCCTCGCTGTGGCACGACTTGGTGGAGGCCAGTCCTGCCCAACTGCAGGTGGAGCTGGATGAATTGCAGGCGATTCTGGACGGAGGGATTGTGAAGATGCAGCGTGTCATCTTTGCCTTACGCCCCGTGGCCCTGGACGAAGTCGGTTTCTTCCCTGCCCTGCATCAATTGGCTGCTGATTCTGAAAACCAGTACCGGGTCCACATAGATCTGCAGATCTCCGGGTCTGAGGAACACTTGCCGGTGGATCTGGAACTCCCGCTCTTCCGCATTGCCCAGGAGGCACTCCACAACATCGGCAAACACGCCCAGGCCAGCGTGGTCTGGATTACCGTGGATTTGTCCCAGGAATCGAGGATCACACTCAGCATTCGTGACAACGGGCTGGGATTTGACCCCGCCAGCCTGGGAGAGGCAGTGCGCAGCGGGCACCTGGGCTTGAAACAGATGCGCGAGCGGGTGGAGAAAGCGCGGGGGACGTTGGTGGTCGACAGCCGGCCCGGTCAGGGGACGGAAGTGCGGGCGGTTTTGCCGTTGGGATAATCAGGAGTTGAGCTATGCCACCCATCAGAGTACTATTGGCTGACGATCACAAACTCTTTCGCCAGGGCCTGCGCCAGATCTGCGAGATCAAGGGCGGCTTCGAGGTGGTCGGTGAGGCGGAGGACGGCCAGGAGGCGGTGCGTCTGGCGGCCGAGCTGAAGCCGGATGTGATCCTGATGGATATTGGCATGCCGGTTCTGGACGGCATCCAGGCCATTACCCAGATTATGGAAGAGGGTCTGGAGGCGCGCATCATCGCGCTCACCATGTGTCAGGAAAATCATTGTGTGTTTGACGCCATCAAGGCAGGGGCCAGCGGATATCTACTCAAGAATGTGGATGCTCAGGTCGTGTTGGATGCGGTGCGGGCGACTCACCGGGGCGAGGCACTGGTGGATCCAATGACGGCGGCCAAGGTGCTGGATGAGTTCCGCCGCCTCAGCCAGGCGACCGACGATGCCGCCGGGATGGAGCTGTTGACTGAGGGCGAGATGGCGGTGCTGGGCCTGGTGGCGGAAGGGGCCGAAAACCAGGCCATCGCTGAGCAGCTCAATCTGTCGGTACAAACCATCTCCAACCGCCTGCGCAGCATCTACCAGAAGCTGCATGTCAACAACCGCACCCAGGCTGCGCTCTACGCCCTGCGCCAGGGCTGGGTCAGGCTGGACGCAGCAGAATGAAAGAGACTCGAACGGGCAGCTAACCCCGGTCTCCACCAAGAACAAGGATGGCGGCGACTGGACCTTGGCATGGACGACGTGGCGCTGAGCGGCCGGAGCTATGATGCCAGCGCCAATGTCGAAACTTGCGACAGCGCCAGCGGGCCGTGGCGCCAAGATAGACTGAGCATCACAAGGCCCCAGGCAGAAAGATAATGATCGGGGCGGGTCGACATAATCGGCCCACCCCGTTTCTTTCGGGTCGGCAGGGGCGTGGTGCTTGCCCTTGTCCTGGGCGGCCCGGTTCAGGAAGGAGCGTTTGCGCTCCTTCTTTGTTTCCAAACCATCCTACCAACGGCCCCAAGTTCTTTGAATGGTGTGACCCAGCTATCCATCCCAGGGCACTAAGAGAGGGACATCTTTGCCCAAAAAGACTAAATAGGTAGTTTATTGTAGCCACATTGAGTACATTTGTGTCTTGTGGGGATGATGGTTGTCACTTATCATGAACAGTGTAGCATAGGAACAACTGAGAAGTCACATCATTCGACCAATCACCGTTTGTGTGGCTCGTCTGGACCCACTGTGGTTCGCTGAAAATGAAACATCAAACCTAGCTGAAAAGAGAATATCCAATGTCCGAAAAACACGAGGCAATTGCCCCTATGCAAACAAGATTAGGGAGGCAACTATGACTATTGTACGTGATGCTTTCCAAGCAAAGTATGGCAAAGGAGGTGACCTGGTGGCTCTCTTCAAAGAAGCCAAAGAGAAGTGGTCGACTCAGTATGCGCCCCGCATACTAACCGATGCGAGCGGTCCCTTTTTCACCGTTGTCACCGAGACGGAGTTTGAAAGTCTGGCCGCGTTTGAGCAGAAGGCTGGCGAGATATTCTCCATGCCTGAGTTCGGTGATTGGTTCGGACGCATGACACAGCTGGTTGAATCTGGCCGACGTGAGTTCTACATCATAGAATGAAGGGCCAGAGATTTGCTGCATAACACTGGTCAAACAAATATCCCTATTAGTAGGAGACTGCCTTCCAGGCGGTCCCAAAGGAGACACAACCATGTTATTCCATGTAACAATGACCCATACCGAAGACAACTGCGCAATCTACCATCGCGAGATTATGCCTGGGGTCCTCAAGGCCTTTGAGAACCTTGAAGCGCTTGGCAAGGAATTGAACGTCAAGCTCCACAGCTTCACCATGAATGGACCTGCTCACGTTGCGTATGTCTTGCTCGAAGCTGATGCCCTATCTGCAGTATCCCGGTACGTTTTCTCGATTCCTATGCCGTCAAAGATCGACATAGTCCCAGTAGAGCATCTGGACGATACCATCGCTATGGCCAGAGCAGCAACGGCACCAGCGCAGGACTGAGCCGGCAAAGTGCCGCACAGGCCACATCCAAGATTAGCATTGTGCGGTGAGGCATCTACAGTACGGATAGCTTCGCCAAACACCCAGCTGGCGGACACCCGCGCTCTGCCCTCGAAGGTTTGCGGGCGGGCGCGGGGTGTCGCCAGCCTACAGCGTTCATACCACTACGTAAGTAGCGGGCCCAGTGGGGGTCAGAAGCCGCCTCACCACCTGCTGGAGCGGACGCAGGAGGCGCACGCCTTCACTGCCGAGATTGCGAGCCTGCGCCGCTCAGCTCGAGGCCGCCAGGCCACTCTGGATTCCATCACACAACTCGGATCTGGGAGTCAATCCATGAGCAACGTTGAGCGAACATTGATTATCCTTGAAACGGACCGTTTGATACTGAGGCGACAACAGACTTCAGATATTGCGCCTCTCGTGGAACTTTGGACGGATCCGGAGGTGACACGCCATGTGGGCGGTCCCCGTGACGGAGGCCGGCTCCGATCTGTATTTGAAGAAACAGCGCAAAACCCGTATGCTGAGCGCTATGATCTGTGGCCCGTGATGGAGAAGGAAACGAGCCGTGTTGTGGGACAAAGTGGTCTGCTAGAGAAGGAGGTAGAAGGGAGGCCAGAGATTGAGTTGATCAACGTTCTGGCCTCGTCGGTGTGGGGCAAGGGGTATGCAACGGAGATTGGTCGAGCCTTGAAGCAGTATGCGCTAGAGGAAATGGGAATAGTGAGGCTGATCGCGTTGATTGAGCCGGGGAACGCGGCTTCGGAGGGAGTAGCGGTCAAGATAGGAATGCGTTTTGAGAAAGAAGTGGCTCGTTCCGGGGGAGTGGTGCGTAAACTGTATGGGATTGAGAGTAGCGGGTGAGAGGGTGCGGCCCAACAAGGCCAATGAAGCCGACGCCCCAAGCCTGGTTTTTCGGTGAGGTGGGCTCGTGCCCAAGTTGTCGTCGTTGTGGGTCTTAAGGAGCGAAAACTGTCCCGCCATTTGCAGGGGTGATCAATGCTTTGTGATTTGGTCTAGCCTGGCCTTGTGAGAGTGGCGCGGCCTATCGTCGGGCGTTCAGCGGCGTCCCGCTCCTCGACCCCCGCCACCATCCTGCTGCCCAACAATCTCCAACGAGCCACACGGCCCCCATACCATCCCGGCACCTAGGGAGAACATCCGTTCTATTGTTGTTCGATCCCCCAAGATGCCACGATCCGCCAGAACAGCCCTCAGCGACGCCCTGAAGGGCCTTACAGCCGCTCATAGACCCCGGCGCCCCGCCGCTTCGCTTTGTGCTAACCCAACCACGCCCTGCCATGCCAAGAAACAGGTTGACGCCGGCCCGACGTGCCTTACCAGGCAGGTGGTTCGTCCCTCCCCACCGACCGCAGCAGGCCTGCGACAGTACCAATAAGGTACCAACAACAAAGAGCCAGGCGTCGAAGATCCCGCTTGCCCCGCCCCGCACGCGGGATCTACGACGAGCGGGGACGGTGCGGGGCCAAGCCCGGCCCAGTGCGCTTCCCCACCTTACGCCTCATGGGCTAGGATATCCAAGAGAAGTGGAATCGCCCGCTCGACCAGCGCTGAGCAAGGCCATCCCCCGTCAGAACCATAACCGAGGGCCCGTAGCTCACCACACCGGACTGTGCCCAGCTCGGTACCGAATCGCTTCAGGTAGAGGGCAGCCAGTCTCTGGCATCGACTGTCATCCACATCTGGACGAACCCGGCCATGGATGGCACCGATGATCAGCACGCCGCCGCTCACCGCGCCACAGATTTCCTGATAAGTGCCCCCCACGCCGCCAGCCAATCCGGTGGTCATACGGAGCACCTGGTCATCTATCGATCCCAGCAGATACTCGCCGACGGCGAGCAGGGTGGCTTCCGATCAGTGGTACCCCCGCGACATCAGCTCACCAGCTCGCTTCGCCACTTGTATCTTGCGGTCGTTATGCGCGACATCAGTCATTGACAAGCGTAGCCTCCGTTTATCTCACGCTGGTTTGAGATCCAACACCGGGGTGTCGTTGATGGCATCCAGGCCCCGCACCCGGAGCACGTTGCCCTCTATGGCCACCAGATCGACAACGGTTACGCCGATGGGATTCGGTCTGTGGGGACTGCACAGGGCAAAGACGCCCCGCCGGGGACGAGAGCTGTCACCCCGGGGATGCTGACACAGATCGTATTGTTGTGGGCTACGATGGAAATGGAAGACCACCATCACCCGCCGGCCCGGGTCCAGGCCCTTCAGGCCGGCCACCAGCGCTGGGTCCAGGACGATCTGGGACTCGACTGACCGTATCGCCTCAGGTGTGGCCTCCTCCTGGAACTCGTTCTCCACGTGCCCGATAGCTCGGAAAGTGATGACATCGTCCATTGGGTGCGTCCTTCCGTAGGTAGCGCTGCATGGCCTTCCGGTCAATCCTGCGCTCCGGGCGGCCACCCCAAGGCACCTCCAGAGCACCCATCTGGCGCGGGAACAGGGGATTGCACATCCATCACCTTGACATAACTAGTCAATTCACGAAACCGTTGCCCCAATGTGCCCCGATATTCGGGGCCCGGGCCCCGCGAAGGCCCGGTCGCTATTGAGCCGGCAACTCCACCAACAGGCCCTCATTGCCTCGCAGAACCAGGTCAGCCAGACTGACCTTTCCCTCCCGGTCCATGTGGGTGGATGCCAGCAGGGTGCCATCTCCCAACCCCGGCAATAATATTCGCTGCTCCCTGCCGGAGAAATTGAGGGCTATCAAAACCCGGTGGTCATCCATTTCTCGCAGAAAGGCATAGCAGTCTTCGGGCACCTCTTTCAGCGCCCGGTACGATCCCGATTGCAGTGCCGGCGTTTCTTGGCGACAGGCCAGCAGGCGGCGATACAGGTTCAGCAGGGAGCGGGGGTCAGCCAGCTGAACCTCAACGTTGACCCCTCGATAGTTAGCCGCCAACGGCAGCCAGGGTGCCGCAGTGCCTGCCGGCGAGAAACCGGCGTTGGGTTGCGGACCCCATTGCATTGGCGTGCGACAGGGATCCCGTCCCATGCCCGGTACTCTCCGCTCCCACGGATCTTGCTTCCCCTCAGGAGGGATGGGCACGTCGACCATGCCGATTTCGTCGCCGTGATACAAGGTGGGTGTGCCCCGTAATGTGAGCAGCAGCATGGCTGCTACCCGACCTTGGGCCCGTCCGTACCGGCTGGCGATGCGGGATTCGTCGTGGTTGCCCAGCACGCAGTTGGGCCAGGCGCCGGGCGGCAGGGCGGCCTCCACCGATTCCACAACTTGCCGGATGGCCCTGGCCTGCCAATCGGCACCCAGCAGTGCGAAGTTGAAGGGCATATGCAATTCGTCGCCGGCCCCACCGTAATAGCTGGCCCATTGCTGCAAATCAAGAATGTGGATCTCTCCCATAGACACTCGAGGACTCGTGCCATTGTAACTATCGAGCAGCCGGCGAAGGTCACGGTACAGGGCGTGAACATCTGGATGGCCTTTGTCGTGAAGATGAATTTGCGAATCGTACTCACCCAACGACCTGTGGATGGTCTTGGTCTTGGAAGGGTTGGGAGGATTATCAGTCAGCTCAGGGTCCTTCATGATGTAGTGAGCCACGTCGATGCGAAAGCCGTCCACGCCCCGCTCCAGCCAGAATCGCACCACGTCGAACATGGCCGCCTTCACTGCCGGATTCCGCCAATTGAGGTCCGGTTGTTCCTTGAGAAACGAGTGGAGGTAGTATTGCTCGGTGGCCTCTTCCCAATCCCAGGCCGGGCCACCGAAAACGCTCAACCAGTTGTTGGGGGCCGAGCCGTCGGGCTTGGCGTCGGCCCAAACGTACCAGTCGCGCCGGGGATTGTCGCCCGAGGAACGTGACTCAAGGAACCAGGGATGTTGGTCAGAGGTGTGGTTGGGCACCAGATCAATGATGATCTTCAGGTTGCGGCGGTGAGCTTCAGTCAGAAGTTCATCAAACGTCGCCAGATCGCCGAACAGTGGGTCAACGTCAACATGGTCGGTAACGTCGTAGCCAAAGTCAGCCATTGGCGAGGGATAGAAGGGCGATAGCCAGATGGCGTCGACGCCCAGCGTCTTGCGTAAGTAATCCAGCTGCTGGATCACCCCTGCCAGGTCACCGATGCCATTTCCACTGGTATCTTTGAAGCTGCGCGGATAAACCTGATAGATGACAGCCGTTTGCCACCAAAGGTACTGGGTCGGGTTCGTGGCCGGTCTCCTTGCCGATGATGGCGGCATCAGGACTTCGCCACAAGTTGGTTGAAAAGCTGCAGGTAGTCAGCCAGGTGGTGGGTCGACAGGAAGTGGTTTCGGATGTGCTCACGCCCGGCGTGACCCATTCCGTCAGCGTCAATGGGATCTTCGAGCAGGTAAAGCGCCTTGTCAGCGCACTCTTCGATGCTTCCCACCAGAAAGCCAGTCTCCCCATCAATGATCTGTAACGGGATGCCACCCACGTCGCCGCCAATGACCGGTTTCCGCTTCCACATGGCTTCAGTGACGGTGAGGCCAAACCCCTCCCGGGTTGATTTTTGGATGACGACATCGGCTGCGGTCTGGAACGCGTTCACCTCGCGGCCCCCGACACCTTGGAAGTTATGGAGGATGCGTATGTCATAATCCTCTCCAGCATGTCGCACCGTCTTGTCGTAGTAATCCCAGCCCTCCGGGTCATCGGAGGCCATAGAGCCAACCAGGGCCAGCTGCACTCCAGGTATCCGCTCCTTGACAATCCGGTAGGCATCAATCACGCCCAGGGGATCCTTCCAGGGATCGAAGCGACTGACCTGCACCAGGAGCGGTCGGCTAACATCAAGACCGTAATCTGTGACGATGGCATCGGCCGTAGCAGCGTTCATGGCAGCATTCTTAGGGGATAGTGGATCAATGGTGGGGGCGATCAAAGCCAGATGTTTGAAATCAACCCCAGGTCCAACGTATTGCTCCATGGTGAATACGGCGGCTGGATACTCGTCGATGTAGCCTGCCAGGAAACCCCAGTAGTCGGGACTGGGCGCTGAGGTATCAATGTGGCAGCGCCAAATCCAATGGCGGCCGTTCTCCCCAGCTGTATAGCGAAGCAGGCCGGCCGGCTGTGGATCGTGCACGATCACGAAGTCGTAACGGCCCTCGAACTTCTCTGCGTTCAACTGATTGTATCGTTGCCAGATTTCCCGCATCTCAGCGGTGAACGGGATAGCCATCCCCTGCAGGCCATTATGCATGGCCTTGGTGACCTCGAAGAAGTCATCCGTGCCCTCAATCACCTGCCAATGGGCATCGAGGCCAACGTCACGCATCAGCGGCACCAGCGTCGGCAACATCTCAGCCACGCCCCCGCCAAAGGCGGTGGCATTCACGTGAACAACCGTGGCCCCGTTCAATGGCTCCGCCAAGGCACGGATTCTCTCGATAGTCTCGTCACCGACAATAGCACGATAGTCTTCCAATGCCTTGGTTCCTACATCAACACTCTGCAGCATAGGTTCTCCCTCGATCACTTGGTCAGACGTGAGCCGACAATAATGGAGACTGTCGCGGTTTCAAAACCCGGTGACGGTTCCGACTGTTTGGCTCCGCCTGGGGCCACCAGCCTGCTGGTGATCTCTTATGCCAGCCAACCTTATGGGGCCCGACAGCGCCATAAGATGGTGCCAACTGGTGCCCGGAAAGGCACATTCCCGCCCTGCCGGCAGGCGACCTGGATGGGCCATTAGCACCCAGACGGGATTGGCATGTGGCTCTTGATAGGAGTACTGGTGTGGCCTGTTGTATCGCTATCCTTTCACCGAGCCGGCCGTCAACCCGCGCACGAAGTAACGCTGGAGCGAGAAGAAGATGGCCAGAGGGACAATCATCGTGATGAAAGCACCAGCAGTTAGCACGTGCCAGTCTTGGCCTCTTTGTCCAACCAGTTCTGCCAGCCTGGTTGACACGATGTAGACGTCTTTACTTGTCCCCAGGAACACGAGTGCGACCAACAGGTCATTCCACACCCACAGGAACTGGAAGATGGCGAAAGCTGCAATCACCGGTACCGAGAGTGGCAGCACCAGCCGGGTGAAGGTCGTGAAAGGTGAAGCGCCATCCATATGAGCCGACTCGATGATCTCTCCAGGCAGAGTAGACATGTAGCCGTATAACAAGTAAACCGCCAGTGGCAGGCCAAAGCCGGTGTGCGCCAGCCATACCCCGAGAAAAGTGCCATTCAGGTCATATCGGGTATACAAGCGCAGCATGGGGATCAACGCCATTTGCAGGGGCACAACCATCAACCCCACCACGATCACAAAGAATACGTTTCGTCCCGGAAATTCCAACCAGGCGAAGGCGTAGGCCGCGAAGGCTGCGATGGTGATCGGAATCACTACAGAAGGAATCGTGACCAGCAGGCTGTTCAGGAAGGCGTCACCCATATGGTCTGCAAAGATGACATCTTGATAGTTCTGCAGCGTCCACTGGGCAGTTTCAAACGGGTGCGCGAATACTGTCCACCAACCGGATCTTTGGAGATCGGCTGCCGGCCGGAAAGAGCTGATGAACAGCCCAACTGTGGGCAACGTCCATATGAAGCAGATAATCAGAACCACAATCCGCACGGGCGCACCAGACAGGGTTTCACGCAGTCCATTTCCTCTGGTGCTTATTCTTGTTCGTGTAGACACACTCATCGGGTCACCTCCTGGCTTCACGCATACCGCGGATGTTGTACACCATCACCGGAATTACCAATATCAGCAGGATGATGGCCAGCGCGCTGCCGCGTCCAAAATGCCTGAATTTGAACATCTCTGCATACATGCGGTTGGCGATCACTTCGGTATTGTGCTGCCCGCTGGTCATCACGAACACAATGTCAAAGACTTTGAGCACCATGACCAACACAACGGTTGTTACCGTAATCAAGGTTCCCCGAATGCACGGAATAATGATTGAGAAGAACACCCGCACCTCGTTTGCGCCGTCAATGCGGGCGGCTTCGAGACATTCGCCAGGCACACCTTTCACCCCCGAAGAC
>SDBU01008229.1_pt1 | contig 11898 bp, 8 predicted proteins | sample 2277071 | NCBI WGS metagenome assembly SDBU01 (sample SAMN10397929, study PRJNA504765) | marine sediment metagenome | isolation source: marine sediment core GS08_GC12, 126 cmbsf | place: Arctic Ocean: Gakkel Ridge, Loki's castle | collected 2008
ATCTAGTCTTCAAATATTTATCAAACTCTTCTTTATTCACAAGGCAATGTCCCTAATGGCACTAACAATGGATTCTGTATTCCAACCAACGAGCTTATCAGCATTCTGGGCAACAACCGATGAAACGTTTGTTTGAGCCCACGGCTTTATCCCAATAATTGGCTTAGGATTCAAAAACCCTTTCTTAGCGGCTTGGATTTCTTTGTTTATCCACTTGCTATAAGTTGAGTAAACACCTGCCATTACCAACACTATATGACAGGGACGCATCTTGTTGAGTATAGCTTCATACAGTACTCTATCTGAAGCTGTATGAACTGGGTCATCTTTCGGTATTGAATAATCAGCATAAATGAAGTAGGGACGCTTATCCAGTAAATTCTTTAACTTCTCATAGGCATCAGTGTAAGACCACGAGTGACTTATAAAAATATAATACGTTTTACTCATAGCTCACTCCATCCCAACCCAAATTCTATCCCTCGCAGTAGTGGGTGTCAATGGTGTTATTGCCTCAAGGATATATTTGGCGTATGATAAGTGTCAGATGATTCAGTAAGGAGCCAGATATGTCCAAGACGATGAACTTGGGAAATTACATACTGGATACGCTTCAGATTTATTTTTCGTGGGATGATGACCTTTACACTGAATTAAAAGAACACGGTTTTGGTAAAGGCGGTTTTAAAGTATTACCACTTGTATATAGCGATAACACGGAAGCCACAATAGGGCAGAAGGATAAGAGACGAAAGTTTGTCATAAGACCAGAGCTTCTTGGTAGGACATATAAGGATTTAGGTTGGACTGAAACAGACAAGAAAAACGAACCTATCATAGAGGCAGAGAAACCGTTGGCAAACTTTTCCATTATAGACTTGGACGCCGAACCAAAGATTAAGGTGGCGGTGATACCTACAGTTAATCAGAAAGAGCAATATCATCTGGAATTCTCAGCTATGTCTGCTTTCGGCAAGATGTATTCAAACTGGGCTACTTTTTACTTAATGCCAATGGATGTTCTTACCATATTAGATAAGGCTAAACAGATTTTAGGAACACAACCGCCGTTGTCTAGTAGCGTAAGGGTTATTACAGAGAAGCAACAAAACCAGAGGGAGAGAATGCTCTATGTTGAGCTTCCTGTGATTTACCATAAGTTCTGTTTGAGGGCATTCAAGTATGCGGTAGAGTTCTTTGAGCATAATGGGGTAGAAAGTAAAAACATACCTTGTTTAGTCTATGATTCAAACGACAAAATGTCGCAAGAGGTAATGTCGCCGTATATCAAATTGGGGATGGTTCATACCACAGAGGACACGGGTTTTGAGATAAGGAATCCGCAGTTTGTTATGAAGATAGCTCAAGATAAGATTACCGTTTCAAGAAGGGGTAAAAGAGCCAAAGTTAAAGGGAAGTTGGTATATGGCGAGGATAGTGAGAATTACTTCCTAGTAAATGCACAAGAGTTTATTCAGTTCTCTGAAAAGATAGTTGCTGAGTTTCAGAAGGGGTCGTCTCAGGTTCATCTCTTCTAATTATTATTTCGAATTCGTCAATTTCCTCTTGCATCCTACCCTGTAAGACTCCGACTTTTTCCTTGATTGTCGGTAGGAGTAGCTCATTCGCTTCATACCCCACACTATTTCTATCTAGCTGTCTAGCAACTTTCATAGTAGTGCCTGAGCCTAAGAACGGGTCTAGGACCGTATCACCAACAAAAGAAAACAGCTTGATTAATCTACTAGGCAGCTCTTTTGGGAAAGCAGCTATAGCTTTTTCTAACCTGTTTGCGGGTAAAACATTTGTCATTTCCCAAAGTGATAGAAACCATTTGTTTTGCTGAAATTCACTAATTTCAATTTTGGAGGCTTCCTTAACCTGCTTGTCAACTTTCTTATAGTCAAACTTGCCTTTTTGAAAGATTAAAATGCTCTCAAGCAGATTGTCTGGATAAAAATACATCGGGTATGGATGCTGTAACATAACGCCGCTTCTTCTACTTATCCTTATGTATCCTTCTGGCTTTTTCCAAACTATTCTATCCCTATATCTAAAACCAGCTTTAATGAAGAGTTGGGTAACATCTGCCACAATCGGGAACTTGTCACCATCTACAAGCATATCATCAATATTCACGCAAGCAATTCTACCTTGTTGTAGCACTCTAACCGTCTCAGAGGCAAAGTCCTTCATAACCTGTAAGAATTCATCGTAGGTTTTGTAAAAGCCTTTGTAATCAAATGGAGCATTGAAATATGGAGGAGAGGTTATCATAAGGTGAATTGACTCATCGTCCAGTTCCTTCATTTTTCTGGAGTCACCTATGATTATCTTGTGATGTGTCTTCATAGAATCCCTCTTAATGGCTACTTTTCCTACATTATAACTCTTTTAAGCCCAATAGCGAAGCCCGCCCTTTGCGTCCCCACGCTATTTAGGCTACAATGTGGCAAGGGGAAGGCTAAACAGGAAACTATTGTGTATCGGTAATCTTCAAGCTAGAGGTTACGCTGCCCTCTTGTCATCACTACCTCCCTCTCCAAAGTTGTATCTATATTCTGCACGGACAGAGGTTCATTTCCTAGTATAGGTTAGCCATAACCGTAAGCAGTGGTTGGTTGTAGCTTAATGTGTTAGACCGTATTTTTGGTATCAATTGACCACAACCTGTTGTCAGACAGCCACAGTCCAGATAGAGCAGCACTATCATCAAGACCGCGGGTAACCGTCTCAAATTTCGGACCCAGAGGGTATGTTGGGTTAAGGCAGCGCTCCATACCGCCATCAGCCTTGACGTTAGCAGCATATAGTGTTCCATCAGCCGACACTATCAATCGCTCAATTATGGCATCATCAGGCAGGGTACTATCTATACTTTCCCACTTAGTGCTGGTGCCGATGATAAAGCGGTAGATAGCGCTTGAATGCTCTGCGCCTTTGTAGCAATGGCTGGCAGCATAGACGGTATTATTAGTGCTGAACTGTGGGTCGAAGGCAACAATTACCTCGTTGGCAGCTCCTACCTCGGCTATTAATTGAGGGAGTTGCTGACCTAATGGCTCAAATGTGGTGCCATTATTACTAGACCAGTAGACCCAGCCGTTAGTATTACCCACCAGAATAGTCTCATCCTCCTCATAATTGGGTGACAGGGCTATAGACCTTAATGATTGGCTGCCAGCCAATGCCCCGGTAGAATAAGTTAAGCCGCTATTGATAGTGCGGTAGACCAGTCCATTACTGCCATCGTAGCTGCCGATAAATAGAGTATTATCATTAACTACTGCCCATATATCAATGGGGGGTGGGATACCGGTGGTAGGGTCACGAGCGGTTCGCCGCTTGAAATTTTGCCCACCATCCAGTGATTTCCATATTGCCGGATTGCCATTACTAACCCCGGCTAAGAATACTACCTGGCTGCCATTGCCAAATTGGGAGGAAAACTCGACTAGTCTGATACTGTCAACATTAGCCAAGGTGCTGGTAAACACCCTTTCCCATCTTGTGCCACCATTCAGGCTCTGCCACAAGCTATGCTTTCCGTCAAAGGTAAGCATAAACAGGGTGCTATTCTGACCATAGCTAGGGGATATTGCTAGGTCAAGAATGTTACCAGTCCCAATCGTAGTATCAATTAAGCCCACCTGATTCCAGGTAACGCCACCATCCTGCGTTATGGAGAAAGCACTCTCAGTGCCACTAGTGGCGGCGTAGGCTCTGCCAGAGCTAGTGAAATCAGCAGCCATAAGCACACAGGTTTTAGACTGTCCTGTTGGCTCTTTGGTGCTCCTCCTCCAGTTGGTGCCGCCATCAGTGCTAATGTAGACTCGGTTGCTGCTAGCGGCGCCAGCCAGCAGATTGGCAGTAGCGGTATTGCCGGTAACAGCTAGGCTGGTGACATCAACATTGCTCAACCCATAGACAGAGCCAATATCAAGGTCGGTAGCCGCCGAACTGCCCGGTGCCGCTGCACCGTTAATCATATAGACATCACCGCTATTATTGCCAGCATTAATAGCTATAAACAGGGCATAGTCTTCAGTGGTGGCATCATAGTCATCGGGGAAGGTAATAGCCGCTGATATTGGTGCCAGACCTTCAATAGTGGCATCACCGATAATCTCACCCCAGTCGCCATCACCAATCTTGGTGGTAACCAAGGTATCTTCCTCATTAGTAACCACAGCCACGAGTTGCCGGTCAGCAGGGTAGTTTGGGGAGAAGGCTACAGCATAGACATCGTAGCCGACTAGGTTGGTGTCTATCCAATTGGGGAGCACATCACTCTCATCCAGGGTATAGACACCACCATATTGTGAGCTATCGGTGTCTCTGGTGCCAACGGCGATAATGCTATTGCCATCCAGTTGGGCAACGTCAATGGAGATGATGGTCAGATTATCAGTGCCAGCCCCACCCGGGTTTGGTGGCAGTCTGGTGAAGCTGCTACCAGCATCAGTAGATTTGTAGAGACAAGAGGAGGTGGCATAATAAATAATACTGGCATCGTCAGGAGTAACGGCTATATCAATTATGGTATCCTTGACTCTGCCAGTATATGACCAGCTATAGCCACCATCTGTGGACTTGAATAGTGTGTAGCTTGTCCCTGAGGGATTGGCGTAGCAAAAGAGGGTGCCATCAATAGCCATAGTCAGGTGCTGGACATCTGAACCACTAGCCAGCACCCAGTTACCTGACTCGCCCTCAGTAGGGAGATTAAGCTCCGACCACTTTACTAGGCTTGGGTTGGCGATAACGGGAGTGCTGAGTCCAAGCAGGCTCAGTAGCAAAATCAGCCCCACGGCTAATTTTATCTTCGCCATTTGGCAAATTTTAGCTTGTTCTAAGATGGAAGTCAATTTATTAAATCTTTTATCTACCTTACTCCCTTAATCCCCCTCTCCTTCAAAGGAGGGAGGTAGTTTAGAAAGAGGGGCTAGTGCCCCTCTTAGACACCCTGATTAAAGGGGAAAATGGGATAATGAACGGATTGAAAGGGGCTTGGCTCCAATAAGGGGAAGGGAATACAGGGGATAGGGTGGCTAAAAGTAGAAAAAGAAGAGCCCCCCGAATTTCGGGGGGCTCTTTGGGTCGGATGTTACCCGTTACGCCAAAACTAGGCGATTACACTACCCGCCTTGTTCTGACTATCAGGACAACCAGAGCAATAATCAGCACTGCACCAATGCCGATGATTAGCCACAACATGTAGGTTGGAATCGCCGGTTCAGCAGGTACCGCCGGTGGAAGTTGTACCACAACATCTGGAACTTCTACCGTAATGTCTGGTGCCGGGGGAGCCGGTGGAATTATTACCTCAATCGGTGGCTCTATCACTATCTCTTCAACAGTGAAACTGCGAACCTCCGACCACGGGCTGAGCATCGGACCATCTACTGCAGTCCGTACCTTCCACCAGTAGGTATAGCCTGGCATGTACTCAGCTGCCAGAGTAGCAAAGGGACCGATTGTCACCGCTGTACTGTCTTTAGAAACAGTAACTGTCTCATCAGTCACTACGCCGTCGAAATTATCGTCGGTGGCAATCTGAATCTGAAGCCCAGTGACATACTTACTGGGGTACCGTTCAAAGGCGAAGGTGATAGTGTATGCCCGACCAGTGAGCGGATTTACCGGAATCTTGATTTTCTCCGTCGGTGCCTTCAGCGTTGGACCTACAATAGCTATCGGGTCGGTAATGCTGTCAAGGTCATCGTTAGTAGTATCAACCGCCCAGAACTTGGGTCCGTCGCTTACCTTCAGCGCCTGAGGCGTAGCCAGATACTCATTAGCGGTACTCCTGCCGCTCCACAGAGCCAGAGACGCCGTATCCGCAGTAGCCAGGTCAGCCATATTACGCCACAGTTTGCTACCTGCGGTCGAGTTGGCACTCAGGACATAGATAAGACCCTCAGCCGCAGCCAGACCCAGGATTTCATGACCGGTGTCCAGGGTGGGTCCTCTGCCTGTGAAGGTGGTGGTCTTGGTCGCCGTAGCCCGGTAAAGACTGAGCCCGGTGACGCTGGCATAGATGATATTGTTGTCAGCATAGTCAGCATCGGCTACTATGCGGACATTGCCACTGGTAGCGCCGACCAGGTTCTCGGTGGCAGTAAAGGTTGACCCGCCATCGGTGGAGAAGGCAACCTTACCATCACTACCGCCAACCAGGATGTCACCATTGGGCGCCAGGGTTATGGAAAAGCCAGCGATGCCGTCAAGAGGCTTCAAGGTTCCCCAGCTAGCCGCAGAATTGGTTGACAGGGAGCAGCCGGCACTATCTATAGCATAGACAGTTTCGGCATCCTCAACAGCCATATCCTTGATTCCAGTGGTAGAACTAACCTTGTAGCAGGGGTAATGCCTCCACAATGCCTTGCCTGAGTCTTTACTCACATAGACATCCTGGGTGGCCAGGAAAGCCACATAGACTGCCTCGCCATCATCAGGGGCAACACGGATAATAGCCGCTTCCTCTCCACTGGAACGGTCCTTCAGACTGAGCACCCTTGTCCAGGATGAAGCCCTGACCCAGATGCTGGCATCAAGACCGTCATACGATGCCAGGTAGACTATGCTGCCATCAGCCGAGACGCCGACATCGCTGATATTGGTGAGCGCAGTATCAATCAAGCCAATATCATTGAACGACTTACCGTCATCAGTAGACACGGCAACGGCGCTCTCATCGCCTGAGGTTCCAGCCACAGCCGTATCACCAGCCCAGTCAACAACGGTGTATTGTACACCGCTAGGCTGCTTAAGCGAAGTCACCCGCTCAAACTTGGGTGTGGTTGCCATCGGGGTGAGACAGACATAAACCCGGTTGGCATCGTAGTCGCCAGCCAGCAGCTTACCCGAATCATGATAGGCAACGCTGTGAATCGCTCCCTCCTCGCCTGCACTCCAGGTGGTGAATGCCTTCCCATAGGCATCAGTCAAGCGCACAACACCACCCTCGTTAGCCGTCGCCACACCAACAAAACCGACGCGCTCACCTTCATCCGTACCCAGATAGGTTGGGATTAGGGCTATTGATGCTGATGTCAGGGCTGAGGTGAGAGTGGCAATCGAGACACCGGTTCCCCAATCCGCGCTACTGTAGTAGGTGATTGCCCCGTTCCAGGTGTAAGCCCCGGTCTCATACCGGAAGACCTGGAAATAGGCTGCGGTATCATTCCCGCTGACGCAGGTGATAATCTTGTCGGTAGCAAAGTTAGGTGAGAACTTTACCGCCATTACTGAGTCTTGATTAGCAGTAAAGTTACTGGTAGTAGCGGTAGGGCTCTCAGTTCTGTTCGCCCAGGCTTGTGCCATAGCCAGCTTCAGCGTCCACATTCTAGGAGCGGTGGAATTATCACCACCAACGGCAACATAGCGAGTCGGACCCGCTGATACGTCGATGGACTTGATAACCGCACCAGTCTCAATAGTTAGCAGGTCGGTAAAGCTTGAGCCGCCATTTGACGAATACTCAACCTTATTGCCACTGTGGCCGAAAATTACTACATCAGGGTCATCCGGAGCCACAGCGACATAATTGATATCCACACTCGTTGGATAGGATGTGGCTGATTCCAGGCTGACCCAGGTCTCGCCGCCGTTGGTTGACTTGTAAAGCCCCCCGTAGGCATCGTCTGTAGCCGCATAGATGGTGTCGCCATTAGCTGCCAGGTCATTGATGTTAATGCCATCCGGTCCCAAGACATTGCCCGTTGTACTGGGGGGTTTCTCCGAGCCCCACAAAAGCGTGGCCGCTGATACTGGAGCGGCAAATACCATCAGGCTTGCCAGCAGCATAAAGGCGAGACCTACCCCCACTATTCTAGAAAATTTCCTTTTCATCGACCTTTAAAATTCCTCCTTAATTTAAATATCCTTCCATCCCCATAAACAAAGGTATAATACCTCGTATCCCTTCTTTCTATGGAGACAAGGTAACTTTTTTAAGCTGTTGTTGAGTTTAATAACTCTCTCCCCTTTCGGGCTGTTACCATAGCATCACCTCCTTTACCTAATATAATACCATACCTGTCAATGGTACAATACTACTATAACACAAAATATTTATTTGTCAAGCCCCTACTATAACACAAAATATTTATTTGTCAAGCCCTTCTTAAAACTCCCCTTTTAAGTTATAACGAAATAATGCCCATTTGGTTAGTCCATAAGCTGCTACTTTGTCCCTTACTAAAAACGGTTTTTAAGCGCTCTTAATATAAACAGTTCTTTTGTGTCATTGCGGGGAGCTTAGCGACGAAGCAATCTGAGGTGAGGAATGGGATTGCTTCGCTTCACTCGCAATGACAACGAAGGAGGTTATGTATCACCAATCGTATGAGCGAGTCCAAGGATTGAACAGGGCTGGTGGTAGGGACTATAATCATAGGGCTAGATTAGGGAAGACAGTGATGAGTTCTCAACCTAAACCCCACATCCTTTTTACCAGGGATGAGATAGAAGACACGGTTAACAGGCTGGCGGCTGAAATCAAGAGGGATTATTACGGTAAGCAGCCTATCTTACTAGGTGTTCTTAAAGGCTCGTTTATGTTTATGGCTGACCTGGTTCGGTTCCTTGATTTCCCGCTAGAAGTGGAGTTTATCGGACTATCCAGCTATGGTAGAGGCAGGGAGAGTTCGGGTAAGATTAAGGTGGTGCAGGCTCTTCGTTCTGAAGTTAAAGGCAGGGATGTATTGGTTATTGAGGACATAGTGGATACCGGTCTCACTATTTCTTTTCTGTTGGATTATTTACGAAAGAAGAAGCCAGCTTCTTTGAAGCTTTGTGCCCTGACGGATAAGCCCTCCCGGCGGCAGACTCCAGTTACTATTGATTATCTGGGTTTTACTGTTCCCGATAAGTTTCTGGTTGGCTATGGCTTGGATTGGGATGAGAAGTTTCGTAATCTTCCCGATATATGTTTTATGGAGTAGTGGGTTTATCAGGTAGTTTGAAGGGGCGAAGCCCCTTCAATAGTAATCCTTCCCCCTCATGATAAGAAGATGTTCCTATCATGGAGAGGGGGATAAAGGGGGTGAGGTAGATAAATAATCACCTAATCTCGGTAGCTAAGGGCGAGCTTCCCGCCGACCTGATTCTGGCTAATGCCAAGGTAGTGAATGTGTTTACCGGTGAGATAGAGCCGGGCAATGTGGCTATTTGGCGGGATACGATTGCCGGCGTAGGGGATTATCACCAGGCTAAAGAGGTGCTGGACTTAAGGGGCAAGTATCTGGCTCCCGGTTTTATCAACGGGCATACCCACCTAGAAAGCTCCATGCTTGATGTTAACCAATATGCTCAGGCAGTGGTGCCACGAGGCACTTTAGCCGTGGTTACCGACCTCCATGAAATAGCCAATGTCTGCGGGCTGGAGGGTATAAGGTATGTGCTGGACTGCGCTCGCCGTTTACCCCTCGAGCTCTTTTTAATGGCTCCTTCCTGTGTACCAGCCACTCATCTAGAGACCTCAGGAGCCAGCCTTGAGCCTGAGGCTCTTCGTCAGGTTCTTAGGTGGAAGAGCTGTATCGGGCTGGGGGAGGTAATGAACTTCCCCGGTGTGCTTAGAGGTGATGCCAGTGTGCTGAGCAAAATTAACCTGGCTAAAGGAAAAGTTGTTGATGGTCATGCCCCCGGTGTTACTGGGAGAGACCTCACTGCCTATATTGCTGCTGGCATTCTTTCTGACCATGAGTCTGTTTCTCTGGATGAGGCTAGGGAGAAGCTAAGGCAGGGAATGTGGGTCATGATTAGAGAGGGTTCATCAGAGAAAAATTTGGATGCCTTACTGCCTCTGGTTACCGATAAAACCTATAAAAGGTGTATGTTTGTGGTTGATGACCGTAGTTGCGTTGACCTACTCAGGGATGGCGATATTGATGCCGTAGTGCAAAAGGCAATACAACGGGGTCTTGACCCAGTGCGGGCTATCCAACTGGCTACTATTAATACTGCCGAGTATTTTAGGCTGGCTCGGCTCGGGGCAGTAGCTCCTGGCTACCTGGCTAATTTAATTGTCATTGATGAATTATCCAGCCTAAGGATAGATATGGTCTTTTACCACGGTCGCCTAGTGGCTAAAGAAAGGAAATCGCTATTCCCCACCTATAAACCTAGTAGCAAAAGACTGACCAATACAGTAAATATTAAGCCCTTCAACATAGAAGCATTGAGGCTCTCGGCTTTGGGAGAGACTGAGCTAATTATTGAGATTGTTCCCGGTCAGATAATTACCCGGAAAGGAGTGGAGCCGGTTAAGGTTATAGATGGAGTCGTTGTGCCTGATACCAGTAACGACATTCTGAAGCTGGTGGTAGTGGAGAGGCATAAGGCTACAGGTAATATTGGCTTGGGGCTGGTTACAGGATTTGGCTTGAAGAAAGGGGCTCTTGCCTCCTCTATTGCCCATGATTCTCATAATATTATTGCTGTCGGGACTAATGATGAGGACATATTGACTGCGGTTAAAGAGATTGACAGGCTACAGGGTGGTCTAGTGGTTACTGCTGAGGGTAAGGTATTAGCCAGCTTACCTTTACCCATTGCTGGACTGCTGTCCGATGAACCATTAGAGGTAGTGGTAGATAAACTGGAGAGGCTGGAGAAAGTAGCTATTGACTTAGGAACGACATTACCTTCCCCCTTCTCTACCCTCTCCTTTCTAGCTTTACCGGTAATCCCCGAACTCAGGCTCACTGACCTCGGACTGGTGGATGTTAGTCAATTCAGGTTGATTAAGTGAGGGTTTTGGGCTATTGTTATAATAATTATATTCGGAACCTTCTCCCCTCTAGCTACTCTAGGGTCAACAACAAGCACTCTAGCCCCGGGATGGGAGAACAGCAGTGGCGCTACCCAGGGTTGTCCTCTCACCTTTCCCATTCTCAACCCAGATATCACAGTCTACCCAATGCTCACCACCTTCGACATACCTTCTGGCGACCTTCCCTTTACACCACCAGGTCTCTCCTTCTTGAGGCTCATTCCTTGATTTCATCAAGCGGGGGTAATCTATCGCTCGGTACTGGCAGGACAATTTCTTCAAAGTTCCTTGTTCCCCTATCCAATCAGTAACTAGCTGAACCAACCAAGCTCGCTTCAATTGCCCATGGACGGCTGACTTGCCTACTCCCTGGGAAGCAGCATAGGCATCATCATAGTGAAGTGGGTTAAAATCACCTGAGGCACCTGCCCATTTGACCAGCATTTGCGTTGTAGCCACCTTAGGCAGAGGGGTTATCTCGCTACCTAATTCGATATCTTCCCAATATAACTGCTTGACCACTTTTGCCTCTAAAAGTTGGTGAATCAACGATGAATCATAGTCTGGCGTGCCTTAGCTACTAAATCACCATTTTGATTAGTATAAATTGTCTCTATAACCAAGAAAGCTAACTTTTCAGTTTTGCCCTCCCGTTCATAAATATCTATAATCCTTGGCAAAGCTGTCAAGATATCCCCAGCCCGAACTGGGCAGAAGAACTCATACTCTATCCCACCGTCAAGACTACGACTATAGCCAGCCTGTGCTGCAGCAGCTCGTGCCTCCTGGACTAGCTCTGAAAAGGCTGGTATGGTTCCCATCCATTTAGTGGGCCAACCAAAGAACCCGGGCGGAGCTACTATAGAACCGTATCTCGAATTCCTAGCATATTCCTCATCCCAGTAGACTGGATTACGGTCGTCAACAGCATCGGCATACTTTTTAATAGCCCCCCTCTCCACCTCCATAATCCTAACGGCTCCAACTTTACCTATAAGCTTAGTAACTTCTTTTGATATCATGTTGCTCCCCTTACTAAAAACCAATATAACCTTAAAACCCCGAAAGCCTTTTGTCAAGCTACAGTAAGGCTGTTGCCAGTAAGCTAAGACTAATACCTT
>SDBU01008230.1_pt1 | contig 11898 bp, 9 predicted proteins | sample 2277071 | NCBI WGS metagenome assembly SDBU01 (sample SAMN10397929, study PRJNA504765) | marine sediment metagenome | isolation source: marine sediment core GS08_GC12, 126 cmbsf | place: Arctic Ocean: Gakkel Ridge, Loki's castle | collected 2008
GTCTTTTGCTGAGGCGTTAAAGCACGTGTTACGGCAGGACCCGGATGTTATTCTAGTTGGCGAGATGAGGGATTTGGAGACAGCGTCGGCAGCACTTACCATAGCTGAAACCGGACATTTAGTGTTGACCACCGGCCATGCCCCCAGCGCCCCACAGGCCGTGGAACGAATAATAGACCTCTTCCCTTCCGATGAGCGTCCTTTAGTTCAGGCGCGGTTGGCATCCCTCCTCGTTGGTATTTTGTGTCAGGTACTTATCCCTAAAGTTGATGGCTCAGGCAGGGTAGCCGCTGTTGAGATTATGCTGGCTAGCCCGGCGGTAAGAAATACCATCAGGGAGGGTAAGATTTATCAGCTGCCCAATGCTATGCTGACACAGGCCCAATTAGGCATGGTGCTACTTGACCGGGCACTAGTCAACCTGTACCGCAAGGGAGTAATCAGTCGCGAAAACGTGCTGGCTTTCTGTAACAATCAGGACGAAGTGGCAAATCTTATCGGCAAGGGTGAGTAAAGTTAGTCCAAGCTCAACTCCCGGTGTCAAACTTACTTGAACTCACGGGGCCCGCTCTCGACCACCTGCCGAAAAGCGCTTAAAATGCGAGCGAATGTGAATTATGTCAATAGTTACCTTTACCGCACTCGGCACTGCTATTTACACTTTCCTTATTTTGCTTGACAGTTCTCCTATTTGAAGTAATAATTACCTCAAGCGGTTACGCTTTTGTAATCAGGGGCACAGCTTTTCGAGGGCAGAGCTATGATAGAGCACAAGAGATTATCTGATTTTGCCACTAAAATACATAATCTTTTCGGTCTTCAAGAGCAAAGTAGAGAGCTGATAGCCTTCGTGACTAAAGCCATTGATTGTAAGCACGCATGCCTGCTGTTCCTCGACGTTGATGGTGAAGATTTTACCGTCCCGTTTTGTGAACCTGAGTCGGAAGACAATCCTTTGTTCAGTCTAAGATTGAGTGGACAAAATCCCATTGTTGAGTACCTGAGACGGGAACAAAAGCTGTTAACTAGAGAGAGTTTAGCTACCCTGCCTGAAGTTCGTAGTCTAGGGGAACAGGATGCAGGAGAAACCGAGTTAAATGAAATAGAGCTATTTATGCCATTGATAAGTCGTGAGCGGTTGATAGGTATCCTGGTGCTGGGGAAAAAGCAATCCGGCAGGTACTCACTTGAAGATTTCACCTTATTAAAGGATGTTGCCAACGGGGTAGCGGTAAGCATGGAGAAGGAATACCTTCGAGAGCAACTCAGTGGGCGTGAAGCAGAGCTATCAGTGCTCAATCGCTCCAGCGTAATTATAGCTTCCAGTTTGGATATTCCGGGAATATTCGACAGCTTTGTCGAGGAGCTAAAGAAGATAGTCGATGTTAACTGGGCATCAATTGTTCTGACTGGGGATAACGACCTTTATTTTCTGGCGTTATCCTCCGAGATAGGTTCTACCTGGAAGGTGGGAGAGCGAATACCAGTCAAAGGCACAGCTACGGAATGGGTAGTTACCCATAGAAAGGCTATAGTTGAGCCTGACCTATCACAGGAAAGCCAGTTTGTTACGGCAGAATCCCATCTCAAGCAAGGTGTGCGCTCGATTGCATACCTGCCGTTAATAATCGAGGACAAAGCTATCGGCAGTCTAATCGTGGCCAGTCGTCAGCCGAATGCCTATAGCCGGAGACAATTAAATCTCCTCCAGCAACTAGCTTCCCAGATTACTATGCCTGTCGAGAATTCTCGCCTCTATGCTAAAGCAGAGCAGAGTGCTCGCATCGATGGGCTTACCGGATTGCTGAATCGCCGCTCTCTAGATGAACTGATGGCCAGCGAGATTAATCGGCACTCCCGTTATGGTGGTGTCTTCTCACTAGTCATTCTTGACCTTGACTCATTCAAAGCTTTTAATGACAACTACGGGCATTTAGCCGGTGACGAAGTACTCAGACAAACTGGTGACAGTATCAAGAAGGTTATAAGGAATGCTGACCGGGCTTTTCGCTATGGTGGTGATGAATTAGCTATTCTTTTACCCAATACGCCCATTGATGCTGCCAACCAAGTGGCTGAGCGAATCCGCAAAAAAATCGCTTCGAAGGTGATAGCCGGCCATATTCGAGTTACCGTCAGTCTTGGCTTAGCTAGTTGGCCAGCTAATGGCAGAGGAGCAACTGAACTTATCGCGGCTGCCGACGCGGCACTTTATCAGTCCAAACGAAGCGGTGGTAACCGAAGCCATGTGCTGTAGTTTCTGTATGCGGGATAACAGAACTATAACTACAAAGGTAAGAGCAATCTCATAGCCCACCAACCCACAGTGTTCCCTCCAATCCAAACAGCAACTGGATTACCCCCAACGAAGTCCGTCTTTTAACTCCCCGTACGTACTATTTAAGCCCAAACTGTAAGACTACATGCCAGACCTATTTAACTGCTCTCACCTCTCATCACCGGAGTCAAACTTCATCATCACAACTAGCTGAGACTCAAATGTCTCAGCTTTAGAAAACAATCACTCAAGGGTTTCGTCCCAATACTTCCATTTTAGGCTGCTAACATTCATTGGTCATAAAACTGCCGTTAAAATCTCGTTAAAAATCACACAGATACCAGCAATTAGGCTTTGATTAGTGCCACCCCCATCTCCAAAGTTCTAACTACAATCTGCCCTGGTAGGACAAAAAGCCTACCCTTTCTGTTACCAAAGGACTAGGGACAGCAAGCACGAAATATGCCAGGCTATAGACAACTGGCATACAAGGCGGGAAGGGAAGGCTACTAACATGAGGGCAAAGAGAATGATGAGATGGCTTTTCAGTATCACGCTAGCCTTTACTCTGGCTTTTGGGTCGGCAAGCAACGTTTACGCAGCCCCACCCCATGCCGACGCAGACAAAGTGGATGTATTAGTATCCTTCACCGTAAAGCCGGGACCCGCTGAGCAAGCGCTTATACACAATGCGGGCGGTAAGGTAAAGCGTAACTACCACATCGTCCCAACTATTGCCGCCTCTATTCCAAAAGATAAGCTTAACTCGCTACGCCGTAACCCCAAGGTAGCTTCTGTCGAGGAAGACGTCACTGTGCAAATTCTTGAGGATACACTCCCCTGGGGCGTTGACCGGATAGATGCCGAAGTAGTGCATGGTCAAAACAAGGGAGGAGGGGTTAAGGTCGCCATCCTCGATACCGGCATCGACCTTGACCACCCTGACCTCCGGGTAGCTGGCGATGTCAGCTTTGTCGATGGGACTGTTAATGGAGATGACGACCATGGGCATGGGACTATGGTCGCTGGTATCGTCGCTGCGTTAGACAACGACATTGGAGTAGTCGGTGTTGCCCCTGAGGTAGAGCTTTACGCAGTAAAAGTTTTGAACCGATACGGCAGTAGTGTGAGCGGCTCTGTACTGAGCGGCATTGAGTGGGCGGTAGATAACAACATGCATGTGGTAAATATGAGTTTTGGCGGCATTCTAAACTGGCCTTGGGCAACACAAACAGCCTTGGAGAAGGCGTATCAGGCGGGAATCGTGCTTGTTGCTGGTGCCGGCAACGCCGGTGACCAGGGTATTATATTCTCCCCGGCAAGGTACGAACCTGTAATTTCTGTTGGAGCCACGAATCAACAAGATGCCAGAGCCAGCTTTTCTTGTACCGGTTCTACCCTTGAACTCATGGCGCCTGGCGTCGTCATTCAGTCCACAAGCCGTGGCGGCAGCTATAGCAGCGGAAGCGGAACATCTTTTTCTACGCCACATGTTGCCGGTATAGCGGCTCTGTTGATAGCTTCCGGCATCACGAATAATGTCGAGGTGAGACAAATCCTTCGGGGCACGGCAAAAGATTTGGGACCCTCAGGATGGGATAGCTGGTACGGGTGCGGATTGGTGAATGCCGCTGAGGCGGTGGATGTGGCGTCACCAAGCACCGCTACCTCAGGTGACGGGAGTGACAACAACGAGCCCGGTGACAAGATAGCTCCCACCACCAGAATTGAAATCAGCGGCCTGCAAGGTAACAGAGAGTGGTATCGCTCAGATGTGACGGTAGAACTCACAGCTGTAGATAATACCGGCGGTTCTGGAGTCGCCGGGACCCAGTATAGCCTGGACGGCGGCAAGACATGGCAGAACTACGGCGAGCCGTTCACCCTAGGTAATGAAGGGATGAACACCGTACAAGCCAGGTCTCGGGACAACGCCGGCAATATAGAACCACTGCCAGTACACAAACAGTTCAAGATTGATAAGACCGGACCCAGCGTGAGTATATCAGTTGACCCCATCCTCATCTGGCCAACAAATAACAAACAGGTGATGGTAAATGTTGTAGTTACCAGCTCTGCTAGTGACGAACTGTCAGGATTGTATTCATTCCAGTTGTCAGTGAAGGACGAATATGGTCAGGTTGAGCCCCTCATCAAGCCTCGTTTCCAGAGCCAAATTCAGTTGGAGGCACGAAGGGATGGGCATGACCTCGATGGTCGGGTTTACACCATCAGCATTGCGGCTACTGACATCGCCGGGAATAGTGCCGCAGCCGAAGCGACAGTAACCGTTCCTCATGATCGTGGTAAAAAGGAGGCAAATAATCAAAACACCGGGCAAGAAGCCCAAGGAACTACAGAGAACAGTAGTAGGTAAGAGACCCATTGCATTGAGCTCTACTATATTAGACGCAACAGCAACCAAGGTTAATAATGCTTTCTATACTTGTAATGTCTTTACTAGCTCGGTTATGTCATCCAGTTCCTCGAGGCTAAAAATCAACTGAATAGCCCTCTCAACATTACCACTGGGCAGTATTCTGGAACCATTGCTTCTGAATTTGTCTATTAGCTCCGAATCCGCTACTCTTAGCCTCTCCACTATTTGAGGACCCCATCTCGGGTATTCCACTTCCGCTGTGAAGGTTTGCCCCGTAGTCTAAGCACAGAAACTTATTTTGTCAACATACCATACGCCATCAGATTGTTACGCCATTCCTTATTGACTAACATTTAAATCAGATGTATTCTTATAAGAACAGACCTTCAAAATCTATGTTTCTGGAATATAAGATACCGGGTGAGGTTAAGAAGCCACTTGCCTATTCACCTTTTACCGATTAGGTTAAATCAAGCGAGAGTTTTGAAATGATAAAGAGTATTCTTACTGCAATTATAGTGTTATCACTGGTATTCACCCTTGGATGCTCAGAAATATCAGAGCTAACACGCCCATCATCCCCGACAGGTCCTGAGATACTCAGGAAAGCAGAGCTTGGTTCAAAGTGGCAAATGAATCAGATGAAGATTGAGGTAGGAGAAAGCAATGAATTATCAATACTCCTAAAATTAGCCGATGGGGACAAAGTAGATGGCTATTTCTATCTTGAAAAAGGCAATAGCATAGATTTTCACATAACTGGTAATTCATTGATCTATGAGTCGAAAGCCCAAGATATAACAACCTCCGGGGCAGTCATTTCCGATCGCTTCTCCTTTGTTGCTACCCAATCACAGGGTACTACGTATACATTAACATTCAGCAATACTGATGATGACGATGAGAAGCAAACGAAAGTAACTATTTTCCTAGAGATCATTTTCCCCATCACTGGTTCCGTATTCATTCCGGTTGAGACAAAGTAGCCATAGTAAATCGCTGTTCCATGCTTTCCAACGCTTCTAACCGAAACTTATATCGCTGACGATTTACATGCCTATATCTGATTAAGGTCGCTTCAGTCTTTCTGAGTATCCGGCTGTAAAAATCGGAGCTGAGAAGCTTGGCTTCTCTTGTATTTCCGTGAGCACTTCTTTCAAAAATCTTTGGGTTTGTTTGAAGCAAAACCTGGAATTCCACTTAACAATTAGCCAAAAAGTTCAATCATAGCAAATACCTGCTATAAGACATTTACCCCAAAGTGCAAGCTGACCTTTTGGCTAATATAGGTACCCGGTGTTAAAGTCGGTAGTTAGGAGGTGAGTTATTGAGTACGCGAAAAGGAATACAGAGTTAGTGGGTAAAAATGTAGCCTCCCTCCTTAAGATAGGAGTAAAAGGCGAGCAGGGTAAAGATAATCGTGAGGTACATAAGGGCACCAAGTAGCATGTTTGGACCTATACCAAGAACGCCCACAACCAGCGTCAACATCTGAACCGAGTATGTGAGCCTGGCTATCTGGGGGGGAGTTGGAAAGTCAATCGCACGATGGCGCCGCTTCCACGTAAAAGTAAGTACCCCCACCAGCACTGTGATATCTGCGGCGATCACAATCACCGCGTAAGGGTAGGGATTGAAAGGCATAAGACTGGCCGTCCGTTGCCAAAGTCCCCCGGCTATTGATAGAATCAAGGTAGGAGTCATAATTATTCGGTCAGCAACCAAATCAAAAAGTGCTCCAGCCAGGGTTGATTGCCCCAATCTACGAGCTAGAAAGCCATCTAGCCCATCAGTAATCCAAGCGACAGCGAGTAAAATGCCAGCCCACATAATTCCTGTTACGCCTGCCTGAATCAAGAGCATGGCGATGACCATAGCCAGGACGATACGCACCGCGGTGACGGTGTTGGGAACGTTAAAGCGCAGTGACAATACCTGCTCCCTCGAATCACTCATGTGCTTCAATCCTGTAGTAGTGAGAGGACACTTCTCCATATTACTTTCATGAAGCAGACTAGCACGGTATATAGACACCTGTCAAAACATGGCGGGGTGAAACCGTTATGACAAGTTATGTCCAGTCCTTTTTAATTCGGGTAGCCCTGGGAGCGATTTGACAACTATCAGAGCACATGGTAAATTCGAGGGTAGAACGTTGTATGACTTCTGATTTGGAAGTAAATTAAATAAATAAGGGAAGGCAGCATGGAGCAAATAGAATTACAGGCTAGTAATCGCGAGATTCAAGGTAGAAAGGTCAGGTTTCTACGCCGCCAGGGGATTATCCCCGTACACCTATTTGGACACGATATTGAATCAGTAGCACTGCAGTGTGATGCTGCACAGCTTCAGCGGGTCTTGGCTCAGGTAGGGAAAACAAAGATTATCAACTTCATACTCGACAAAGCAAAAAGGCCGAGAAAAGTTGTGGTTCGCGAAATTCAGAGAGACCTGCTAACAGGTGAGTTACTTCATGTAGATTTCTATCAGGTGAGGATGGAGGAGAAAATAAAGGTGGAGGTTCCTATTGTTCCAGTTGGAGATGCACCAGCCTTGAAGTCCAAGGAGAATATGCTATTGCATGAGCTTAACAAGCTGACTATCGAATGTCTCCCTGACAAGATTCCCACCAGTATAGAGGTGGACCTAAGTTCGCTCACTGAAGCAGAGCAGACAATTCATGTGAGGGACATAACACTTGGCGATGGGGTTGCTGTTCTCAATGACCCGGAGCATGTGGTGATGAAGATTATTCTGAGACATGTAGAGAAGGTAGCGGTGGAAGAGAAAGCCGAAGCTCCCGAGACAGCCCAGTTACCTGAAGAGCAATCAAAAGAGGAGTAGGTGGACATATGGCTAATATCTCCTCGAATCGAAGGCCGTTGGTTCGAATCCACCCCCGGTGAATAAAGTGCAATGCTGAGGGTTTGACAGGCAATTGACATGGGTATATCATCAATGCCGAGAGCAACACGGTGCGATAGTTGCTCCACGACGGATTAAAAAATGGGAAACCTTGTCTGACATGAGCAATCCCAGAGAAGGAGAATGGGAGATGACCACTACTAGTCGCAATGTTAGAGTTTACGCTCACAAAGGCTGAGCCACCTGCGCCCGAACGAAAGAGTTTCTTTCGAAGAACGGTGTCTCCTTTGTAGATCGTGATATTCAGAACCATCCTGGAGCTTTGGAGGAACTCCGCAAACTGGGGTTTCGCTCTGTGCCAGTTACGGTGGTCGCAGATGAGGCTATTGCGGGGTTCAACCCGAACAAGCTCGCCGAAGCTCTCCAGCTTGACGTCAAGGTCGCTCCCCAAGACCCTTCCCAAACCATCCCTCTCCTGGATAGGTTGCTGGAAGCCGTTGAGAGAGCTGTACGGCAAATGCCTGATGACAAGCTGGACTGGACTGCCCCCGACCGGGACCGGCCCATGCGAGAATTCGCCTATCACATCTTTATGAGGGCCCAGAAAACTATGGAAGAGTTCAGTACCGGTGTCGTGTCTCCAGGGTCTGACCTCATGGGGCGTTCCTATGCCAGCTTCCAGGATATCGCCGATTACGGCAGAACTATTATCGAGCAATACCGTACCTGGGCTCCAAAGCAGGACTTGGATGCCCTGAGTATGCCGCCACCTGCCGGGTCAAACGCACGGAACGGAGCAGAACGTCTGGACCTCATTGCCGGCCATGTCACTCAGCACCTCCGCCAGCTTTATTTTGTGCTGGAAAACTTTGGTATCATGCCTAAGAACCGACTGCGGGATTCAGAACTGCCACCGCAATACGTACTGACCATACTCTGGTAACTGGAAAACGGGCGATAAAATACGTAAAGCCCCTTCTTCTTACACTAATCCGCTACAGTGTTTAATAAAACCGCCGTGGCACACTAGAAGATTCTTCCCAGCCAGCTCTCTTAGTTCACCCTTGGGTGAAGAGCGGCAGTAGGTCAATGTTATATCCTCATGCCTTGGTTGCCGGTACCACCAAGACCGCTGTATCTCCAGCATGCAAGACCTTGTCACTAACACTGCCAAAAACCCATCGCCCGATGCCCGACCGTCCGTGTGTCGACATAGCTATGAGGTCGACATCATTCGCTCCCGCATAGTCGATGATCTGATCTGCCGGAGAACCCATGACTATCACACTAGAGGTCCTTAATCCCTTATCCGTGAGTGCCTTCCCCACACCATTGAGATAGGCGATGGCAAAAGTCTTTGCGCTCTTATCGTACTGCTGCATATCATAGGGAGCGACAACTTCACCATATACCCAAGGTCTTACTGGCTCAACGACCTGAAATAAGACTAATTCCGCGCCTAATGCCTGAGCTAGTGCCTCTGTGTATGGAATCGCTGCCTCTCCTACCTTGGAACCATCCAATGGCATTAGAATTCTTTTCAGTAACCTCTTTTGCCGGATGGCGGTGCGGCTGGCTGGAGCCCTGATTAGCAGCACCGGCTTGCCCGTAGCCCGAAGAACCTTATCAGCGATGTTTCCTAGAAGCCATGGTCCCTTGCCTGATGAGCCACGGCTGGCCATAACTATGAGGCTTGCATTACTCTCATCAGCGTAGCGCAGTAGTTCCTTGGCCGGATGGCCCAGAATTATCTTGCTGAACAACTTTACCTCTTCTTTAGCCCCATAAGCTTTAACCCGACGTTGTACACGTGTTTTGACGCCATTAAGATACAAGTGATATATATTAGCTAGGTCGGCAGCTTTGGACTCAGAAACCCTGGTCAGAGTAATCTCGACACCGAGTTTGGCAGCGATCTCCACAGCGTACGGGAGAACAATTTCCGCGTCCTTTGACCCATCCAAGGAGACTAGTGTTGCTTCAAACATGTTCATTCATCTTCTTATTTTGATTAGTAATATACTCCTGCGCCTCTTCTATTTCCCCCGTACCCTCACATAATGACTTTCGTTGTATCAGGTCATTTCACTGATTGGGACTTGAGTTTAGTCATATTTTAAAGGCTTGTCAATACCCAAAAATCCGAGCTAAGGGTGTGGGGTTATTGCGGGGGCTGCTGTGAGGCCGTTGTTAAGTTTGTAATGCAAGGTAACACTTAGCCGAAAAGTTCAATATCAAAGAACATAAATTCGTTCACAGCTGTCCATCCGGTAACTGGCTCGGTCGTCGTACCGGGCATTATTTTACTTCCTCACTTCTTAAGCCATACGACACGGAGTCATCCTTAATTATCCTCTGAACTTTGCCGTCCCACCGCATGCACTCTAGGTGAGCAATAGTCTCCATTACAGCCGCACGCTTGTGTAAGGACGGGAAATGCTCCCAAGAAAGCCCGATATCCCATGTTATTTCCGATGAAATCTCATAAGCATTGTGGGGCTCTTTGGCGATAACCTGATGGATCTCGCTTTTTCGCCTGTTGTGATGGTTAATTATCTCTTCAATTCTGCCTTTTAGGTCGCTGAATATGTGTTCATGGGCGGGTAACACCTTAACTACCGGTAGATTCCGAAGCTTTTGCAATGCGTTTAGGTAGTCACCCAGAGGATTGTCACCAGACTGAACATGGTAGCTCACGTTGGGAGTTATAGAGGGAAGTATATGGTCACCTGAGAACAGAAGCCGATTACTCGGCTCATACAGACAGATGTGCCCGGGTGAATGCCCTGGTGTCCAGATGACTTCTAAATCGTAAATTCCAGTAGAGATAATCTCTCCACCATACAGGACACGGTCAGGAAAAGTAACCGTGACGAACTGGAGAGCAGGCATAGAAGCCGACTCTAGTGCCGAAATGTCTAAGGGAGGCACACCGTGGCGTCGGAGCATAGCGCCCATCTTGTCCCGAAGGTCAGAGAATTTGACATAGCGTGATTCGATCAAATCCGATTCCCAGCGGTGTGTGAGTAGCTCAGTTTTAGGAGACACATGCTTAATCCTTCCCGCAAGGCCAAAGTGGTCGGGATGGACATGCGTGACAACTATAGTAGCGATGTCTGTTAGGACTACCCCCAAATCCCCTAGCGCTTTTCCCATGACATCAAAGGTCTCGGGTGTGTACCAGCCGGTATCTAACATTAGCCACCCGTCTTTCCCTTCAATTAGGTAGCAATTTAGATGGCCCAGCGGGTTATTGGGGATAGGAATGTTTAATTGGTAAATACCTGGTGCTATCTCCATTTCTTAAGCTCCCTTCCTGGTTATATCGCAAGCCACTTATCCAATATACCTGTTGCTTAAGATATTACTTCAGTTGACAACCTCTCCAAAAAATAGCGAAAGCCCCGAAGTTTTTCAGGGCTTTTAATTATAATACTACGTTTTCCACAATATTGTCAATAATTCGTACCTAGACCATAAACATTCCTTGCAATAATCTCTTTTACGGGTACTCGATGTAACAAAAGCTTGAACTGTTACATCGACCGTACAAATAGCCTAATTTTCAATTACGTTCAAACCAGTTTTAGGTATTCGTAAAACAAGCTAAGAATCAGGGTGAGATTACTATGTCCATATGCTATTTTGAACAATCTTCAGCACAACCAGAAGGATGAGAATACCATCAAGTACCGAGAAAGCCATCTTGTATCCCGTAATAAGTGCAGTGTTTACCCCGATGAGGGTAAGGATAAATGCTCAATGAGCATTAAGAATTAGCCTTACCGCAACGATGCCGTATACCCATTCTATTGACCTGCACGTATTTGACAAAGAGGCTTCATTTAGTGTATAATTAACATTCAGTTTCAGTTTAGGTTATTACAAGCTTTTTCAAATCACTTCAGACTGCTCGAGCATTGGATGACCGAACTCTAACTAAAATTCAGAAGAGAGGAGGTCATCCAATGAGTTTTGAGGACAAGTCTCTCCAGTGTTCCGATTGTGGTGCTACCTTCACTTTCAACGTTGAGGAACAAGAGTTTTTCCAATCCAGAGGCTATGTTAATGAGCCAAAGCGCTGTCCCTCGTGCCGCCAATCAAGGAAGGCAGAGCGTTACGGAAACAGCAGCTACGAGTCCAGACGCCAGATGTTTCCCGCGACATGCGCCGAGTGTGGTAAGGATACCGAAGTGCCCTTTGAACCTCGCGGTGATAAGCCGGTTTACTGTAGCGATTGCTACCGTAAAGTTAGACTGAATAGGTAATACTGGAGTTTGACATCAGGACATACATGGGCTGAGGATACCTGGCCCGTGTATGTCCCTAGAATGTGTTGGTGTGTTATGTCGTTGCAAGTCTCGATACGTGAAGG
>SDBU01008231.1_pt1 | contig 11898 bp, 12 predicted proteins | sample 2277071 | NCBI WGS metagenome assembly SDBU01 (sample SAMN10397929, study PRJNA504765) | marine sediment metagenome | isolation source: marine sediment core GS08_GC12, 126 cmbsf | place: Arctic Ocean: Gakkel Ridge, Loki's castle | collected 2008
GCGGACGACGATGTGCATCTGCTGCCGTATTCTCCCTCTATCGATGACTACACAGGACAGACTGCCATGGATGGACAGGAAACAGTTCTATGCGACCGTACCAGCATGGGCCAGATATTTGCCAATCTAATCAGCAACGCTAACAAATATATAGGAGCGGATAACGAAGATCCTATAATCGAGGTGGGATATAATGAGCAGGATAGCGATTACGTATTCTACGTCAAGGACAACGGTATCGGGATCGCTGAAGAATATCATGAGAAGATCTTCCAGATTCTTCAGCGATTGAATGAAACAGAAGCCGAAGGGACAGGGATGGGGCTTACCATTGTCAAGAAAATAGTGGATGGCTTTGGCGGGAAGATATGGGTTGATTCTGCGAAAGGAGAGGGCACAACGATGTATTTTACGGTACCCAAAGCGATAAACATCCGTGGAGAGGAGGGAGTGTGATGAAATTGATAAATATACTATTGGTCGAGGATAACCCTGACCACGCTATACTGACCAAGAGAGTGTTAGAGGACTATAAGGTCGCAAATAAAGTGTACGTGGTTGAGGATGGCGCGGATGCGCTGGATTATATGTATCGTAGAGGGAAATATAACAACGGTAGTGAAGCGCCGCGACCGGGCCTGATACTTCTGGACGTTAAACTTCCCAAAGTTGACGGCTTTGAGGTTCTCAAACAGTTGAAAAGTGATCCAGAGCATAGTTCAATTCCCGTAGTTATGCTAACCACATCAGCTCGTGATGAAGAGGTCACCAGAGGATACGCTGAAGGCGCTAATAGTTATGTGACGAAGCCAGTTAGGTTTGACGAATTCGCAGAAAAAGTGAAAAGCATAGGCCTATACTGGGGGTTGATAAGCTCCATTCCCTGAACATGTGGGAGATAACAATATGAGTTCTATACTGCTAGTAGAGGATAATGACGATCATGCTATACTTGCTCGTACAGCCCTCTCAGGCTCGGATCAAATGTTTGAGGTTGATCGCGCAACGTCAGCGGACGAATGTCTGGCTATGCTCAGGAAGAAAAGCTATGATGCAATAGTGCTGGATTACAGTCTTCCCAGGAGGAGTGGACTGGAAATCTTGCAGGAACTCCAGGAAGCCGACTATGATGTCCCGGTGGTCATGATAACCAGCCAGGGTGATGAGAAGATTGCTGTAGAAGCGATGAAAAGTGGGGCGTATGACTACGTGAGCAAGGTGGATGACTACCTGGCCAAACTGCCGCTGGCGCTTCAGAAAGCTATCGCGGCACATGAAATGGCTACCGAGAGGGCCGAGCTACAGGCAAGAATAGAAGAATCGGAGAACAGATTAAGAAATATATTCGAGAACGTAGATGTGGGGTTCATTGAAATCCGGGATGATCGCAGCATTTCGTATGCTAACCCCAGGGCAAAGCACTATCTGGGTATAGCTCATGGATCTCAAACATTGGAAATTCGCTCTTTATTTCCACAGGACGATGAAAATGAGTCAGAGCACGTCAATGACATAATAGAGAGCTGCTTCGAGAATGGAGAATCAGCTAATTGCGAGATGGAGTACAACGACAGACAATTCTCCGTGTCTATCACACCGATTAGCGGAAACGATGCAAGCGTGAAGCAGGTGGTGATGGTGTTAATGGATGTCACAGATCAGAAGAGACTTCAGCAACAGCTTGTCCAATCGGAGCGTATCAGAGTCCTGGGCCGTATGGCGTCGGGAGTCGCGCACGACTTCAATAATACCCTGGCGGCTATATTGGGGCGGGCAGAACTCATGATTATAGATCCTGGAGATGAAGAGAAGATCAGGAAAGGGCTTAAAGTCATTCAGAAAGCAGCGCAAGTTGGCGCAGATACCGTTAAGAGAATGCAGGAATTCACCAGGGTCGCGAAACAGAAGGAATCCGGGCGGCTTAATGTGAATGACGTCGTCCGTGACGCAGTGAGGATGACCGAACCCAGATGGAAAGATGAAAGCCAACGGGACGGGATTAACATCAACGTATCAATGGAACTTAACAGCGGCTCACTCATAGCGGGCAGCGCGGCAGACCTGAGAGAAGCATTGACCAATATGGTCTTCAATGCTGTGGAAGCCATGCCTGACGGCGGCGCCTTGTCCATCAAAACGTATGATGAAGACGAGTGCGCCTGTATATCCATCTCTGATACTGGAAAGGGCATTCCGCCAGAAACCGTTGACAGTATATTTGAGCCGTTCTTCACAACTAAGGGCGTTGGATATGCAGGACTGGGCTTAAGCGTTGCCTATGGAATAATCAGAAGGCATGAGGGTGAGATTCACGTAGACAGTATAGCGGGGGAAGGGACAGTATTTACTATCAGGCTAACTACATGCGTGGAAGCGGTCCAGGCGGAGGAGCCTGTTGTTGCCGCCGATGAACCTGGAAGGGCTAATATATTGGTAGTAGATGATGAGGAGAACATCAGAGAGCTTCTGACAAGTATACTAACCCGTTTCAATCATAACGTCACCACTGCCACCGATGGAATGGAAGGAATCGCGGCTTTCCGGAACGAAGATTATGACATCGTCTTCACTGATCTGGGAATGCCGGAGATGTCAGGCTGGGAAGTAGCCCAACAGATTAAGAATATCGATCCAAACGTAATGATGGTACTGGTAACCGGTTGGGGGATCGAGCTGGATGAGAATGAACTGAAGAAGAAAAACATAGATTCCGTTATCTCAAAACCATTTCAGATTAAGCAGATTCTGGATGTAGTGTCAGAAGTGCTGGAGTCGAGACAAGAATAATCTGGCGGCATCTGCAAAAGTTGCATCAGAAAGATTAAGCACGTATCATACCTAACGCCTAACTGTGGCTATTCACCTCCTTCCATGTGAATGTCTCCATTCATAACTGGGACACGCTCAGATTGTCATTCCAGCGAAGGCTGGAATCCAGAATACAGCAGTTAATCAGGCGTCTGGATTCCTGCCTACGCAGGAATGACAGGCTTTTTATATCGAACTCACGTTAGTTAAGCATCAATCATGCCAGAACAACTCAATGGCGGTAACGCGCACCAAAACGATCATAATCCACGATTGACTTAATTGCTGGCTTATGGTAAACTATACGGACATGACGGAGTGGATCTTTGCAGAAGGGGTAGACGAACATGACAACGGAACGGTTGAGAGTCTCTATAGATAAAAGGGAATTTTGGTACATATCTAATATACTTTCGCTGTTTCGTATTCTTCTCCTGCCTCTGATCATATTTGGTCTGACAAAGAAAACGGCGTTTCACAGGATGTTCACGCTCTCCGTGATGGTTGTGTCCATGATAACTGATAGCCTGGATGGCTACCTGGCGAGGAAGCTCAATGAAGTATCTGCCCTGGGCAAAATCCTCGATCCTGTGGGTGACAAACTCTCCATTGGCGTTGTCGCTATAGCGGTTACTGTTCTGCGGGATTTCCCCTGGTGGGCTATGGGGTTCATAATATTCAGGGATACAGGAATTCTCATCGGTGGGTCCCTCATGATTGGACGATGGACGGTGATTACCTCTTCCAATATATGGGGCAAAGCCACTACTATCTTTCAGTCCCTCTCCGTCATATCTTACGCCTTCGATGTGCAGTTGCCTGTAATAAACAGATCCCACGTACTAACAGTGGCGATGGTTTTCACTGCCGTATCGTCCATAAGCTATGGTATGGAGTTCTACCATCTGGCAAAGGATCAGAGAGAAGGGAAGCTAGATAACGACGAAAACGGCATTTTTTAGCCACCCCATTTTCCCATCGCCCCGCTTGACCTGATGCCAATCCGCCTGCGACCTGGTGATCTGGATAACCGCTCCCTCGTACAGCCTGAAATATTCCGTAGCGTCATCGTTAGGCCCATGCCTGTCAGCTATTTGTTCCACCTTTATGACAGCTTTATGCTGAAATTCAGATTCGTGTATGCCGCTAATAAGTGATGGCAGAACCATAATGAGAAAAAAGCAGAGGATAGCGCCTGAGTAGTAAAAAAGCTTCCGCTGTAGCTTAAAGCGAATGCCCAGGATGACCAGGACCATAGTGAAAAAATAGAGAACGGATGCAATAGACGCCATCTCATTTACCGACAGAAAGCCCCGGAGGAAGAGGAACGCTTGTGTATACCACTGCTCACTATTCTGTTGGGCGTTACCCTCCACAAGCGTCTGAGCAAAGCGCCGATTCGCCCGTATGTCCGCGTCCCGCGGGCGCATTCTGAAAGCGCGCTCGTAGTAGAGAATAGCCTTCCCTTTGTCGCCTGTCCTGAGATAGGCATTGCCCAGGTTGTAAAACACGTTGGCGCTCCGAAACCCGGAATTGACCAGTTGTTCGTAATCCTGGATGGCGGCGTCGTATTTCTCCTCCCGGTAGGAGTTATTGGCGCGGAAAAAGATGGTGTTGGGACCTTGAGATTCTGCTGCCTCCTGCGTCCATGCGCTCGTGGCATAAAGAAGAAAAAAGAGAAATATAAGCAGTTTTGCCGCAGTTGCTTTTCCCCATCTTTGGAAAAGGGGACTGGGGGGATTTAAAGCCCTATGTCCATCATTTCTGATCATACACAGTTGTTTCCCTGGTTATCTGCGGACAAGATGTCCGCGCTCCCGGTAATTATCAAGCGGCCGCGGCCTTGCCTGCCTCCAGGAGTCTAACGATCTCTTCAGCCAGATCCAGCATCTCTGTCATCTCACGTTTGTCCATCTCGCATTGAGTGAACCGCAATCTATCGCAGGCGTGGAAAAAGTTGGTCAGTTTTTCCAATGTTTCTTCCGCCAAATCCTGAGAGCGGAGGTCATTCACTATCTCTATTGTGATACCAGCAGATGACAGGTTGAATCGGTCACCCAGGTACTCCTGAACAGTCTTGAAGATGGTAAAGCAAAATTCCTGCTGTTGATCTGACGCTATTAGTTCCTTCGCTTGAGCAAGCCCCTTTTTTGCCTTTCTGGGAGCGTGATACTGGCGCGCGTATGTTCTATCAGTGGCGAAACGGTCACGCCGTCTCTGGTAAACCAATATTCCAGCGAATCCGAATAGCGGAATCAACTGAAGAAAGAGAAAGCCCTTGTTTTTGTATAGCTGGCCATCACCGCTTGCTGCGTTTCCCATCTCATCCTTGATGTAGATAATATCTCTGCCCAGCACCTCTCTTTTTACCGCTTTACCTTCAGAGATTTCGAAAATCTGCAAAGGCCCTTCGTCATCAGATGGCGCAACTTGAAGAGGGATGGGGCCTTGAGTCTCCGTTTTATACTGTCCCGCATCCGGATCGAAATAACTGAACTGGATCTCCGGGATGGCTTTGACGTCAGCCGATTTTGGTATAAGCACTTGCTCAAACGTTTTCGTCCCGCTGTTGGCGTTTTTCCTCACGTTGATCTGTGGGTCGTAGAATTTGAAATGAGTCGGGTCGGTGACTGTAGGTATGTTCACCGCATCAATATTGCCTCTACCTCTGACGGTCATGGTGAGGGTGATGGGCTCGCCAACCTTTAGTTTGGTCGGTTTTGCCACAACGTTCATAGCATATTGTCCCACCACGCCGCTGAAATTACTGGGCTGGTTTGCTGTCGGAAGTGGCTTGACAGTGATTGTATATGGGTCAGATTCGATGTTTAGAATGGCTCGCGCTCTCCGGGAAGAGGCGCCGGGAAGTCTGATTATGGCGCGGCAGTCCATCCTGGCAGGCCCCAGTGTCAGTTCGCCACTCCTGACCGGGTAAATCGTCGTAGAAAAGTCGATGATCATGAAACGCACGCCGCTGACAGTGGTTCTACGCTGGGTCGGATTGCTCATTGGGAGCACTGAAAAACCAGCGGATGAAAACTCCGGGCGTCGAGAGATCTCCTGAAGCTGAACACCACTCCTTACATATAATCGTATGTTCATGGGGATCCCTTCATTGATGTAAACCGTTTTCTTATCCGTCATAATATCGAGGCGGATGTAGTTTTTCAGGTCATCCGACGTCATCGCCTTTTTCTGTGCTGATCCGGGGCTTTTGACAACCTGTATTTTTATAGGATCTGTTCGATAGCCTTTGTTCCTATGCTTGATCGTGATGGAAGGTATGGTGAATCGCCCCATCTGTATGGCCCGCAAATTGTAGCGATGGTCCACAGATACTGATGTTTGCCCGTTCACAATTGACAACTTGGTGCTGGACTTCAAATGTTGACTCTGAAATCCGTTGATCGTCGGTAGTCGTGGAGCGGGAAGCGTCTGTGTACCTTGAATGTGAATTGTTAAAATAAGATTCGCCCCCACCAATACAGTATCTGTATCAACTGAAGCAGAGACGGATATGTCCGCAGCGATGGCGGAGGAAACCAGTATCCACCACAGGACGATTGTTATAGAGAAATATATAATCTTCACGGTGCTTTCCTTTACCAATCCTTCAATATTTGTGGCACTCGTCTCTGGATCAGTGGATTATCAGGTCTGCGAAGTTCCTCGTCTTTAAGCGAATCCAGAAGCATCTTTGCCTCTTTTTTCGTCAAGCTTTCTTCTTGTCCTGACTCCTGTTCCTGTCCTTGCCCATCTTGAGGCTCTTCTTGAGCCTTAGCCTGATTTTCGTTCTTCTCTTCGTTTTCAGACTCGTCGCCCTCTTCCGACTGATCTCCCTGTTCTTGTTGTTCCTGCTGCTCTTCTGTCTGACCTTGTTGTTGCCCTTGTTGCTGTTCCTGCTGTTGATCTTGCTGTTGTTCCTGTTGCTCTTCTTGTTGTTGCTCCTGCTGTTGGCCCGGCTGCTTTTCCTGCTGATCCAGAAGCTCTTTGATCTTTCGCTCCACGAACTCGTGATTATATTTGGCGGTGTTAGCGTCTTCCGGGTTCTTGTCAATTGCCTGTCTGTAATGCTCCAGGGCTTCATTGTAAAGGTCTATAGTTTCCTTCGGATTAGTGTTTTCCTTTAGCCTGCCCTGTCGGTACTTGCAGTTTCCCAGATTATATTGTGCCTTGCTTTCCAGCGTCAAGTCTGGCGCTATTGACGCTGATTTAATGAAGGATTTGATTGCTTCCTCGTAATTCTCCTTTTTGTAGGCGGCGTTTCCGATGTTGAAGTGAAGTCGCGAGGAGTTCGGCAGATCGATGAGCACCTCCGTATACTTTGCCATAGCCTCGTCGTAGAGTTCCTTGTTATACAGTCGGTTGCCATCTTTCGTTCTATCCGCTTCCGGATTCATCCACGCGATAAGGGCTATAAACAGTATGACGGTAAAGATCCTGATCATGCTGAACGCCGCCTCCTTTCACCAAGAAATGCCTCCAGGCACAGAAGACCGAGGGCGATGATCGCCGGGATCTGGTACCGTTCCTCATAGCGTTTTCTGCGCTTGCTTTCAAGCTCCCGCTTCTCCATAGCTGAGATCTTCTCGTTGTATATCATATCCAGCCCAAACTGTGTCGCTGATGCGTGGACGTAACCGCCACTCGTGGTCAGGGCGATCTTCTGCAAGGTTGTTTCATCCAGTTTAGACTTGACCACCTGCCCTTTTCTGTCCTTCAGGAACCGCATATTTCCATTTCTATCCACCACCGGGATCAGTTCACCCTCTTTGGAGCCAACCCCGACGCAGAATATTTTTATGCCCTGCTCGTCCGCTTCCTTCGCCGCTGTTACAGGGTCGCCCACGTGGCTCTCGCCGTCAGTGATCAATATAAGCGCCTTGTATTTCTTTTCCTTGTTCTCAAAAGCTTCGATTGCCGTTTTTATAGCGCCGCTTATGGACGTTCCGCCTTGCGGGATGATTGTGGTATCTACAGCGCCAAGAGCGATGGCAAACGCTCCATAATCCAGGGTAAGCGGGCATTGAAGAAAACTGCCCCCGGCAAAGGCAATAAGCCCGATCCTGTCGCCCTGAAGCAGATCGAGCAGCTCCTCTACAGCGAACTTTGACCGTTCAAGGCGATCGGGTTTTACGTCCTGAGTCAACATGCTTCTGGATGTATCTATAGCCACAATAATATCGATCCCTTCGCGCTTTATTTCATGCCACTCAAAGCCCCATCTGGGCCCGATCAGGGCGAAGATCAGAAAGCATAGCGCCAGGACTGCCAGCAGTGCCTTGAGTTTCTGGTTTCGCCAATTGACGGTGGATGTGAGCATAGGAATGAGATGCTGCTGGGCAAAGCTCCCCAACGCCTTCCGCTTACTCCTGAACGCCCATATATAGAATATGATCAATAATGGCACAAGCCAGAAGAAGTGGGCATATCTCAGGTTGCTGAATATCATGGAAGCCTCCGAAAACGCGTGTTTGCGAGTCCCACTTCGGCGACAAAGCCGAGTATGGCAAATATAAGCAGATAGGGATAGAATTCTTTGTACTCCCGGTATTCTGTCATCTCGACTTCCACCGTCTCCATCTCATCAATTTCTTTGTAGATGCTCCGCAGTGATTTTGTGTCGGTGGCCCTGAAGTACATCCCGCCTGTCATCTGGGCGATCTTGCCCAATGATTCGTCATCAATATCCATTTGCACCTGTCGATAGATTTTACTGCCGGTCAGGGGATCTTTGGTGGGAACCGGCGCCAATCCCTTTGTTCCCGCGCCAATAGTATAGATCTTCACGCTCAAGGCTCTTGCCGCATCCGCCGCTGTGATAGGATCAATACGTCCGGCGTTGTTTCGACCGTCCGTCAGAAGGATGATGATCTTGCTCTTAGCGGGGGACTCTCGCAGCCGATTTGTGGATATGGCTATAGCTGATCCGATAGCGGTTCCGCCTCTGACGATGCCGATCTTCGCGCGCTCAAGCTGCTGGATAAGCCATCCGTAGTCCAGCGTCAGAGGGCACAGTGTATACGGCTGCCTGGCGAAGGTGACTATGCCAATGCGGTCGTTCCGCCGTCCCTTGATAAAATCGCGAACTACTTCCTTGACGACGTAAAGGCGGTTGCGATGCTTACCACCTATCTGAAAGTCCTCAGCCTTCATGCTCCCGGAAACATCCACAGCCAGCATTATGTCGATACCTTCGGCGGTTACCCGTGTTTCCTCTCTTCCCTTTTGGGGCCGAGCCAGGGCGATCACCAGAAACGCCACAGTGATACACCTGAGCAGAAGTAGTAAATGCCTACCCCAGATCGCCCACGAAGGCTCGATCCGCTTCAGATTCTCTATGGAAGAAAATCGCACAGCGCCATGCCGACGGCTGAAATGGCGATACACCAGGAACGGAATGAGCGCCAGAAGCAATAAAAGCCAGGGATTTCTGAAATCAGGCATCCTTCACCTCTACAGTTGACTGCATCTGTTCTATCAACTGCCTTACCATATCCGCACGAGTTTCATCCACGAAGCGTTTAGCCGACCCAAACGCCGAATTCATCTGCCCTTTGTCAGGGCCATATTGAGCAAACTTGACTAGATCACTTTCTGTAAGAAAGTCCCGCAGTAGTGTCCTGTGGTCTTGCAGGAGTGTGCTGTCGTCCACTGGTTCCGATACCGCCGCCTGCAAGAATTCCTCAGTAGTCATCTCTGGAGCATGTAGACCGAACCGATTCTCCAAATACTGGCGAACAACGGCGGAGAGAAGCACGTAATACCTATCAATCTCCCTGGTTTCGACGAGTTTGGCTTCAGCGATCCCCTGGAGTTGCTCATAAGCGATCTCATGAGCAGGTCTTGGCGGAGCTTCCTCCACTTCACGCTCACGACGCCGGAGCAGTATGTATGTGGCTATTCCCGCTCCAATAGTAACAATAATCCCCGCCCCAAGCAGAATATGAGGGGTATAATCCATGGGCAGATTCACCGGCGCGGCGATGTCTTTGATGTCCTCTGGCTCCTCGCCATCCTCGATGACGCTCACGATCTCAACACTGACATCTTTGCCCTCAATTTCGTTCTCTTCTCCATCTTTTCCGGTGAACTTCACCACAGGAGCCGGAATTGTATAAATGCCAGTGAGATAGGTATCCAGGAGGTACCACCGTTCCTCGACTTTCTTCCCTTCAAATTCCCTCGACGATCTGCTAAAATCCTTGATAGCGAAGCCGCCCAGGTTCTCACCAAACTGCGGAATCTGAACGTCGAGATCAGGATCGAATATAATGGTAACGGTATACCCGATCTTATCGCCGATAGTCGCCTCTTCAACGTCCGCCCAGGCAATGACGATTACAGGGTCTTGCAAGTTCACATCATGCCGCTCAACCAGATCCTGAATGTCACGATCAGCGCATGACCCGAGTATGAGCGCGAGAGTTATGAGTATTGCCAGGCATCGGCATATTCTCGCACCTCCCCTATTTAGAAAAGGGACTTTTTTAGTTCCTCCGTTGGAGAAAGGAACCTCTTTAGTTCCCCCTTTGGAGAAAGGAGCCTCTTTAGTTCCCTCCTTAGAAAAAGGGGGGTTAGGGGGGATTTTCCTGATCACAAGTGTCTCCATATTGCCTCGACAACCCTCTCAAGCTCCTTAAAGACCTCCCGGTCTGAAAATCTCAAAACACTCAATCCAAGTTGAGCCATATAGCTATCTCTCACTTCATCTTTCTGTTTTCCTTCAGAACTATAGTGTTGACCGCCGTCAACCTCGACAACGAGTTTTGCATTGGGGCAGTAGAAATCAACGATGTAATCGCCAATAATCCTCTGTCTGAAAAACTGATTACCTTTCAGTTGCCTACGCCTTATCCGTGACCAGAGCATCCTTTCTGCGTCAGTCATATTCTTTCGAAGAGATCTGGCATATTCCTTCAGTTTCGGGTTGTATGACAACATATCTCTATCCTTTTAAATCCCCCCTAACCCCCCTTTTTCTAAGGGGGGAATAACAATTCTGTACTGATATATTTTTTGCCCTACACAATAGATACGGAGGCGGACGCACTATTCCCCCCTTAGAAAAAGGGGGGTTAGGGGGGATTTTCTTAGTTCCAAATGCCCCATGTTTTCATTTACTACCTATTCAACATCCCATCAGCATATATCTCAACTGCCTGCTCTTCCAGCGTTCGGTTGAGACCGTAGGTTAGGTTGAGTACAAGTTAATCAATAGTCCTCCACTCACAGTTTGATTCGCCCCCAGGTCAGCGGCAGCTTGCCAACAGGTTCAACGGCGAAAGGCCCCGCCGCTTCATAGTCTCCGTCCGAGGGCATGTAGGCTTTATCATTGGTGCACATGAACACATCCATGTAGATGGAATCAAAATCGCTTTCCCGCTCCCAGATCATGATCACGTTCTTGCCCGCCTGAAGTTCCTTATCCAGTCCCTCCATCACCAGATTTCTCCCGTGCCACGCCTATTCGGAGGCCAGAGGAACATCTGGCACGTCGGCGAAGAGCCTATCATCGGCGTCGTCTACTTCCGCCACCGGGCGCTCCTTGGATATAGTATTGCCATCGCCCGGATCGTTGAGCACCCATAGATGGTGGGATTCCATGTCGCCGCTCGGCCCTACGAAACTTACCCTGGCCCAGAAATACCAGGTTCCAGCCGGCGCGCTGGGAGGCAACTCAATGTTATAAAGCCCGTACCAACTCTTCAGGTCATTTCGATCGCTGGGTTTCGGGAACATAGTGACGTCCGTGCCGAAGAATCCCTCAGTAATGACTATTCGAGCATCAGCCGCAGCTTCTGTGCCCAATTGATAACCGTCTTCTGCGTCTCGATCATCAAAATCCTCAGCTTCCCACCAGACCTGATGATTACCGCCGACCTTGGATACCTTTACGTCGGTGCCTGATGCCATTGATGTCAGAAAAACAGCTATCAGACAATTGATAAACACAAATTTCAGACACAACCTCATAATACTTCCTCCTTACCAAGCATAAATTTTTGGTACGCGGCGACGCCATTGGGTAAGTAGGCATGTCTAATGCCAGGATCATTAGGAAAATCCCCCAGCCCGAATGACGCTGAC
>SDBU01008232.1_pt1 | contig 11898 bp, 12 predicted proteins | sample 2277071 | NCBI WGS metagenome assembly SDBU01 (sample SAMN10397929, study PRJNA504765) | marine sediment metagenome | isolation source: marine sediment core GS08_GC12, 126 cmbsf | place: Arctic Ocean: Gakkel Ridge, Loki's castle | collected 2008
CGCCAAGAAGAAGACAGCCAAGAGGACGAAACGGAGGAAGTTCAGGCTGACCGCGAACGAACTCGTGCTCGCGACGATCAAGAAGTCCGGCGCCAAGGGTGCCACAGGCGCTCAGATCAGCAAGGCGTGGAAAGCTGCGGGCAGGACAGGCAACGCATACAACACGCTCGGTGCTCTGGCCAAGGAGAAGAAGATCAAGCGTGAGAAGATCAAAGGTGCGAAGGGGAGTGTGTATCGGCTGGGATAGCCGGGGTGCCCCCCGCCTTGAGTTCTTGGTGCCGTTTTGCCCCCTCGATTGGGACGGTCACAACGATGAAGTACTTCGCTGCGATCCTCGTAAGCAGTCTCGTGCTGCTTGGCACATGCATGGCCGCAGCACAAGAACAGCAGGAAGAGAAGCGGGATTCACCCAACACGGTTGTTCACGACGGAAAGACCCTCGACGAGTGGATCGGCGCGCTCAAGGGCGACGATTCCGAGACTCACTTGCGGGCAGTGAGGGCCCTCGTCGAGATCGGCGAACCCGCATACCCCGCTCTGAGTGACGCTCTGGGCAACCCGGACGAGCCGCTATGGGAGCACACGGTAGAGGCCCTCGTGAAGATCGGCGAACGGGCTGTCCCGGTGCTGCTGGCGGCCATCTACACGGAGCGATCGGGTGATCTTCGGCACAGCGGCGGCGTCGCGGCAATCCAGCAAATGGGTGAGACGGCGCACCCTGCGTTGAGGCGTGCGCTGCGTGACGATGATCAGATGGTCCGCTTCGCGGCGATTACGGCGCTTCGCATGCAGGTCATGAGTCCAGCGAAAGATGCCGCCATCAAAGTCCTCGACGAGGTGCTCCAATCACACAAAGACGCGCCGATTCGCGTGCACGCGGCCGAGGCGATCGGTTACGCGGGATTGTGGTATCCGACGCCGCAGGAGGGAGTGGACGCATTGGCTCGGGCGTTGAAGGACCCCGATGACAAAGTGAAGGGCATGGCAGCGATCAGCCTCGTTCGTCTTCGCGCCTGGCGGGGCAAAGATGTCGTTCCGCTCCTCGTCACCGCGTTGAAGAGCGACGAAGAGATAATGCCCTACTTCGCCGTCGAAGCCTTGGGGCAGCTGGGCCCCGCTGCTGAACAGGCCGTTCCGGAGTTGTTGGAGGCTGTCCGACGCGACGACCGCTTCGTCGCGGCTGGTGCAGCCCAAGCGTTGGGGAAGATCGGCGCAGCCGCGGTCCCAGCGCTGCTCGAATCCCTGAATAGCCCCAACGAAGCCGTACGAGCCCATGCTGCCAGGGCATTGGGCGGCGCGGGCGGTGGTAGCCAGGTGGTCATACTGAAGCTGATCGCCGCTCTGAAGCACGAGGACGCCGGAGTTAGGGCCGCTGCGGCGCACGCGCTCGGTGAGATCGCGGGTGACAGAACAGAGGCGGTGAACGCGCTCATCAAGGCGTTGCCGGACAGCGACCGGGACGTACGCAGGGCGGCCGTGCGTGCCCTCGGACGAATGGGATCGAAGGCGAAGGCGGCGGTCCTGTCGGCGTTGCAGACCGATGACCGGGAGCGTCGGTGGGAAGCCGCTACGGCGCTGATCGCGATGGGCGAAGTGTCGGAGGGCATGCCTGTCGTTCTCGATGCGCTTGAAGGGGACAACACAAGCTACAACATTGGCGCGATCGAGATTCTAATGGAAGTGGGTCCGGCGGCGAGTGCGGCCGTGCCGACTCTCGCGAAGATCACGAATGATGAAGAAGCAGAACCGCATCTTCGGATCACCTGCGCCAAGGCTCTGGAGAGAATTGCTCCGAAAGACAAACGCGGCATCACCTTCCTGAGAGGCCAGCTCGGAAAGCCGGATGGGCCGCTTGCGCTCTCGGCCGCCTTCACGTTGGTCGAACTCGGTGAGGCAGACGATGCCGTCGTCGACGTGCTCAAACCTGGCTTGACATCCGAGCATCCGGGCAAGCTCATTGCCTGCGCTAGGGCATTGGCACAAGTGGAGTCACAGCGCAAAGCCGCTGTTGGGCTCCTGCGTGCCGAGCTGCGCGAGAAAGACAAGGAAATGCGTGTGGCAGCGGCTCTTGCGTTGACAGAGGCGGGAGTCGTTGAACCTGAGGCGATCAGTATTCTGGGTGCCCAGCTACGACTGGAGGATGGGTCGGGCCGAGACGTGGAAGCGATTCGTGCGCTGGCGGTCATCGCCGGCGAGGACAGGCTGGCTCAGGCGATTCTGACAGAGGCTCTGCATCACGAAACGCATGGAGTGCGTGAGGCCGCAAGGACGGCGTTGTCCAGGATTCAGAAGTAGAAGGCTGCAACAGAGAGATGTGCGAGGGGTGGTTGCAGCGGCTACGAGGACCTACCTGAGGAAGAGGCTACCGAACCTTGCGATTCAAGAAGGTTCTTCCATGTCGTCATCCTCGACGGCGGTGGCTGCAAGATGTCGCACCGAACGGAGATTACTGCTCGTCGCGAGGGAATGTCTATGCCGTGTGGCAAGACTGGTACGATCTATACCACGACACGCCAGGGGCGCAATGACGAACCCGATGTCTGAGAACGATAGAAGACATCCGATCGCCTGGATTCTGCTGGCAATCATTCTGGCCTGCGCGGTAGCGGGAACGGCGTATTTCGCTCTCAGTCAGGCAACGACGTCCAAGGTTCTCCCCGGTATTCAGCAGAAGGCGATCGCTCAACATCTGTTATCGTGGGTTCGGCATCGCTTGCACCAGAACTGGATCAGTGGCGCGATCTTTCTTCCCGAGGGTAGGCACGATTGGGGAACGACATACGCATTCCAGATTGTGGTAATGGCCAAAGCCACAGAGATGGAGCAGACCCCTGCGCTGGCCGCGCAAGTCCACTACGATGATCTGAACGAAGGTCTCGTGGTTGTGCACCTGGACTCCGGGCAGGCGTATGAGTTCGACACAGAAACCGATCAGTTTGGGAAACCTGAGTTTTCGGCAGCGGTTGATCAAGGCACATGGGAAACGGTCTACCTGTATGTGTACGGACCGATTCCATAGGAGGCTGTCCCGTTCGTAGTTGAAGGTTGAAAAAAAGTATGGCGGCTCGATCCTACCGGTATGTAGCCGGGCAGGATTGTGAATTCTTTTCAGAAAGGAGCCGCCATGAAGGCAGAGTATCAGATTGCGGATCGCCAGGACAGCCGGGTGTTGGCCCAGTTTCTCAGCCGCGAGGGGCAAGCCCTCCTCCCGATGCTCGAACTCATCGAGCGAGCGGAGATGGCCGTCGACGAACTGATCGATGTGGCCGGTCGGGCGACGATCGAAGCGGTGTTGACTCTCTCAGCCCGAGAGGTCGCCGGGCCGAGCCCGACCTACCCGCTTTCCGTTTTCGCGACGCATGTGGACGGACTCCGGCTTTGCGTACGTCTACCGCTTCGACGGAAGCAACTGGGTGGAGGAAGCCAAGCTCACCGCCTCCAACCCCACTTCCGGTGACAACTTCGGCTATTCCGTCTCCCTCAGCAGCAACAGGGCCGTGATCGGGGCGCCCTACAACGACGACGGCGGATCCGGCTCGACTAGCTATGACCCCGAGGCGGGACCGCTCACCCATGAATGGAGCTTTGGAGACGGATCGCCGCCGTCGACCGCGACCTTGCCGAGCCCATTCGGGGAAGCAACGACGTGCCGCTCCCGCTCCGCAACGACGGTGAAGCCCGTGCCACACACTTCCTGGCACATTCTCAGCCGACCTTCCGGAGCTCGACGTCGCCGTACCAAGAAAGACGCATTTTCTTTGTGAAAAGCGCCTTACGTCGCAAGGTGTGAACCGTCAACCAAAGCTCATCCTCGCATCAGCCCCCGGCGGTAGACAGAAAACACATTTTTCCTGTGAAACGCAGGCCCCGGTGCGCAGTTCTAATACTGAGGGGCATCACGGCGGAGCCGCCGGCCCGAGGGCAGAGAGGAGCCCCTCAACGGCCAGGATTTGCGCGGGGCGGCTGGTCTGATCGCGCGTAGCGAGGGCATTGTCATTGCGCGGCAAATCGAGAGCCGACACACGTAAGGAGGTATGAGTCATGTTTCAGCGCACGCAAACCACACAGGACATCCCCCCGGTAATTCAGCACGCACCAAAGAGAATCGCGATTTCTTGGCAGAGGGTGTGTGCTTCGCGCATAGGGCTTGGTGAAGCGTGCGTTCGACGAGGCCAACATAAACATATGGGTGACGACCGGTCAGGGCGACAGCGTGACCCGCACCGCGCTGGTACGCTACAGGATGCAAAGGCATGGTTGCTTATGGACGCATATTGATCGACTTGAATCAAAGAGAGGAAACAGATCATGAAGAGCAATGATTTCCGGATTGCGGCAGTATGTGTGATTGTATCGCTTGTTCTGGTTGTCCCGGCGCGCCGTGCGACGGCGGATTCGTTTACGTACGTCACGTCCTTTTCCACCTTTTCCACTCCTGTAAGCCCCCTTCCCTCGGTCCAGGCGGTTGGTGTTCTTACACCCTTTGACCCGTCGTACTTTGCGTCCCTTATGGGTGTCGAGGATGGGCAGGTACAACTTGACGAAGTTCACGTCATAATTTGGGGTCTCGCCAGTGTGCGCGGACATACAGCGCCGCTCATGCATGGGATGGGTTACCCTCTTCCCTACCCTTATACGCTTTTTGTCTGGCAAGACTTCCATGGGAGTCCCGGCAAGTACTTCGACTTTGAGTATCCTACGCAGTGGATTCGTTCGGGCGTGGCAACCGGCAGCGGGGAAGATATATCCCAGGTACTCGTGTTTCAGTACGAATTCTCATTCGACCGGACAACCGACTCAATGGGCGGGACGGTTCCCACCATCATGTACCCCGTCTCCGATTTCATAATCGGCCACGTGGATGATTTCATCAAGAATGCGCTTCCCGATGATCTCTGGCTTGAACAGACCGCATCAAGCGTTGCCAGCGGCGGGTACCTATATGGGCTGGAGATAGAGATATATCAGGGAGAAGTGTCTATCGAGTATGTCTATTCAGAAGTGCCTTGCCCGCTGGGTGACATCGACGGCGATGGCGTGTGCGGCGACATCGACAACTGTCCGGGCGTTGCGAATGTCGACCAGGCGAACGCCGACGGGGACAGCTACGGCAACGCCTGCGACAACTGCCCCGACCATGACAATGAGGATCAGGCCGACACGGACGGCGACGGTGACGGCGATGCCTGCGACGACTGCCCACTGGACGCCGGCTTCACCTTTCTGGACCTGGGCACGTTCGGTGGCTCGTTCAATACGGCCCGGGACGTGAACGACCTGGAGCAGGTCGTGGGCTTCAGCGAAACCTCCACGGGCGAGCTTCACCCGTTTCTCTGGAGGGAGTCAGACGGGATGATCGACCTGGGGACCTTCGGGGGGCTGGTCAGCGTCGCGAGTGCACTCAACGACCGGGGACAGGTCGTGGGATTCAGCTTCACCGCGTCAGGGGAATTCCACGCCTTCCTGCTGACGCCCGAAGACACGGACGCCGATGGTCTGGCCGATCTGTGGTATCGTGACGTCGGTAACGACGGGGCGAACGATCTCATGGCCGACCTGGGAATTCTCGACCCGAGTCTGCCCGACAGTCAGGCCGCGGCGGTCAACGACCTTGCTCAGGTCGTCGGGTTTGGAAGGCAATACAATCCGCCTCCTGAGCCGTCTATCCTGCGCGCCTTCCTCTGGGAAGCCGGCGCGATGCAGGATCTCGGCCAGCTCGATCCGACAGATGGCTTGGTCGACGCTCGCGGGATCAACAACTTCGGGATGGTCGTTGGTGCTGCAAGGGATACTTCAGATGTGCAGCACGGCTTTCTCTGGACCGAGGATTGCGGAATGCTGGCGCTCAGCGATCTGTGCGCCATGGACATCAGCAGTGGCTCGGGGATCAACAACCGGGGCCAGATCGTGGGAGCGTTTACGGTCGCTTCCGGCGAGAGCCGCCCTTTCCTGGTTCAGGTGCCGGTGCCCAACAATACCCCGCCGGGCGCTTCGGTGGACGTCCTGCTGGAGGACTCGGAGTCGGGGTCGAAACCGGCGGTGGTGATGTTCCCGGAGGTAGCGCAAGCCGGGGACACCAGCTTGACTCTGCTGGACGCGGGGCCGGAACCGCCACCCGGTTTCGTGCCCGGCGATCCACCGATCTACTTCGACATCACCACCACGGCGCTGTTCTCGCCGCCGGCAACCGTGTGCTTCGACTACAGCGGGTTCAGTTTCGTCGACGAGTCGGCGCTAGGACTCTTCCACAGCACCGACGGCATCAACGGGGAGGACGTGACGACGTCGCTCGACACGGAAAGCGACATCATCTGCGGGGAGGTGACCTCGTTCTCGATCTTCGCGGTGTTCGAGGGCATCGACACTGACACCGACGGCTTGACCGATGCCGAGGAAGCCACCCTTGGCACGGATCCGAACAACCCCGACACGGACGGCGACGGCTTGCTGGACGGCACCGAGGTGGACGTCGCCCAGGGCAGCGGTTGTCCGAATCCTCTGGATGCCGACTCCGACGGCGACACCCTCTCGGACGGTGAGGAGGTGGCCGGGGGCACCAATCCTTGCGGCGTGGACACGGATGGGGATGGGATTCCGGACAACGAGGATCCGTTCCCCACCGAACCGGCCGGCAACCCGGAGGCATTGGAGCAGGAGTCCCGCGAGTTGGCGACTCTTGTTGAGGGCTTGGATCTGGGACTTTTCAACGGCCCCAACAACAATGCCAACAAAGGTCGGCGCAATGCCCTGGCCAACCGGGCGGTCGAAGCGGCCAACCTCATCGCCGCCGGTGACATCCCGGGGGCGATCGACGAGCTGCAGAGCCTGCTCGCAAAGATCGACGGACAGACCCCTCCGCCGGATTGGATGGACGACTCCCCGGAGAAGAGCAATCTGGCCGGCGAACTGAGCCAGTTGATCAACGTGCTGGCTCAACTATAGCTGAGCAGTTGGGATGCGGCGGCGGCCCGGGACCGGGCAGGGATTGGATAACGGATTGCGCCGCGCCGGAATCGGTGTATTGGCTGCTGCTGGACGCGCTCGATGCGATCTCCTCGTGAGAGGCCCCGGCTGCCGACGCCTACAAGAAAACCGACGGACTGCCCAAGTCTCCCGACTTCGTCAGGGAGAAGCGGCAACCGAACTGGCCGCGAAGATCGAGGAAATGACGTCGAACTTGGGATGCGAATGAGGTCAGTGAGATCAAGCATCCGGAGTCCGAGGAGGCGATTCTCGCGTTTCTGGAGGAAGAGGGCGACATCGAGATCCGCACGGAACTCTGCCACAGCTTGTGCCGGTTGTTCTCGGAGCGTGGCGTTGAGGTTGTTCGTCGGCAGATACGTGATGGCTACCAAGAATGGATTGTGTGCCTGGAGGAGACGTTGCTGCCCGTTATGGCGGTCCTGGGCATAGAGTTGCCGGAAGCGGAGCAGTGGTGCAAGGAGCGGGAGGCGCGGGAGCAATATCGGCTTGAGCGGCGTCGAGAGTTGGACGAGCTGGGAGCGAAGTACGACGCCTTGAAGAAACAGGACATCGATCCTTTCGCCGAGTTGGATTCCCCACGCGAGCCTGGCCGTGTCGCCAGCACGACGTATCGCCACCACGACGACAAAGTCGGTCGCAACGGTCCTTGCCCTTGCGGAAGCGGGAAGAAGTACAAGAAATGCTGCGAGAGAAAATGACCGCGATGCCGAGTTGAGTGACCGACCGGACGGCTACCTGCCATCGGAGAGAGGTTCGTTGCGAGCTGATACCGTGCTGCATCTTATTGCATGCAACGGCGAAGCCTGCTCGGTGGCACAGGTCAGGTTTGGCAGCCACGCAGGCACGAATCGCCGTGAGGGAGGTCGTTTCCATTGAGTCGGGCGGATCGTTTGGCTATGATCGTGATTGGGAATCTGATAACCGGGAAATGTCGAGCGATAGGGAAGCCTCGGCGAGCAGGAGCATCTTACTATGTCGAGTACCGGCACACGCGTTTCGAGGATGCGCTGCGCGGCGGCAGTATCCGGTGTAGCTCTTGTAGCCACCTCCGGCGGCTTACTCTGTGGCGGATGCGGAGTCGACCTTGGGTACATTTTTGGGGTCGCCGTCGGGCAGATCGACATTCTCCTTCACAGCGTCCCCATCGCTTGCGCGCTCGAAAGTGGAGATCTGAGCGAGGAGCAGGTGGGCAAGTTGGAGCTGATCCGCGACGTCCGCGAATATGCGCGGGACGCCATCGGCCTGTCCGTCGGCGACAACTACACCAAGTTCTATGACTCAAGCGGGAACCCGGTGGCGTACAACGTGTCCGCCTGCCGCAAGGACGCCTTCGAGCCGCGACTGTGGACGTTCCCCATCGTCGGGACTTTGCCCTACCTGGGGTTCTTCAGCCGTTCCGAAAGGGACGCCAAGGTCGAGGAGCTGGAGGCTCAGGGGTACGATGTCTCCACATACGAGGTTGACGCGTACAGCGGCCTCAACTTCTTCCCGACTGTGGTGATGTCCCCGATGCTGGAGCGTTCCGTCATCAGCCTCACCGACACCGTCATCCACGAGCTGCTTCACAGCACGATCTGGCACGCCAACGACGTGCCCTTCAATGAGAGCCTGGCTACGTTCTTCGGGCGAACCGGGGCAATCAAGTATTTCCAGGATCGATACTCCGATCAGCCTGAGCTGGTCCAGCAGGCGACCGCGACCTTTGAGGATTCGGATCGTTACAGCGACTTCGCCTTGACCTTGTTCAACGATTTAAACGAGTATTACTCATCCGAGCTGTCGAGTGACGAGAAGATCTCCGGGCGTGAGTCTGTTTATCAGGCCGGGCGAGATCGCTTCGCCGCCGAGGTCCAACCGCTGATGAACTGTCCCGAATGCTACGACTGGGTCCAGCATCTGCCGACCAACAACGCATACATGATGGGTGTGAAGCGTTACAACCTTGACCTGGGAGTTTTCGAACGGGTTTTCTCGGCTGCCAGCGAGGATTGGGCGACGTCGATTCAGCTCTTCCGAGAGGCCGCAGCCGAGGCGGACCCGTACGCCTACCTGCTCTCCTGGCTGGATTCGCCCGACAACACCTCCGCTCGCCATTCGCAAGCGACTGCGGCTAGGGAGAAGCGGGCACACGTTTACCCGCCCGTCGACGCTGAGCCGTTCAGCCGCGAACCCTGCCCCGCACACCAGGCCACGACGATCTACGAGGTCGAATGAGGCGCTCGCGTACCGGGCAACACCTGGCCGTCCTGACCGAACGGAAGAGACGACCATGGTTGAGGTGGCGCGAACGCATCCTCCGGGTGTGGTTGTCCCGGCTGTGGGCTGTTCGGCCTCATCATACCACGTTGGCCCTACAGATCGTGTGGAACCTGCCAAACTCCCTTGACACGCGGGGAATCGGGGGTTTCGCAGCCTCTCAGGAAGCGTCCCAGGCGGGAAGACCCCACCATCTGCCCCCTTGGGTGGCTGATGAGGCTGGATAAACCGGTCGGCATGGCTGACAAGGGGCTGATGACGCTTGATGAGGCCGCTGAGTTTGACTGACCGTTGGAAGTGACGAGCCCCCCCCCTCTTCCCAACTGACGATGGTGACGGGACACACGTAACACTTGCAGCGGCAAGAGCACGTTGCGACCGGATGCCCATGGTGTACAAGACCGTCATTGCCATCCTCGTGATCCTGGGCATACCGGCGGGGCTGTTCTTGTACTACGATGCTCTGATGCTGCGATCACATCCTACCTCACTCGCAGCCTACGACTCCTGGATGTGTCTCGGCGGAGCCCTCGCGATCCTGCTGCTGGAGGTTCTGGGTTTGCGACCCCTGCTTCGTGGCCAGTTCCGCCGCAAACGAAAGCTCAAGATAGCTGCATTGGCGATCACCTCCTTCGTGTTCTTGATTTGGCAGGTGAGCGTGGTTGTTGAGTTGGGGCACGGTTGGCCCGGTGGCGTCTGGACGTTTCTCTCTCATGGGTGCTTTGACGCAGGCATAGACAGAGCCGGACGTACCACAGGCTGGACCATGTCCGTGGCCTTTCCAGCACACCCACCGTCCATGTACTGGGAGAGGGTTGACTGGTGGCCTCGAACCTGGCGGTCAAGAGGCGGCACGCTGGATGCGATCCGAGTTCCACTGTGGGCCGTGTACGTGGCGACCCTGATCCCGACTGTGTATCTCTTCTGGCGCTGCCGGAGACTTCCATCCGGTTATTGCCAGGAATGCTCGTACGATCTTACCGGCAATGTCTCCGGAGTTTGCCCAGAATGCGGCAAAGCGACAGGCGTCACGGCACCATCATCCACGGATCATTAGGCACTGACGCCGAATAGACGGCCATCTTCCCGCGAGAATCGAGTGAAGCGGCGGGTCCGCGAGGCGGCTGTGGACGCAAGGAGTCATGATCAAGGGTTGCGACGCATTCTGCGCAAACGGCACAGCGTGCCGGGACTCAGCCTTTGACCTGGACCGATGGCGTGGTAGCCTGTCGGCGCGTGGAGCGATGCCTCATGGACAAACGCGAGAAGAAACGACTCAGCCATGAAGTCCGCGACCGAATGCGGCGTGAGCCAGAACGAGGAGCCAAAGGCTACAGCATCAAGCTGGTGGGTCGCGGCGAAGAACTCGTGTACCAGGAGGGCGAACGTCGCTTGGTGGCCGAGGTGACCTATGGCGATGGGTGGCGGCTGCACCGCAGCAGCCTCAAGACCTGGAGCAAGCCGGAGCCCGGCCAGCGGTTGACCGCCGAGGAGACCGAGCGAGTCATCAGCCGGATCGTCCAAAACTTCGCGGGACAGAACATCCAGATCGAAGTGGCGGATTGAGCGGTTACCCCGTCACCGATCCACCGGCGTCAATGCGGTCCAGCCATTTGGCGGAGTCATCCTTGGCGTACCGGAGCAGCCGCTCCGAGATGTCGTGCTCGTTGGCCAACGCCAGCATGTTGTGCAACGCCAGATAGCCCACGACAGCCGAGTGGAAGGCGTACTTCGCCTGGAAGCCGATCAGCTCGCCCCGCCTCTCCAAACCGCTCCATCGCCGAACCGGTCCCGAATCTCATCCATCGCCTTGTCGATCCGTCGGTGTCGAGCGGATTCCTCTTGCCCGAACAGGAACAGTTGCTGACCTGTGCTTGTCGAAAGCTGCGACACGCCCGTGCCGATCAGACGCACTGCGGGCGGACGCAGGCGAGCCCAAGCGTCAAACAGGCCGGCCACCGTCTGCCATATAGCATCCGTTCCATCCGTTGCCGCGTCCAATGTCTGGCTTCGTGTGATGGTCCTGAAGTCCCCGGTGCGGATCTTCATGATCACAGTGCGGGCCAGCAGGCCGTGACGCCGGAGGCGTCGGGCTACCTGTTCCGTCTGTCCCAGCAGCACGCTCTTGAGATGCTCGCTATCGTCGATATCGACCGGGAACGTGACCTCGTGGCTGATGCTCTTGGCTTCACGATCCGGCACGATTGGGCGGTTGTCGATCCCCCGAACGAACCGGTAGAACTGTCCGCCCGCCGCACCAAAGCTGCCCCTGAACTCGGCTTCGGACAACCGGCGGGCATCTCCAAAAGTGCGGATGCCCAGTTCCTCGAATCGTGGAAGCGTGGCTTTGCCTACGCCCCACAGCCGGGAAATGGGCAGCGGATCCAGGAACGCTTGCACTCCGTCCTCCGGTACCAACACCAGGCCGTCAGGCTTGTCCAGATCGCTCGCCAGCTTCGCCAGGAACTTGTTCGAGGCCACACCGACCGACGCTGTCAGTTGTGCTTCCGCCCGAACCCGCCGCCGGACTTCCTGGGCAATCTGCTCCGGGGGACCGAGCAACCCCGTCGAACCGGTCACATCCAGGAACGCCTCGTCGATTGAAAGGGGCTCAACCAGAGGCGTGAACTGCTCCAGAATCTCGAAGATCACAGCCGA
>SDBU01008233.1_pt1 | contig 11898 bp, 13 predicted proteins | sample 2277071 | NCBI WGS metagenome assembly SDBU01 (sample SAMN10397929, study PRJNA504765) | marine sediment metagenome | isolation source: marine sediment core GS08_GC12, 126 cmbsf | place: Arctic Ocean: Gakkel Ridge, Loki's castle | collected 2008
CAGATTAAGGCTCTCCACAACAAAGGGAGAGTGTATGCAGACAATTAATACCGCACATCATGGACCAATGGAGTATGTAAAGTCGTGGAGAGATAGTACTGGTAAACATATAGCACTGCTTGCAAAAGGCGGGTATGTTCATTTTTCTGGTTCGCTGGTAACTATTAAAGGAGATTTAACAGACCTTATAACGCCGGGTAAAGATTTGGACGCTGCTCTTGAATGGTGGAAACACAGAAACGATCCTCCGGAAGATGCAGAAATTCAAAGAATTATGCTTGCAGTCGATGGCGGGTACGAGTGGGGAGATGGTTCTCCTATTGAAAGTGCCGCTGATATAATGAACGCTCTCCCACAGGGGCCACAACAGGAGGCTGTTTTGGCCTGGCACCACCAAAAAACGATAACGGCAAAACGGAAAGAAAATATGGCGAAGGTGCATGAGGGAAACAGAATTAAGGCTGCACAAAAGAAAGCTGAAGCAGACGCAAAGGCGAAAGCTGAAGCTGAAAAGGCGGCCTAATGGCTGGGCATGAATATTGTCGATTTTGCAAAAAGTGTAAATTGGTTTTTGTTCCAGATAATACTATGGTGAAAGAGGCAGAAACCCGATGCCCTAACTGTGGGTATCGTTTTATAAAGGAAGATGAAAATGAGTAAATCAATGGAAGTGAGTACGGATTGGGTGTCTACCGTCCATTTTGATTTTGGAGACAGAAACAAAAAGGCAGCACCAGTACCTAAAAATTTTGATGATTTACAGGTAGATGACGAAATCGTTGCCACAGTAAAGGGCAAGGTTGAAATGCACCAGCACGACCAAAATGGCAAATCGTTTAGGATGACTATAAAAGAAGTTAATTTGGAACTCCCGGGCGCTAAACCAATGGGTGTTGCAAAGGCCATGTCTGAAGCACAGAAAAAGAGGCAACCATGATTGAAATAAACATGATGGTTATAATGATAGGGGCTTTAATTTATCTCCGTGTTGCTATGGCAGATGAAGATTTCTTAGAAATTGCCGAAACTATCGCTTCCTTTCTAAATGGGAAGCTACCTCCTTTTGTTTATAAGGAAGAAAGGATTTATGAAGAAAGAACTTATAAAGAAAAGCCTATCGGGGGGAAAGTAGCCGCCAGCAAAAGTAAGCGTGGGGACTTTGTTACACTTTTAAGTGAGAACAAAGAGCAACTAGAAGAAGTTGGCATAACTAATTTTTCTACAGATAATAATGGTATCCGAGGCAACATCGCTGGACTTGGGCAAATGTTACATGACACTAAACATCTTGATGAATCTGCCGATGTTCTAACAGACAAAAAGGGTAATATTAAAAGAAAAATTACACCGTTAGCACCAGGGCAAAAAACTGTTGAAGAAGCTATGGCTGAAGCAAAGGAGTTTAAAAGAGTATGAACCTCGGTGAAATAAAAGCAGAATTAGAACTTCATGTGCGAGATGCTTCCCTGTCAGCTTATTTCACAACCTGGACAAATGACGCTGTTTATGAAATCGCAAACGATTTTTCTTTACCTGCTTTAAAACTGGAAGAACCAACTACTTTAGAGGTAACAGAAGATGATTGGCTTTACGACATGCCTAATACATACATGAAGAATCTGTATAAATGCTATGATTCTAATTATTTCAAAATTACTATCAAACGCAGTCTTGATGACATCGATGCAATTGATATTAACCATGACGAGACTGGCGATAACGTAGCAACCGTGGCTGTAAGGAATTCACGGTTAGGTATTTATCCTATGGCGGATGAAACCATAAATCTGTGGTTTTACAAGAAGCCTACTGCCCTTGTAGATGACGACGATGAACTGGACAGTATCCCAAAAGAGTATCATAGAAGGGTGATTATACCTAAAGTGGTTATTCAAAACTATCAATTTCTTATGGATATGACCGTTAATGCACCCCACAAGAGTTTACAGTGGTGGAAGGCTAATTATCATGCTGGTCTTTTTGGTGATACGTCTGACGTAGGTATGGTAAATTGTTTCGCAAGGGATAAAAAAATACGAAAAACTGGGGGCCGCAATCCCCTTCCTTAAGCGAATAAAGGTTTATTTATGTTTTTTTACTGGTTGAAAAATAGCTCTTTCAGTCTCCCAATTTCGTTTCAATCGTTGGGAAATTATATCTTGAGATATGCCTATAGTCCTTGCCCATTGAGCAATAGTTTTAATTACGCCATTAATGGTAATCAAATGATTAGTTCTTCTGTTGTTAGCTTGGGTTTTTCTATCTTCCCAAATACAATTTTTAGGAAAATAACCTTTATTGTTATCAACTCGTTCTATAGTAAGATTTCGCGAAGGGCGTTTACCCATATCTTTAAAAAAAGCCATAAAATCATGCTTCCATTCATCGCAGACTGTTATACCGCGACCACCATAATTTTCAAAAGCTTTTTCGGTGGGATTGGTGCATCGTTGGATTATGCCTGACCATGTTTTATATTCAGGAGTAGAATACATGCCATGAGTGAGATTTCTTTTTATGAGAAGTTTGTTCCTAATACAACCACAGCTTTTTGTGCTGCCATTTTTAAGATGACTCGCATGGGCAATGGTTGTATTCCCACAAATACATTTACATTTCCAGCGAACTTGGCCCCATTTATTATTTTTAGCACGTTCAATAACTGTAAGATTGGAAAAAATTTGACCAGTATGATCAATAAAATTATGAGCAGACATAATAAAAACCTCCTGACAAAGGTAACTGACATGGTTAGGAATGGTGAAGCGGCAGGCTGGCGTCAGAGTCCCAACTTTTCGGGGGCTACCCTAGCCGCAAAATAATGGTATAATAATATAAAAACAATGTCAACAAAATAATTTATTGGTGAGGGATTTTAGCGGAAAGTAAATGAACGTTACAAATGAAATAGCAATTAGACATGACAAAAACGCCACAATTCCTACTTCATATATTAGTAGCGAACAACTTGAGACAGGGATACCAGCTTTTAGGTTGTTTCATGCGGTTGGCCTTGAAAATTCGGGGAGTGCTGCAAGAAGGCTTATTGAACAAGGGGGCGCATATATAAACAACAGTAGGGTTGAGTCCTTTGATTACATGGTAACGGCAAATGATATTCAGGATGCAGAAATATTACTAAGGGCTGGGAAAAAGCGATTTCATATAATAGTTATTGAATATACTGAAAAATAATATGTCTCTTGCTTGAAAAGTTCTTACTTTTTAAGCAGGGCAACTGGGCAAATGTAGGGCCTACATCGGGAGAAATTCCGCCTATGTTTGCCCTTTTTTTGTGGTGAAAATGGCTCGAACACTAAAAATATTCAGAGGAACCACCGGTATCAACAACAAGATCGACCCTGTCCGGCTGAAGTACAATTGGAAAACAGGCGTTCAGGAGCTTAAGTCGGGTGTAAATATCGATGTTGACGATACTGGGAGACCGGCCAGGAGAAATGGTCATCTTATTACGGCTTTAACTGGTGCATATTATAGCCTATTTTGTGATGGCGGTGAATGTTTAGCTGTAACCGGGACGGGCCTGAAGGCTATTCGTGCCGATTATACTGAAGTGTCGGTAGCGACTGTGACCGCCGCTGCAAGAATGGATTATTGTCAGTTGGGGAACAGAATCTATTATCTTAACGGGTTTGAGAAAGGGTATGTTGAAAACAGCACTAACTATGCGTGGGTAGTGGGAAGCTATGTAGGACCGAGAACGACAAAGACATTTAGCAGCCCCCCCATAGGACACCTTTTAACGCTGTATAATGGGCATATGTATATCGCTGAGGGAAATGTTGTTTGGCACAGCGAACCTTTTGCTTACGGTGCTTATAACCTATCTCAAAACTTTATCCCATTTTCAAGCAGGGTTAAATTCCTAAGAGCAGTTAACGATGGCATATATGTGGGAGATGAAAAGGATATCTACTTCCATAAGGGTGAGATGCCGAAAGAATTTAAACAAACCAAAGTAGCTAATTATCCAGTGATTGAAGGAACTGCGGAGAAAGTACCTGGATCTCGGATAGGGAAATTAGATATGGAAGTTAACTTTCCGGGCGAAGTAATTATGCTCACAACAAAAGAAGGTATCTGCATTGCGGGGCATGGTGGACAATTTATCAATTTATCTGAAAGACGACTTGATTATCCCAGTACTCAATTTGGTGCTGGTTTGTATAAAGATGGCAAATATATTTCACTATTAAAACCATAAGGAGAAACTAAAATGGCTTTTTTACTAAGCACAGGATTAAGGAACACTTTACTCGGGGATCAGGCTTATATTACCGGAACCGGGATTTCGGCTGATGAAGATGGTGGTGTTTTTACTATTCTTGACACGGGTACTGGATTATTTACTGCTGGCTTTGCACCTGGTGATACCATCACGATAGCAGGTTTTACCGGAACTGGAGCTAACAACCAAATTACTACCGTGGTATCAAATGCTGCAAGCGGAAACGCATTAATTATTGACGGAACATTGGTAGATGATGCTGCTGGTGAAACTGTAATTATTACAGGCGTGGGGAAGTCTTGGATGGATATTTTCAGGTATCATGTTATCCGTGTTTATTCTGGTTCTGCGCCTTCTACTGCTGATCTTGCCGAGTCAGGGACTTTACTTGTCACGATTACGGAAGCAAGTGGGGCTGTCACGGCAGGTTTTTCAACTAATTGCCCGAGCTTTCTTGAAAGTGGTATTTCAGCCGGAGTTATTGGCAAAGATGCTGACGTTCATTCAGGTGTTGGCCTTTCGACAGGAGTAGCAGGGTATTATAGAATGTACGACAACCTGTATGTAACAGGGGCAAGTTCTACTTCGAGAAGGTGCCAAGGTACCGTTGGAACATCCGGAACCCAGTTTATTTTGAGTTCTACCACGATTACACTGTCAGCTACGACTACTTTGGATACGCATAATATTACTTTACCTGCAAGCTAAAATACTGTTTAGGCAGTAAGGGATTATGATTAATGGCTAGTGGTATATTCTATCCAGCAGCAGGTGCAGATGACGGGTATTGGTTTCCACCCAATGCTGCATTTTATGCAATATATGACGGGCAATTTGGAAGTAGCACCTCTAGGCATAATGCGTGGGTGTGTTTTGACAGCGTTACGATTCCCCAAGGGTCTGTTATAACGTCTGCTTATGTTACGTTTCAGGCATTATCGAATCAAAGCGGAACTAATTGTAATGTTGAGTGTTTTTTTGAAGATGTTGATGATGCAGCTCCCCCAACGAATACCACCGAAGCCAACGCATTATCATTAACATCTCCTGTTGAATGGAACAATGTTCCTGCATGGACAATAAATACTGACTATGACACGCCGGAACTAAAAACCATTTTACAGCCAGTTATTGATAGGCCAGGGTTTTTCTCGGGTCACAAAGTTCAGATAGTTGTTAAAACCAATTTATCATCGGATCTTAGCACAGTTAGATCATTTAAGACTCTGGATCAATGGGGGAGTGATTATGCAGAACTCCATGTTGAATGGACTCCCCCGACTTTTGAAATAAGGGCTACTATCCCTCAGTTTGAACCTGAGCTTTTAGGGAGCGGGTATCTTAATTTTTTAATTCCACCTTTTGAAGCTGGCTTGTGGGTGCCGCCGTTTATTACTGCCGATATTCCAAGTTTTACTGCTATTCTGGCAGGGCATGACAATGTTACTCACATGGACAGTGAAGATGGCTTTATTACAATGCCGTCGTTCACTGCCAGCCTGACCGCTACCCCCCAAGCTTCTATAGCGGCGGATATACCAGCTTTTACCGCAGCGGGGTTTTTAACGCACCCGGGACAGGTAAGAGCCACACTTCCGGCATTTGCCGCTTTGGTAGAGGCCAGTCAAGCCGGGACAATTGAAATAGAATTACCCGCCCTGACAGCGGAATTATTGGGTAGCGCACGGGCAGAGGCAACGGTACCGAGCCTTGAAGTTGATCTTAGCGGTGTCGTAGGGATAGTTATAAATGGTGACGCAACGTTACCGAGCCTTACTGCCGCCGGGACTGGTACAGTTGAAATAATTGGAGATATAGAAGCTACACTCCCGACAATCAGAACTGCCATGCAGGGAACGGCGGGAAAGATAGCTTCATTAGCAGCTACATTACCGAGCCTTGAAGCATCTCTAATAGCTCATCCAGGTTCCGATGGAGATATCAACGTCACTATTCCAGGGATTATAGCTTTAGGGAACGTATGGGAAAGTGGAAGATTTGATTCGTGCGGTATTCTTGCATACCCCGATGTATTTGATTGTGCGGGAGAGATTGAAGCTGCCATACCGTCTTTCACTGCGAGTTTAACGGAGTCATAATGGATTATCTTGGCCTTGCTACAAATTTAGCTAACATTGCGATTACACAATATTGTCACTTCAATTTTAACAGTATGTGTAAATTCGGAGATGTTTATTTAGGGGCCAACGAAGATGGAATACATACCCTTGGTGGCGGGACGGATAACGGGACTGATATAGACGCCTTTCTTGAACTGGCACTTAGCGATTGGGGAATATCGGAATTTAAAAGAATCCGGAGGTTATTCATCGGTTACGAAACAAATGGCAACCTATTATTTACCATTAAAGACGATGAAGATGATTCGTGGACAGCTACACTTGAATATCACAGGTTCGGGTACGACAGACAGACGGGAAACGAAATAGACGGAAGAAGGGATAAGGTCGGAAGATATTGGAGTATCAGGATTGATAACATAGATGGGGCAGAATTTGCTATCGACTCTATTGAAGTATTAGCAGTAATCCTAAGCAGAAGGCCCAAATAATGGCACTAAGATTTCAAACATCTGGAGATATCAATAAGGCCGGCCAGTTAAAAGGCGTTGGGCTGAATGTATTGGAATTGCTTAAAAGAAAGATGTCTTTTCAGGACTTATTTCAAGGGGTTGAAACATTACGCTATGACAACGGGACTGTTATTATTGCCAGGGTTGCAGGGGCGATAGATATTCTAACTATTCATGTGCCTGAAATTGTAGAAGCTGAAGCTGAAATCGAGGCTGAAGCTGAAATTGAAATTCCCGAAGTTGAGCATATACGAACATATATGTATTCGATAATTTTACAAAAGCCATTAGACATACCCGCTTCTAAATGGCTTGATGAAACAACTGAACCATTACCGGGAATAGAAGCTACAGACCTTTTCGAGAGACTGTATTTGAAGATAGTTTATGATCCTACAAACGAAGAAATAATAAACGGAGAGGTTACGGGTGGAGAGCTTACATTAACGTGGATGGATAAAGAAGAAGTCTCAAAAACCCATACGATTAAAGATATTATGTCCGAAGTTTTATATAGAAATTGGACGCCATATTGGACAAGTCCTACCAAGTCAAAAAAACGAGTAAGTTGTGGGCCAGCGGTTTCTTATGTCAGAGATTTAGGTGTGATCAGACACCAGTATCACTATATTATCAGATTGCCGGATGGAACGAAAGTATCTATTTCTCTTACACAATTTGCAATTGCAGTATGGGCTACTAAAAAAGAATTCGAGAGCGGTTCTGTTGTTGAATATCAGAATATCGAACAGACTAATTTTTATAGTGAACACGTAGAAGAAAAAAGTGCGGCTGTTCCCCAAGGAGCTACATCAACCTTTATAGATCCAGCCGCAACAGCGTATTATAACCGAAATGAAAGACGTGGCGGGAACGTATACTCTCAATGGGTATCTGGCTATAGCGATTTTGATATTAATGAGGAAACAGGTGTTTATTCTGTAATATATCCCGACATTCCTAACTCATATCCAGATGGTAGATATGTTGCTATGTACGCTAGATATCTTGGAGATGGTAAGTTTAAAGTACGAACTTATTTTAGTGAGCCTAAAAAAGAGTATCATGTTAATCCTGAAACCGGAGATGAATATTGGATATGGATTTATGCAGAACCCAAAGAGAACTTCCCTGATATTTTGCAATTTGGATATCATAATGGCATGGAACTTATACATACTGAATACCGGTATGGAGGGTCTCACGATACCATAATAGACGAATGGGTTTGCAGGGCAGATATAAATTCGGGAATTGAAGCAAACGAAGCCAATGTTCTTGATGAAAACGAAGTGTTTGGATTCGGTAAAACCATAACGCATTTTGGCGGAAATTTGGAAGATAATATAGGTACCGTAGACATATCACAGATAAAGTTTACGGGATCTGTTTCGATAGATGAATTTGAAGTTGAGACCATCTCTGACCCCTATACCGTTTATATTGAACTGATCGGTGGTATCAAGCCCGGAGAAGAAGAAAGACAAAAAAATTATGCTACCTTCGAGGTAAGAAATGGAGAAGTTGATTACCTAACCCTTTATATAGATGAAGAATTAGATAAAGACTATGCTCCTGAACCGTCAATACTGCATAATTCCGAACGGGATTTATTAGACGGTATGAGTGATTATGTGTCTTCGTCTGATGATCTAAGTGTATTTTTACAAGATAAAATAGAAGAGATTGATTCAGCGGGCTTTTTTGTAAGCGCTCATGCTTTAATGGCAAAGGAGGTTTTATAATGAGTGGTGTCGATAATATAACTGTAAATACAGTGTATTTACCAGGAGAATCGGCGGGAGAGAAGGTTAGCGGTTTAGTTAGCGAAAGATTTGCAAATGCCAAGTCTTATGGAGATTCTGCACAGACTGCGGCTAAAAGCGCTCTTAGTTCGCTATCAAGCCTTTTTGCGAGAGCTGATATGCCAACGTCCAATATATCTTATGCATTTCAGGATATTACGCTTGAATCAGATATAAGAGACGACAGGCCAGAGCCACCGAGCGACAGTGCCTTAATTCCTGGGGATGTTGTCGAGGTTCAAGTCCCGGATTTTGAAGGAATTGTTGTCCCGAATATTATTATTCCTACATTCGACATTGCCGAACCCACTTCAGAGAGTTTTACATATGAAGAAGCAGCATATCAGTCAGATTTGTTGGATGCTTTAAAGGTTGCTCTTGAAGGTCTTATTGAAAACGGTGGTACGGGGCTTGGAGCAACGATAGAAGCTGCTCTTTGGGCAAGGGCAAGAGCAAGGCAGGATACAGTAAATGAACGTGTCTATGAAGAAGCGAATGATTATTTTGCTTCAAGGGGCTTTAATTTACCACCTGGTGCTCTTGCGGGAAGATTATATGAAACTGCTGTCGAACAAACAAGGGCAGATGCCCAACTTAATTACGAAATATCAATTAAACAAGCTGATCTTGCTTACAATGCCAGTCAAATGGCTTTAGAAACATCAACCAAACTGGAAGGCATTAGTCAGGGGCTTGCGGATAAAATAGCTGATAGAGCATATCAATTTGCCAAAGACGCCGTAACCGTTGTCGTAGATGTTTACAATGCTAAAGTTAATGCCTTTGCAACAAGACTTCGAGCAAAGGAATCAGAAATTGGAATCGAAGAGGTAAGGGCAAATGTTAAGATAGCTTCAAATAAACACCTGCTTGATAAGTATGCCGCAGAGATTGAGGCTTATAAAGTGAATGTTGCGAGTGAACTTGCTATCGTTGAGAACATCGCAAAGGTGTATAGCTATAGAGTTATGGGTTATGAAGCTGATGCGAAGGTAGCCGCTTCTGATTTAGATGCTCAGATAAAAGTGTATCAAGGAAATATTGACCAGGCATACAATGAAACACGACTCACACTTGCGGAAGCTGACATGACTCTTCGTTCATATCTTGGGGCTTTAGCCCTTCAATTAGGTGCAGAAAAAGCCGCTGGTAATATAGCTGCTCAATTAGCTGCAAGCGCCCTAAGTGCTGTTAATGCTTCAGCAGGTCTTAGCTATTCGGTTGGTAGAAGCAGAGCTGATACTTTAAGTAACGCTGCTTCAATTTCTCAATCTCATACAAAAACAGAAACGCTAAATCAAGATTAAAAACAAGCGTTAAGTGAAGGAGATCAAGATGGCAAGAATGTCTTTAAATTTTGCGGCCATAGAAGAAAGATTTGACAGAATAAGAAAGGAAAAGAGAGTTGCACGTAGCGAACAGTCTCTTCGTTTAGCTGAATTGAAACGTGAGGGTGAATTTAATATAGAGGCCAGAAAGCAAGAAGGGCTTACTCGCAGAGCAGGAATGCCAAAACCTTGGTTTGACCGAAGGCATGAAGAATTGCAGCAACGGGCTGAAGCCGAAGCAACGTTAGAACAACTTGAAGTTACTGAAACAGGCTTGGAAGAGCGCCGTAAACTCTCAGATGTTGCAGCGGAAAGACGGGCAAAGATACAATTTGGTGCTGGAAGTCCTGCTATGATTACTGCAGGAGCGAGAAAAACGGCGGCTGGAAGATTGGCTAGCGTTGGAGAGGCAAAGGAAAAAGCCGAAACAACAAAACTTAATTTAGAAGATTATGATCGTAATGCTAGTGGCTTACTTTATAAACTTGGAATGATAACCTATTTAGACGGAGAGAAGCAAATAAACCCTGCGGCAAATCGTTTATTTCGGATGCATGAAGCTATGGCAGCAGAAGATCCAGAGGAAGCAATGAGGGCGTTAGAGTTTGGACTTGAAAGTATAAATGCCAAAAAAGCAGAGCGGTTGGAAAATAAAGATCTAACCGATGAAGAGATAGCGGCGAAGAGAGCACAAATAAATAAAGAAAACCAAGTGGAAAAAGAAATGGAGCAAGAAGCGCTTTTAAAAGAACAATTTCCATCTCTTATAAAAACCCCTAAAATGATGCTTGAGGAGATGAAACCATCGGGAGCAAGGCTCACGCAACGCAAAATGACAGGGGGAGCACGCACTGGGATACTAGGAGATATCAGGAAACCAGGAAAATGGTTTAAAAGTTATGCAGATTTACGCGAAGCGGCAAGACAAAGGATTTAATAAAAGTGGCAAATGATATTTTAACTAACGATCAAAAGCTTGAACTTCTTGATGAAGCGGAAGGAAAGCCTGTGTTCTCAGGTTCGTATCTATCTGATGCGCAGAAGCTTGAACTTCTTGATGAAGAAATAGCTGAAAGGGAGACTCAAAAACAGGCTAAGATAGCCGAAGAAGAACACGGCGTTGTCGGTGAATTCGTGGCTGGTCTTGGTCGTGGTGCGCTTAGGGTTGCTGCTACTCCTTTTGAACTAGCTGATATAGCTGGTGAAGCTATCAGATTTGAAGGACTTGAAAAGGTCGGTGAAGCTGGTGCCAGAGGAATTGAGGAATACATTGAGGAAAGCCCGCGGTTAAGACGGTCGGAAAGTATATCTAAGAATATCTTAAACGCACCTGAGTTATGGACAGACCCGAACTGGTATGCTTCTTTGGTTGGTGAAGGGTTGCCTACTATCTTATCGATGCTGGTTCCGGGCATGGCTGCTGGAAAGGTTGCTAAGGTAGCTGGACTTACTAAAAAAGGAATAAGGGCGGCACAGATAGCGGGTGGACTTGGAGCGGCGACTACCCTTGAAGCTGGTGGAGCTGCTGAAAATATACGACAATACGAGAAACGAACTGGAAAGGCTGTACCGATAGGCACGAAACTTCAGGCGGTTATAGGAACTGGAGTTGTAGCAGGCGGCCTTGAATTTGTACCTATACTTGCATTATTAGGAAGAAAAGCTGCGACAAAGTTAATATCAAGGGTGCTAGTCGGGATGGTGGCAGAAGGTTCTACAGAGGGCGCTCAAGAATTAGTTGCCAATGCGTTTGCCCAGGCGGGATACGACCCTGACCAGAGAATGGTTGATGGAGTTGTTGAGTCAATTGTTGGCGGGGCCCTTCTTGGCGGTGGGATGGGAACTATTTCAAAGGCTACTTCAGAAGCTACTAATTTCATTCAGAAAATTGAAGAAGTAGACCCGAATGAAGTTGTTGATATA
>SDBU01008234.1_pt1 | contig 11897 bp, 7 predicted proteins | sample 2277071 | NCBI WGS metagenome assembly SDBU01 (sample SAMN10397929, study PRJNA504765) | marine sediment metagenome | isolation source: marine sediment core GS08_GC12, 126 cmbsf | place: Arctic Ocean: Gakkel Ridge, Loki's castle | collected 2008
ACCACCACCGAGGTCATAAACGGCGATAGTCTCATCCTTTTTCTTATCCAATCCGTAGGCGAGGGAGGCAGCCGTTGGCTCGTTAACTATTCGTAATACTTCAAGCCCGGCTATTTTGCCAGCATCCTTGGTTGCCTGCCGCTGACTATCGTTGAAGTAGGCGGGCACGGTAATTACCGCTTCAGTAACCTTCTCACCAAGGTAAGCCTCGGCATCCGTCTTAAGTTTTTGTATAATCATAGCTGAGATTTCGGGTGGGCTATACTCCTTATTGCCCATTATCACCCGCGAATCACCATTGGGAGCCTTTGTTATTTTGTAACTCTTGCGACGGGCGTCTTCTTCTATTGGGAGCTCCCGTCCTGCCGGTTCTCCCCACTTGCGTCCCATAAAGCGCTTAATGCTGTAGATGGTGTTCTCAGGGTTGACGATAGCCTGGCGTTTAGCTATTTGCCCGACTAAGCGCTCACCATTCTTACTTATGGCTACCACCGAAGGAGTGAGGTTACTCCCTTCAGCGTTAGGAATGATTTTTGGCTCTCCGGCCTCCATCACTGCCACCTCGCTGAGAGTTGTGCCCAAATCAATACCTATAACTTTTGCCATTATTTATTCCTCCTTTTTCTCCTCTCCTTCTCCATTGCCCACTACTACCATAGCTGGGCGAATAACCCTATCATGTAACTTGTAGCCCTTCTGCAGCTCCTCAACAACTATTCCCTCTTTACCTTTACCGTGCATTGCTGCCTCGTGGAACTTGGGGTCAAATGGTTCCCCCAGTGCCTTAATTGGGGAAAGTCCTTGTACTTCTAGGCTTGCCTGGAGCTTGCGCTCGATAAGCCTGATACCATCTACCCAGGTAAGTCGGGCTAGATGGGGTGGAATGGAGGTAAAGGCTCGTTCCAAATCATCAAGTATAGGCAAAAGGTTAAACATAAGCGAAGCGTTGGCGAACTTGCCAATTTCTTCCTTTTCCTGCTCACTGCGTCGCTTATAGTTAATAAAGTCTGCCTGGGCTCTTTGCCAGTTAGCCAGATAGCCCTCGGCCTTTGCCTTTTCCTCGGTCAGGGACTGCTTTAATGCCCCTGTATCCTCCTCAGTCACCTCAGGTTCTACTTCGCTGGTTAAACCTTCTTCTGGCTCTTCTTGTTTCATCATTATCTATCTTACCCCCTTGGGTTTTTGTTTAATAATATAAGAGAGGTAAAGTCTCTCTTTAACCCGTTATCAATTGGTATTATCCAGTGTTAAGTCGATGGGTATTTCCTCTCCATATAGCTCAGCTACCAATCTGCTCAGCACTGAGGATAGGTAGTCTACAGTGGAGATAGCACGGGCGTAGGGCATTCGGGTAGGCCCGACCACACCTATAGTGCCAACGGCTTCATTGGAAAGACCATATCCGCTGATGACCACGCTGTAGTTGTGAATAACCTCTGCCTTATTCTCCTTGCCTATAACTACCTGCACCCCCTGGTTGGCTAGCCCCTGGGGGACAATAATCCTCAGCAGATTCCTGTGCTCAACTAATTCCATTAAGGCTAGCATCCGCTGGCTATGGGCAAACTCTGGCTGGCTAAGCATAAAGTGCAAGCCATCAAGGTAAGGCTCTTCATACTCCTGCTCATCTTCAGCCTCCATTACCTTTAGTAGGCAATCAGTTATCTGCTGTTCGGTAGGTGAAAGCTCTGTGCCTTTAGCTAAAATTTGTGAGCTGGTCAAGCCAGAATAAGTAGTATTTAGTTTATTGGCGATAGCCGTTAGCTCCGATTGAGATATAACCTGGGCAAAGGTTATTAGCTGTTGTTTTGCCTTGGCGCCACGAAGGACAAGGACAAGCAGTGCCAGAGAGTCGTGCAGGGCAACCAACTCCAGATGCTTGAATTGGCAAGCTACCGGCTTGGGCATAGTAACTACAGCCACATTTTGAACCAATTGAGCTAAGAGTGTTGTCGCCAGTCTAAGCCACTGCTCAAGCTCACTCTCCCTTTGGTGGAAGAGGTGACTTATCAAGCGCTGCTCAGCTAGAGGGAGCTGGATGTCCCTTAGAGTCTCTACATAGTAGCGGTAGCCTTTGTCTGAGGGTATGCTTCCGGCTGAGGGGTAAGGGCGAATAATGTAGCCCTCTTGCTCTAGGTGTGCCATCTCATTGCGGATAGTAGCTGCACTTACCCCCAGCTCATAGTCATTGATGATACTCTGTGATGATACTGGTGTTGCCCTGGCAATATATTGTCCCACTATAGACCTGAGTATTGTGCCTGTTCTGGAAGTAAACATCTCTACCTCCAATTAGCAGTCTAAGCCTGAGACTGCTAATCACTATTTAATTTAACCACTTCCAGTCATTACTTGTCAAGAGTAAAGATGGCGATTGATTAGAAACCCCACCTATGTTATATTTAGGTAAATGGATATTAGCTGGCTAGGGCACTCTTGCTTCAGGATTAGTTGTAGGCATGCCACAGTTATTACCGACCCTTACTCACCAAATCTGGGCTACTCATTGGGTAAGCCTACCGCCCGTATTGTAACTGTAAGTCATCAGCACATGGGTCATTCCTATGTTCAGGGCATTGGTGGTGAACCAAGGCTGGTTACTGGACCCGGTGAGTATGAAATCAGCGGTGTCCTGATTATAGGGATAGCGACCTTCCATGATGCCGAGGGGGGCAGAAAACGGGGTAGAAACACTGTCTATCTTATGGAGGTAGATGAGGTATCGGTATGTCACCTTGGTGACCTGGGGCATGTGCTTACTGCTGAGCAGGTAGAGGAGCTAGGCAATGTGGATGTGCTACTGCTTCCAGTAGGTGGAGTGTCCACTATTAATGCCCCTATGGCAGCCGAGGTAGTTCGACAGCTTGAGCCAAAGGTGGTGGTTCCTATGCACTACAAGACCTCAGCACTGAGCCGGGAGCTGGAGCTGGAGCCAGTGGAAAGGTTCCTCAAGGAGATAGGGGTAAGGCAGGTCGAGCCTCAACCCAAGCTGTCCCTTACCAGGTCAAGCCTGCCTGTCAGCACCCAGGTCTTTTTGCTTGACTATTGAGCTTCTCTGTTATAAGGGGGCTAGAGCCTAAATGCCTTTACTGTCAGTATAATCATGGTGGTTAATATTGCCAGCATGGTCAGGAGCAGAGCGCTACCTAGATAGATTAACCATTTTATCCAGTTAGGGGTGGTTGATTGAGGCGATGGCTCAGGTGGTGATGATGACTCAATGGTGAAAGCGCTAACAGCACTCCAGGCACTGTAACTACTAGAGCTAATACCTCTGACCTTCCAGTAGTAGGTGGTATCATAGTCTAGGCTTATGTCACTTTGCCAGGCAGTACTGGGTAGGGCATAGTCGCCAATTTTTATGATTATGGGATTAGTAAAAGAAGCATCAGTAGATACTAGTAGCTCATAGCTATCGGCACCGGCTATGGCACTCCACTGAAATATTGGTTTTAGCGGCACCACTCGGCCACTAGCTTCAGGGCTATAAAGCTCGGGGGCAGTTGAGGGCGATAATGACTCTGATGATGACTCGGGTGGTGTTAGGCCTGGCGGTACTGATGACCTAGTAATGAAAGCGCTAACAGCACTCCAGGCACTGTAACTACTGGAGCTAATACCTCTGACCTTCCAGTAGTGGGTGGTATTGTAGTCTAGGCTTATATCACTCTGCCAGGCAGTGGTAGGTAGAGCTCTCTTGATTATAGGATTATTGAAGGAAATATTGGTAGCTACTAATAACTCATAGCTTTCGGCATCGGCTATGGCACTCCACTGGAATATAGGTCTTAACTCTATACTTTTAGCCCCGGCTCCAGGACTTCTGAGGCTGGGAGCAATAACACTAGAGCCGAGGCTGGTGGTAAACGACCCTGTAGCTGACCAGGGACTTATCAGTGGTTCGGTGACTCTCACTTGCCAAAAATATGTAGTAGCTAGCTTAAGTTGTTCTGGCAACCGAACTGAGCTTGCTTTAGTACTACCCTCAAAAAGAATGCTAGAGAAGTCAGTATCATAGTCAAGGTGCCACTCATAGTTAGTGGCACCGCTTACTGTCTTCCATTCAAGGTTGACATTTCTAGTGTCTATGCCTGGTGTTTGGTCAGGTGGTGAGGTCAGAGTAACTGGTACTGCCAGACTATCAGTAAAGGTCATCAACCTAGTATTAGTAGTATCAACTGACCACAGCTTGTTCCCAGACAGCCACAATCCAGTTAGCTTGGTGCCATCGTCAAGCCCGCGGGTTACTGTTTCAAATGTTGGTCCCAGTGAATATGATGAATTAAGGCAGCGCTCCATACCCCCCTCCTTATTGGCTGCATCTACTGGTTGGGAGTTAGTGGCATATAGTGTGCCCTCAGCCGAGACTACCAATTGATTAATCACGGCACCAGCGGTAGCACTAATAGGCAGTGTGTTATCTATGCTTTGCCACTCAGTACTCTTGCCAATGATGAAGCGATAGATGCGCTCCTTATCCTCTGTTGTTGCTTCCGTGTTACTGGCAGCATAGACAGTATCATTGTGGCTATAATCTGGGTCAAAGGCAACAACTATGGAGCCGGTTAGGGGTGGTGTGGTAGCATCTGGGGGTAGCGGCTCAAATGTGGTGCCATTATCCTCGGACAGTAAAACCCAGCCGTTGCTATTACCCACCAGGATGGTCTTATCCTGCTCATAGTTGGGTGATAGGGCTATAGAGTTTAAAAATTGGCTGCCAGCCACTGCCGGGGTAGAGTAGGTTAAACCACTGTCAGTTGTGTGATAGACCAGTCCCAGGTCATTAATGGCATCAAAACTGCCAACAAACAGGGTATTATCATTAACTACAGCCCATATGTCAATGGGGAATGGGGCACTTTGGCGTATGAAGTTCTGCCCATCATCTGTTGATTTCCATATTGCTGGATTGCTGTTACTAATCCCGGCTAAGAATACCACTTGGCTATCATTACCGTATTGTGGGGAAAGCTCAACCAGATTGATGCTGCCTACATCAGCCAGGGTGCTGGTAAATACCCTTTCCCATCTAGCTCCGCCATTTAGGCTACGCCATAGGCTATGTTCGCTGCCCAGGGTGAGCATAAACAGGGTGTTATCCTGGCTATAATTAGGGGATAGTGCCAGGTCAATAATGCCATTCTTACTAATCTTGGTATCAATTAAGCTGAGCTGGTTCCAAGTAACACCGCCATCTGTAGAATAGGAGAAGGCGCTCTCAGTGCCACTGGTAGCAGCGTATGCCCTACCGCTGTCAGCAAAGTCAGCCGCCATAAGCACATAGGTTTTAGAGTCTCCGGTTGGCTCTTTGGTGCTCCCTGCCCAGTTGCTCCCACCATCGGTGCTGAAGTAAATCTGGGCGCTACCGGCGGTGCCAGCCAGCAGGTTGGCAGAGGAGGCATTGTCTGTAATAGCCAGAGCTGCAACATCAATATTATCTAGGCCGTAGGCAGAGCCAATATCAAGGTCGATAGCTAATGAGCTGTTTGGTGCAACTACACCATTGATTCTATAGACATCACCATTGTTACTGCCGGTATCAATAGCTACGAACAGGACATAGTGTCCGCTGGGTACATTATAGTCATAGTCGCTGGGGAAGGCAATAGACGCTGAGTTATCTACAACCACCGAGGTTGGGATTCCAGAGTTATCCTTATCCAACCTGGCATCACCTACAGTTTTGCTCCAGTCGGCATCACTAATCTTGGTGGTAACAAAGGTATCCTTCTCATCAGTGACCACAGCTACGAGCTGCCTGTCAGTAGTGAAGTTTGAGGAGAAAGCTATCGCATAGACATCATAGCTACCTATATTGGTATCTATCCAACTGGGGAGTAGCTCGTTTTCATCCAGGGTATAGACACCGCCGTATTGTGGGCTATCAATGTCTCTGGTGCCGACAGCGATAATGTTGTTGCTACCCAGTGGGGCAACATCAATGGAGGTGATTTCTATATTGTTGTTGCCAGCCCCACCAGGGTTTGGTGGTAGTGGGGTGAAACTGCTACCAGCATCGGTGGACTTATAGACATTAGATGGGGTGGCGTAGAAGATAGTATTGGCATCATTGGGAGCAGTGGCTATATCAACTATGGTGTCGGTGACCTTTCCAATATATGACCAACTTCTACCTTCGTCAGTGGACTTATACAGGGTGTAGGTAAGACCTTTGGCATAAGCGTAGAGGGTGCCATCAATAGCCATAGTCAGGTGCTGGACATCTGAGCCGTTAGCCAGCACCCAGTTACCCACCTTGCCCTCGGTGGGGATATTAAGCCTAGACCATTTAACTTCATCTGGGGCAGCAACTGCTGAAGTGAGGGGAGAGATTGAGCCGAGCAGGCTTAGTAGCAGGAGCAGTTCCACAGCAAACTTTATTGTCGCCATATGGCAAATTTTAGCCTTGCTATAAGGCGAAAGTCAATATGGTGCGCCACTACACTTTCCGGTAAGCTTCCCTTCGGTGCTTAATAAGGATAAATCCTAAATACTAATATCTAAACTCTAAACAAATTCTAATTTCAAAATGACAAACTGTTTTTGAGTTTTAAACGTTGGTCATTTGAATTTGTTCCGAAAATAGAATGCCTTAATCCTCCTGTCATTCTGAGCCCCTTCGCTTCCTGTCATTCTGAGCGAAGCGAAGAATCTCGTGGCGCTCAGGGCAGGCTCTGGTGAAGAATCTCAAACCTCCTTTAGACCCTTCCCCTTCGCTTTCTCTCAGGGTCAGGGTGACAAAGGGGGAACGTTTGAACTCTATCTTATAGGAGGTCACTGTTTTTCAGACCCCTTTTAACCTGGTCGAGGGGAATAGATGGTTCATCCTTTCGCTCGGCAATGAGACGTAGATCTTCTAAATCCTCGAGCAATTCCCCATATTCTTCGATATCTAAAATAACAGCCATTTTTTCACCAGCCTCGTCGGTGATGAACCTCTTCCCGTTTATTCTGGCCATAAATCTACCTCCTGCCACTTTCTAGACTAAGTTGATGATAGGAAGATACATTCATATCATCATTTATTATAGCTTTGGAAGTTTAGATTGTAAAGTGTGGTAAGGAGAGTCAAAGAGGGGCTTTGCCCCATCCTTTTTCCCTGTCATTCTGAGCCCTTCGCTTCTTGTCATTCTGAGGGAGCAAAGCAACCGAAGAATCTCGCTCAGGGTAAACTCCGCGAAGAATCTCATGGCGCTCAGGACAGGCTGAGCGAAGCAATCTCTAAGACGGGATTGCCACGCTTCGCTCGCAATGACACAGGGTAAAAGAGAAGAGCCCCCCGAATTTCGGGGGGCTCTCGGAGTATCTGGTTAGGTGTTACCCTTCAAGCTTGAATCAGGCTACTCGTCTGGTTCTGACTATCAGGATAATCACCGCTAGCGCTAGAACTGCACCAACAGCGATTATTACCCAGATATAGCCTGGGGTTACTGCGGGTGCCGCTGGTGGGTGAGCCTCAGTAACATGCGTCTCTAGAGCCGCTTCAGCGTCAAAGGTCAAGCCGCACTGAGGACAGGTGTATACTACTGCTTCTGGTTCTGCTATGGTAGTGAACACTCTCGTCACCCAGGCGCCTTGGTCGATGTACTCGCTTACCCAGTCTTGAACACTAACAGCTCTCACCCTCCAGTAGTAGGTGGTGGAGTAGTCAAGGTCTACATCACTGGCAAAGAATGGGACTTCAAGCAGAGCTCCGCTGTCCAAGGTCTTGTCGATGACAAGACCAGCAAAATTCGGATACGTAGCTACCTGTAACTCATAGGCAGTAGCCCCAGCGACCGTTTCCCAGATAAATGTAGGCGTGAGGGAGACATCAGTAGCAGCTTGTGCTAGAGCAATGACGGTAGGTGCCGCTATTGCTACTGGTGCTACTGCTTCGGCATCAACTAGGGCAAACGGCGTGCCGGCCAGGTCCGTAATAGCTGGGATGGTGGTAATCGTGGCGCTGACCCAGCAGAAGCCACTGAAGGTGTTGACACCTTGGGTAGCGGCAGCACCGGCGACAGTGGGAACGCATTTCACCCAGTTGCCTTGGAGCGTACTCCAGACATAAACCTCGGTATTCGCGGTGACATTTGCGTTGTAGAACTTAATCAGGACTTGAGCACCAGCAATATTGAGCTGGGGAGCTGCGGGGTTGTCCACCAGATAGACATCGTAGAAACCACCAGCCACTGCCGGCAATGGAGTTGCGGCTTGTGGGTTCTCAGCATAGTTGGCGACACCAATCATGTCTGCTGCCACCGGTATCCAAGCGACGCCTGGCGCAGTTATTGCTGTTACATCCACACCTACGGTCGTCTTGGTGATTAAGGATACTGCTGTCGTGCCGGCTATAAAAGCACCAGTGGCACTGGCACCCAGGTATCCCGTGGTGTTCACGAGCATGGTTGCCGCGGTTGCCCCTACGATGGTGCCTGCCGCCGGACCAGTAGCCGCCCCCCACCAGTTGTGAGTGGCATTGACTGTACCGACAACAGCAGTATAAACGTTCAGGGTGTTCCCCGTAATCTGGTTGAACATTATATTGATGTTAGCTGGGACTGCCCCTGCTGCTACATTCACCGCGTAAGCAGGGCTACTGCTGATAGTGTTGTTATAGATAGAAGGTGTGCTAGCACCAGTAGCAATATCAATGGCAGCCACACCGAGAGGTAGAGTAGTGCTGACCGCAATACCGCAGTTCGTGATTGTGCTGTCTTTGACAGTTATCACACCACCATCAATATCAAGTGCCATGTTCAGAGCACTGAAGCTGCTGGTGGTAACACTCGCCACACCAGCAGTAATTTTAACACCACTTCCGCTGCCTCCGGCAAAGATACCACTGCTGATTGCAGTTGGAAGTAGAGTAGTACCCCCGGCGTTATCAATAGCTATGTCATTAACGCCAGCGACAGTACTATCTACCAGGAAGCTGCAGCCACTAATAGTCAGACCATTCGTGTCAACATCAATACCGGTGTCGTCAATGGCACCCAGCGTGGTGTCAAAGGTGCAGTTGCTGATAGTGCCGCCGAGCGCACCCGCATTGTTGTAAAAGACCATGGTCTGTGCCACTGTTGTGGTGGCTAGACCTGACTTGGTGAAGGTACAGTTCTGGACAGTGGCTTTGTCACCGGTGATTATCAGCGCGTTTCCGCCGGCTAACAGTCCTTTGACTGTAAAGCCGTCAAAGACTACACCGGGTATTAAGGCGGTACCATCGCCGCTGATTGTCACTTGTCCGCCGACACCACTAGAATCAATATCGGCAATAATGGTGTCTAATGCCGACCCGGTAGAGACAAAGGTCAGCGCTTTGTCAATATCTATAGTCTCGTCGTAGGAGCCTGGTTCGACCTTTATGGTGAAGCCAGCTAAGGCGGCACCGATGGCGTTGGCTAGGTTGCCGGGTCCAGTCCAGGATGACATCAGTATCCCAGCGGCGTTATAGACTGTAACTGTACCGGGATCCGGCAGAACTATTGGCGCGATTATGGTGTAGGCAGCTGATGTTACCGCCAGCTCCTGAGAGGTGGCTACCGTCAGGGTATAACTGCCAGGAGTGGCCGGATTGGTAATACCACCGGTGAAAGAAAGCCGTACCTCAGCACCCTCACCAATTCTAGTTGTAGTAGGAAGCGTAATCACCACGGTCCTGGTAAGAACTGTGCCCACTACTGAAGTAAGTGTGGGAGTCGTGGCGCTCAGCCAGAGTCCATTAATCCAACCTGGTCCGGCCAGTATTGTTGCAGTAGGAGTAGTGGTTACAGCCGTGCCAGACGGGAAGACAATAGTGATGGTATCAGCAGCGCCTACTCCTACAGCTGCGGTAGGAGAACTGGTTGACGCCCAGGTTCCATTACAAAGACCATTAGCTGCGCCAACCGTAAGAACTGTAACGGTGGCCGTCTCCCCCGACGCGGTGAAGGTAATGGTAGGGGAAGTCCAGCTGCCTCCACCGCTCACGGCAGCAGTGACGGTACCATTCGTCATTGTAAACGTAACCGTACCAGCCGCAGTAGCAGTAAAGATAATCGAATCGCCGATTCCGGCAAGATTGTAAGGATCGGTGGTGTTAGGACCAACACGGGTACCACCGGTAAGCTGTTTAGCCAGTTCGAAGCGGATGTTCCAGTCAGCATCTACTGTGCTGATGACAGAATCAGCGGCGGTGACTGGGGTAACAATCGGCTGGCTGAGGGCGCTTACTGGAGCCGCCGTCAATAGCAGGCTGGTAAGCAGGGCTAGGGTTAAGCCTACCCCCAGTATTTTAGAAAATTTCCTTTTCAATGTATTTTTCTCCTTATTTAATATTCTTATGTCTCCAAAGACAAAGGTATAAAACCTCGTGTCCCTTCTTTCTATGGAGACAAGGGTTTTATTTTGGTCCGTTTTTGAGTTTAACAACTCTTCCCCCTTTCGGGCTTCAACTATAACATCACCTCCTTTCCTAATCCTGGGTGTTTAATAATGTCATTCTGAGGAGTCCCAGTGAAGCTGGGTGACGAAGAATCTCCGAGATTCTTCGCTTCGCTCAGAATGACAGAGAGCAGTCACTAAACAATCCCCTAATCCTTTCCTTAGTATATTGGTATAATACCATATAATACATATATAATACCATACCTGTCAATAGATAGGCTACCAGTATAACATAAAATATTTATTTGTCAAGTGGCTAAAGTTGATTATCAGCCCCGTTACCACTCTCAATATATTATAACGAATTATTCCCCATTTAGTTAGCTCATAAATTTACAATTTGTAATAGAAACCCACAGTATAAGTTAATATACCACTAAATATTGGTTTGTCAAGCCCTGGTTAGAGAGCTTGTTTATCAACCTCACCCCCTATGCCCCCCCTTTATCGGCAACATAGGCAGCCAGGTCAGCTAAACGGCAGCCATAGCCCCACTCATTATCATACCAGGCAAGCACCTTGACCATATTGCCACCAATGACCATAGTGCTACGGGCATCAACAATAGAGCTGGCCGGATTGCCCTTAAAATCCATGCTGACTAGCTCATCTTGGCAATACTCCAGGATTCCAGCTAAGGCTCCCTCAGCGGCAGTTTGGAAAGCCTGGTTGACCTGTTCAACAGTAACCTCCTTGTCTAAATCAGCGACAAAGTCAACAATGGAGACGGTGGGTACTGGAATCCTGAAGGCTAATCCGTGGAGTCTGCCTTTGAGCTCAGGAATAACCTGAGTTACGGCTCGGGCAGCGCCGGTGGTCGTGGGAACAATATTCTGAGCCGCAGCTCTAGCCCGGCGCAGGTCTTTGTGGAACATATCCTGGAGCCTCTGGTCGTTGGTGTAAGCATGAATAGTGGTCATTAACCCCTTACTTATTCCGAAGCTTTGATGTAATACCTTGACCACAGGAGCAATGCAGTTAGTAGTGCAGGAGGCATTGGATATAACATTATGCTGAGCTGGAACATACCGGTCTTCATTGACACCGAGGACAACGGTTATATCTTCATTACGGGTCGGGGCTGAAATGATTACCTTCTTAACACTGCCTCGTCGGTGAGCCGCCGCCTTACTGCCATCGGTAAATAAGCCGGTTGACTCTATTACTATATCAACGCCATAATCCTGCCACGGGATTTTACCCGGGTCGCGCTCGGACAGCACCTTTATCTCTTTGCCATCAACGATAATCGCATCCTCAGTAGCTTCCACCGTGCCTGAATAGGGACCATAGGTGCTGTCCCATTTTAGTAGGTGAGCGTTGGTTTTGGTATCAGTGAGGTCATTAATCGCTACCACCTCTAGTTTGCTGTCGTGGTATTGGTTAATTGTCCTGAGGGTTATCCTCCCAATCCGCCCGAAGCCATTAATTCCGATTTTGGTTGTCATTTATACCTCCTTAGTATTTTTAGGCCAGCGCTTGCTGACTAT
>SDBU01008235.1_pt1 | contig 11896 bp, 6 predicted proteins | sample 2277071 | NCBI WGS metagenome assembly SDBU01 (sample SAMN10397929, study PRJNA504765) | marine sediment metagenome | isolation source: marine sediment core GS08_GC12, 126 cmbsf | place: Arctic Ocean: Gakkel Ridge, Loki's castle | collected 2008
AAGAGAAGTTGTCATCCTTGCTTCACTGATCGAAAAAGAAACCTTCCTTTCCGAAGAAAAAAAGCTTGTATCGGCCGTATTCCATACTCGCTTAAGGATACAAATGAAACTCGATTGCGATCCTACTATCATTTATGTGCTCAAGGAAGAAGGAAGGTTTAAAGGCCGCCTCCTGAAAAAGCACTTAAAACTCACATCTCCTTATAATACATACCGCAACCGCGGTCTTCCTCCCGGCCCTATCTGCAGCCCAGGACGAGAATCTCTCGAAGCTGCTCTCTATCCTGCCCAGGAAAAATACCTTTATTTTGTTGCCAAGAAAGACCGAAGCCACCATTTCAGCAGCAACTTTAGAGACCACCAGAATGCAGTAAGAAGATACCGGAAACAGTGAATGGAATAGGGGAAAACAGGGCCTTCCTCATTTTACATAATATTTAACACAACAAGAATCCTGCCCCCTTTTTTCCAACGTTTTGACAAATCAAGCTCCCAGTTTTTCGCACATAGCACTTTGCCCTTTGCTGTTTGCGTTTTACGCTTTTCCCTAAAAAATATTTCCCTGTCAAGAATTTACTAAAGATAGCTATCTTGGTATAATAATGCAGTAAATAGGGAGGAAATTCTAATGAAGAGAATAGTATTAGTAAAAGAGATATTATTGCTTTTGATGATATTGACAATCTCTCTCTCAGGCTTTTCTAAAGAGAAGGAGGTCAAAAGCTTGTGGGCTGCCTCATCTGTAAAAATTGATGGTTTCAAGGATGATTGGGCTAAAGTTGCTTTTGCCAATGAGAAAAAAACAAAAATTGATTATGCCTTCAAGAATGATGCAGAAAATCTCTATGTTCTTTATATTTTCAAAGATCCCAAATATTTAACCTCGATTAGTGTTACGGGGCTAACGCTCTGGTTCAATTCTGAAGGAAAAAAGAAAAAAAAATACGGCATTAAATTTATACAAAAGCAGATTTCAGCCGATGCCTTAATTTCTCGTACAGAAAAGGAGAGGGGGCCACTACCGGAAGATAAGAAAAAAGAGATACGCAATAACCCTTTTTATCTTATCAACGATACTGAAATTGTAAACAAAAAAAGCAAGTCTCTTTCTCAACCCTCTGAAAGCAGCAAAATCAAGCCTGCTGTATTCAGAGTTATGAAACAGCAAAACTTGCTTGTGTTCGAATTTGCGATTCCTCTGAAAAGGATGATGGAACAAACCTCAGGAGCAGAAATAGAACCTGGAAAAAGAGTAAAAGTTGGTTTTGAATGGGGCGGTATGACAGAAGAAATGAAAGCGGAAGTGAAGAGAAGGAGTGCAGCCTTAGAGCGCACGAGGAGTTCCAGCGGTGATCCCATGGATAATAGAGCTGGTGCTGGAGCTGGGAGCTCAGTGCCGATGGGATTACTTTCAGGTCCTAAAAAATATTCATTCTGGGTCGATGTCCAATTAGCCAAAAAACCAGTAAATGAGAAAAGATTTAATGAATGAAATCTTCGCACACCAAAAAAGCAAACTCCTACCCCTATTTTTCATTACCTGATATTCCTTCTAGCTTAGAGCTAAGGAAAAAATCGAAATCAAACAGGAAAAGTGGAGAAGCGGCCTAAATCCTGTATATATACCTTGTGAATTGATTGGCTATTTGAAAAATTGGGGCCTGTCCGTGTTCATTGGATATTGGAAAGCCTTGAGTTTTTATTTCAATCGGCAAAATATCCGAGGCGATGAATGACTCTATAATCTTTATTCTTCACTCTCACCTTTATTTCTATAAATTTATCACTTATCTTGTAATTTAAGGGTGAGTAATAAAGAAGGTAGTAGTTTTCAGAAGCTTCTACAGACCGCTTAAATAAAGTATCGGGATTAGCAGAACTTTCCATATATCCTCCAGTCGCACGAGATATTTCCCTAAAGGTGTTGTAAATATCTTCAGATTGTTCATGAAAGTATATTCCGGGTATGTGCTCTGGTGGCGTGGTTACAAATAAAAAATGGACAGATACGGAGGAATCAGCATAAATCTTTTTTAGAAGATCAAGGTCAAAGGAGGTGTCTCTTCTATAGAAATCATACAGGGATGAAAGAGACCGAACAATATTTGGCGTGTTTTGATATACAGTAATGAATTGATCTATAATTCTTGGCTCTATTTGGGGTATAAATTCTCTCTGATAAAATATAAATACATACTTCTGCCCTTCTAAATTCTTCAAATATTCTGCAAAGTCCAAGAATCTTTTATAATCCATTCTCCTTAGACTTCCTATCATTCTTAAAATATTTTCATATCTCATGAGTTTCTTGTCTAGAGGTAAATCTTCATATTGATTCGTGGTGAACTCATCTACCTGTCCAAACGAATTCCCCTCTGATGATAAAGCTTTTGCCAGACCCATAAGCTCCCCGACTGCACTCCTGTATTCGGAAAATCCTATCAAAGAATCTCTTAACAAAATTTCTTTTAAATCCTGGGCAAGTTCCCTTTTTGATTTGAAATCTAAAGCTCTGTCCACCATTCTATACGTTCTCAAAGGAGTTACGAATATAATATTGTCTCCTGGAATTACTTTATTATGAATAAAATAACTGATAGCATCTCCTATTTTTGAAGTATATTCAGATATTTCAAAAAAAAGAAAAAAGTTCCTTGAAATTTCAGGTGAAAATTCTATCTTTTCTTCCTTTCTCTCTATGCTCTTCTTTTTTACAAGATAGACCGCCTCTATTTTCTGCGGAATGCCTTCCTCTAAGATTTCAAAATCGTCCATGGTTAGGTTATCCACGAATGTATTACGCTCATACACCCTAACAGGCACTTCTATGTTAATTACAAGTGACTCTTTAGTGATTTGCTGGGAAAACGCCACAATACTCATGATTAAGACAGCTGCTGAAAGAAATACTTTTTTCATTTTTTCCTCTTCTTAAATAAAAATAGCATATAAAAAAAATTAATTCAAATAAAGGAGTTACCCCTTAATGAAGGCTCTCAAACGTATCCAATCGTTTCTTTATGTCTTCTGCAAGTTGTTTTAGATTCAAGGAAAGGGCAAGATTGTAGGCTTTTCTTGCGATTTCAGCTGCTTCTTTAAATTTGCCTAGAGTTGCATAGGCAGAGGCGAGAATATCCAGACACTCGGGATTTTTCTCTTCTGTGATATCGCAAGCATGCCGGGCTAATATAAGGGCTTGTTTTCTATCTAGCAGTTTTGGGTCAGGAACTGAAATGAGCAGCTTAGCAAGGAGATTCAATATGGCCAAATTGTCTGGTGACAGCTTGAGCCCTTCCTGCAGAATTTGTTTCGCTTCTGCGTAACGATATTTGCGGAGGAGATAGATGGAAAGGATGTACCGATTTTGAATATCACCTGGATTTTTCCTCAGGACTTCGTAAGAAAGAACGATTGCTTCTTCAATCTCTCCTTTTTGGGCTAAAACATTTGCCAGGTTGGCCTTTGCCTTCCAGTATTCAGGTTGAATCCTCAGAGCTTCCTCGAATTGGACTTTAGCTTCTTCGATCCTCCCTTTTTCGAGGAGTGCAGCACCTAAATTGTTTCGAATTTCTGCATTCTTTGGATCAATTTTTAAGGCTTCACGCAGGTGGCGAATAGCTTCATCGATTCTCTTCTGCAGGATAAGTACTGTGGCTAAATTATTGCGAGCGCTGGAATTCAAGGAGTCAATTTTTATAGCCTGGAGAAAGTGTTCCATTGCTTCAAGAGCTTTACCCTCCTCGCTCAATATATTGCCGAGCATCATATGAGCGAGGAAGGAATCTGGCTTAAGTTCTAAGACTTTCTTATAATGCAGGACTGCTTGATCTCGTTTTCCTCCTTCCAACAGAATGTCTGCTAGCTCCAGGTGGCTTTCAGAGAATTGGGAATCAGCCTCAACTGCTTTCTGGAGCATGTTTATAACTTCCTCTCTTTCTTCGGGTTTATCTCCCTGGATATTAAGCAACCTTCTCAATCCCCTTGCTAACCAGAGTAGTCTTTTTGAATCTCTGGGGTAAAATTTTGATACTTCTTTTAGATACTTTATGCTTAGCTCTATATTTTCTTTTTCTTTAAGGGCTTTTTTATCCTGAGGAAGGAGAGATAGAGCTTCTTTAAACCTGAACTGGAGGAACAATTTTTTCCTTTGGAAGAGAAGGTTTAGCTGTTTTTCAAGCTTATCCCTTTCATCTTTATTGCCGGTATTCTTCAAATAAGGCCAGATGCTTTCAGCTATTGGTATGAAACTAGGAAGAGAATGCTTTTCTCCTCTTGAATACTTGGTGTTATAGTAACTCCAGGGCAAGTTATCGGTATTTATGGGGACACTTTCTGTCCATTCTCTAATTTTCTTTTCTCCGCTGAGGAAATTTTCAAGAATCCCCAGAGGATGGTTGAGGTTCCAAAACTCAAGATCTTCTTGCACAGAAGGGTAGAGTAACTTCCGTTTAAAAGATTGGAAATCAAGACTGAAGGGCTCTGGAGTTCCGACAACGAGGCTGAATTTCATATAGCGGCCCATTTCGTCAAAGGCGTGAGTAAGCCAAAGGGTTGTATGAGGGAAAACAGATTGAAAAGTTTTAAGAATGATTTGGTATTCCTGGGTTGTCAATAAATGGAAGGGCAGCCATTGGACAAACATTCCATCCTCAGCTAAGGCATCCTCGACTGCTTTATAAAACTCTTGAGTATAGAGCACCCAGCTATCCGCAGATTTGGGATGGGTTGAATCACTGATAATTAGAGGATACTTTCTGCCAGTCATGAAAAGGTAGTTTCTTCCATCCTCAATAATAACTCTGACTTTATCACTTTTAAGGAGGTTGTTGTTTTCCTGGGAAAAAAAGTGTGCTGCTTTAACAACACTTGCCTCTATATCAACAACTTCAAGGGATTTAACTTCAGGGTGCTGGATGGCCGTTCCGGCCGCGATTCCTCCTCCAAAACAGATCATCAAGGTTTCAGAAGGTTCAGGATGAAGCAGAACTCCCAGAATGCCCATCAATTTAAAACAGTATTGGGCAGCATAGCTCGTGGGGACTTCTTCCACGCTATTGATGTAAAGATCCTTTAATCTGCTTACTTTATCCTGGACAAGGATGGAAGTGCCTGTCTTTCCTTCTTCGTAGAAGATGATGTCGTTGTGCTTTCCAAGATCAAGAGTGCTTAGAAAAAGTTCTTTGGATAAATCCTTGGGAATCAGAAGAGAAAAAAGGAAAAAGAGAATAAAAAGAGAGGCAAAAGCTTGAACTATGCGAATTGTTTTGGGCCCCTTTTTAAGAATAAATATCAATCCAAGACCAGCCCCAGAAATAAATAGAGCTGTAAGAAGAAAACTTAACCTGATTCCCAAAAGGGGGATGAGGACAAAGACGGGCAAAAAAGAGCCAGCAATGCTTCCCACGGTGTTTACAGCGTACAGCTTGCCTATACTTCCTCCAACTTTCTTTATGTTCTGGGTAAATATTTTACAGAGTATGGGAAAGGTTATTCCTATGAAGACTGCAGGCACAAAAATAGTTACGGCTGCTATGTTTATGGACTGGACCTTTTCCCAGAGAAAGCTCGAAGGATTGATGGAAAAAAAAGGGAGAAAACGAAGCCCATAGGATATGGCCAATTTTGAGGCTACATGTAGCATAATCAGAATTAGAGGGCCTATTAAAATGAGTATGAAAGCCAGGATTAAAACTTGATTCTTGCGAGATGCAAAGAGGAGGCGATAAAGCAGGCTTCCGATACCCAAGCAAATGAGAAATACTCCCAGTATACTCGAGAAACTGTAGGGAGTGCTGGGAATTCGAAAAAACATATATCGTGTCCACAGGATCTCAAGAGACAAGGAAGTAAAACCTGTGATAATGGCAATGGAGAGAATTACCGGCCTTAGGCCCCCAAGGTCAGTCTGCCCAAGGGAGGGTTCTTTCTCTAAATTTTTCTTCTTTGCTGGCTCTTTTTCCTTTAGATGGACTTTTTCTCCCTTTTTTTCTCGCAAAAACCAGATGAAAAACATTGTCCCTGCTATAAACAAATTAAGGGCTATGGCCACAGAATTCGTCCCAGATAAACCAAAAGTTTCAATTAAGAAAAACCCAGCACTAAAAACTCCCGCCGCCGCACCAAGCGTGTTCAATCCGTAAAGCAAACTTAACCTGTGACTCACAAATTTGAGCTCATCAATACAGTACCGGCTTAATACAGGAAGCGTTCCGCCCATTAGGAAGGAGGGGAGAAAAAGAATCATAAAGGAAAAGGTAAATCTGATGATGCTTATAAGTAGAATAGACTCAGCTAAGGAAGAGAAAAAAATGGGCATTATTTTTTTTAAGAGGCTGAGGATTAGAGGGATGATGAAGGCACTGAGGGCGACACCTGCTTCAATAATAGAATAGAGCAAGAGACGATTGCGGTGCCGGTCTGCATAGCGGCCGAAAAACCAGCTTCCAAGGCCGAGACCGGCCATAAAGGCGACAAGAACAACGGTTATAGCGTAGGAGCTGTTACCAAAAACCGGGATAAATTGCCTCGTCCAAAGGATTTGATAAATGAGGGAAGCTGCGCCTGAGAGGAAAAAGAAAAGATAAATCAGCAGCCGAATGCTAAGAGAAGAGGAATTTTTATATGGAAATTCCTCTGAGGATCTTTTGCCTCCAATTATCATTATCCATCTAGACTAAAGTTTAATGTATCTCGATAAAACATCTGTCTCTTGTGAAATTCTATCAATGACTTGAATAATAATGAAATAACTTCCTGATTTCAGCATATCGAGCTTGAGGGAGATAGTAGTTTCTTTTTTGAAAAAGCTCAATGTTTTCCCTTCATCAAAGACTTTATTCGAATTTTCATCAAAAAGTGTAATCTTCAAATCGGCTATTCCCGTCAACTTTTCTTCTATCCTGGTCATTTTATAATTGATAAGAGAGAATTTTATAGTTTTCTTACCGGCCTTGAAATCGGTTATGGAAAGGGGAGGGACTCCTATTTCAGGAACTTTTTTCATGTAAAAAATATTGACTCCACTTTTTTTTACTTTAACGTCGATCTCTCTCTTCTTTCCTGACTGATTTTCATCGGGTGAATAAACCAAAAGATAATAATAGTCTTCTGTCTCGGTAGCTTCTTTCAAAGCATCGGGAACTTTATTTGAAAAAACCGAAGAACCTCCAGTCGAAAGGCTTATTTTTTTAAAACAATCTTCATAATCTTGAGCGATCTCCCTTAAATCAAAATCCTGAAAAAAAACAACTCGGGAGGATTTCAACGTAATTAAGTGAAAAGTGATGTTCGCCTCCATGAAGAGATCTCTTAAGCCATCAGCTGGAAAGTTCCCAGAAACATCAAAGACTCTTTGAAGTTCATGCTGCTTAACCTGGATGATGCGCGCTTTAACCTGCTGCGTTGGATCAACTTGAGAATCAACCCAAGTCGTAATATCATTATCAAGGCGTCCTGCCTTCTTTAATCTGGGAAACAATTCCCTCTGCAAAAAACAGATAGCCCATTTTTCCCCCTCCATATATTTAATTCTGTTAATGATACCTCGGTAGAGTTCAAGATCAGGAATGAGATATTGTTTTTTGTAATCTAACCAGATTCTTTTATAATTATCGAAAAATCTAATCATTGCTTGGTCCACAGGAGTGTAGGCACTTCTATCAAGACCTCGAAGCATGCTAAGAAGTCTGTCGGCTTCGCGGCTTACATCCCTAAATGATTTGAGAATGTTTTGGTTGGAGATGAGTTTATATTTTTTCAAGGTTTCTTTAAGATTGAGAATAACTTCAGATAATTTTTTCCCCCTTTCGATGTCGAACATTCTGCCTTCAGTCAGGATGAGAAACCGGTCTCCCTCTTGAAAGACATTCTGGAAAAAGTAATCTATTCCTTCTCCCACAGCTTCATTGTAATCAAAGATATTGAAAATAAGGATGAAGAGCCTCTTCTTTTGATGGGTTTTTCTTTCTTCTTGAGGAATTGATATTTTTCTGGAAACGATCTCAAAGGCTGTGATTTCCTGCTTAACTCCGTTTTCATAGACTTCAAAGTCTTCCTTTTTTAAATTTCTAACCACTTGACCTTTATGAAAAACCCTGACCGGAACTTCTACTGCGGTGACCGTTACTGCTTCCTGGAGCTTTTCCTGTTCCGGAACCGAATTAAGGTTTAAATTCAGAAAGAAAATCAAGGAGACTATAAACAAAAATGGATAGGAATTTCTTCTTTTTCTAATGTGCATCTTTCCCTCCTTAGCTATCATTCCTGCCTTTATGCAACATGGATATGGGCCAGTCTTGGTATTACACTTTACTTAGTCGATGCTTTTTTCGATTTCCCCGATCAGCTTCTTTATCTTCTCCTGCTCTGGATTCAGCCGCAGAGAAGCTTTCAGTACTTCTAAGGATTTAGCTTTTTGGCGAGTTTTGTAATAACAGAAGCCGAGGGAGTTTAAAAGCCTTGTATCACTGTCGTATATTTTATTACCTTCCAACAAATTGTCTATGGCTTCTGAGTATTTCTCCAAACTCGTGTATGCTCTTCCCTTTATCAAATAATAATCAAATTTCAGGCTTTCATCGTCCTTAACAATCTCGATTAACTCTAAACCCTTGGCAAACTTTTTCACTTTTATCAAAAAGTTGGCATATTCAATCAATCCATTTCTGTAGTCAGGTTTTAGGCCAAAAGCCTTATTGTAACTCGCTTCAGCTTTCTCATATTTCTTCACTCTATCATACTGATAAGCAAGGGAGTAAAAATACAAAAAGCTATTGGAAAGGGGGAAACCTTTGGCTAATATAACAGGGTGAGGGATCATATCCACAGGCGAAACAGTGAAATTCACACTTTTTTCATCTAATATGTCCCCCTTTTCATTTATCAAGGTCAATTTCATTTTATAGTAATCTGGAGACAATTCATTTGCTGAAAAAGAGTGAGTCACGTTCAGAATTCTGTAATAGGGATAATTTTTTAATCCAAGAGAAAAAGACTTTTGAAAAGGATTTTGTTTTCTGAGACCCTCTATTAAGACTTTTACCTTCCCCTCATTCCATAGATTCTCTGTAACGTTTGTGAGATTAATAAAGAAGGCAACATCATCTGTAGAGGAAAAAGTGTTTTTAGGATCAACAAACAATTTATTTTCAGCAGCCTTAAAAGGAACATGAAAAGGTGTACTATAGCTCTGGAATTTGTATCCCAGGGCAGGACCAATAATTTTTGGCGCCTTTGATTCTTCTGAAATTAAAACTTCCTTTTCAAAAACACTAAACTCTTTACCGACGGAATTTTGAAGAAGAATGTTTAATTTGTATTTTCCTGCAATTAGCGGAAAAGAATCCTGGATAGAAATGCCGCTTCCTCTAATATTATCAACTTTGTCTGGCGAAAAGTAAAAAGGGAAATTCTTGGAATACTGGAAGATGATACTTTCCTCTTTTCTTACACTTACGCTTAATTTAAAATTGCAGTAATACTGGTCTTTGGGCTCAAAGTAATCAACAGAAACACTTTGGGGAACAATTGAAAAATGCAAAAAATTTATGCCAAGAATAGAATCTTTAGTCCAAGCGATCTGAGTCTCACTTTCCACGTAATTCGTCAAATACTCTGTGCTCACAACTCCTTTATAGTCCAGAAAATGAGTGGCGTAAGAAGGACTTATATCCTTTTTTGGAGATTCAATAATAGCAGCTAAAATAATGGTGTTCCGGGGAGAAGGTCGATAATTATAAGGATACTGACCAGGTATCATGGATATGGAAACATTTGCCAAAGTTGGAGCAAGTTCTCTGATTTTCTCATACTGCTTTTGATAGTCTGAATAATCCAGCCCTTGTTTCTCGATGATTAGACTGAGAGGGCCATCAGAAATCTGATCGTATAATTTAAACTCTCCAAATCCTTCTCTTTGAAAAAAAACAATAGCAAAATAGGTTGGAAGGCCCTTTGTTTTATCCCCATAATAGTACCAAACCTGGCAGGGATAGATACCTTGTGTCCCTTCAAACCTCTCCGTGCTGGTCGGGGAACCGAGAATGATATGAATCCTTCCCATATCAGTCATCCATCCCTCTCTTGGAGTGCCCCGTCTGAAATATTCATTAGCATAATAAAAACGTTTGATGTGCTCATCTTTGTATTCGTTTTGAGGAGTGCCGGAGGTCGGATCTCTCTGTTTCCAGAACGTCTCGATAAAAATATCTCTGTCTCTATCAGTGTTGAGCTGCATAAAGACTTCTTTTTCTTGAGAAAGGATGATATAGCGAGTCAGCTTCAGCCACTCTCTGTGTCTCTGAGAAAGGTCTTTCTCTTTTATTTTTTGAGCTGAAAACAACAGCGAACTCAACAAGAGGAAAATTATAATGGTTAGAGGTCTTTTTACTCTCATACTTTTATTTCAAAAATTTTCCTTGCCTTGCCTATACCTTCTTTGCCGATAACGAGCACATCGAAATAATACTTTCCAGGTTTTAAATCATAGGGAAAATTAAAGATTATCTGCTCTAACTGAAGGACTTCATCTTCTGGCTTGGCAAAGGATCTTATCTGCGTGAACTCATCTTTCTTTAAACCTCCTTTCTCGTTGATAAAGAACTTAAACTCAAAGTCAGCTTTGAGTAATCCATCCTCCGCTTTAAATGACAATGAAGAAACAGGAATTGAGATTTCAATCTCTTTCTTTTCTCTGTCGAATCTTATATCAAAATCTAAATATTTTGATCCGGATGGAATGAAGGTCTGGCCAAATTTTGCTCTATCAATCGCCCAAAGCAAGTTTCCCATAGCTCCCATATGTCTATTAATAACATAGCTACCATCCCCAGTTGTATCCACAAACTCAACGCCGATTCTATTGCGATAATAACCCCACCAGAGTAATCCTTTGATAGAAGGATCGTTGATATAAGGTCTCTGCTCGATTTTATCTGGAGGACCAAGATAAATGAATATTCTTCCCCTGTCAGTTTTCCATCCTGGTATACCCTCTCTAAAATAACGATTAGCGTATTCTATTCTGCCAAAAAATTCTTCTTTGAACTCATTCTCTTCTGTGTCAGAATCAGGGTCTCTCTTTGCCCAGAAGTCTCTGATAAATTCCTGCCTTGATTCTTGGTCTGGAAGATGGTTGAAAATGTTCTTTTCTTCTTGGACCATTATGAGACGGGCCGTTTCATAAAATTCACGGCTTACAGGATCAAGGGCAACTTTCCTTGAAATTCCACAGCTCATCAAGATCAAGGCAGCAAGAATAACCACAGTTAGGGTTTGATATTTCATGTTTTCTCCCTGCATTCTTGAATCAAAGCATCAAGCTTATCTTTTCCTTCAGAGGAGAGAGAATGATAGTGCATTTTCTTATATTTAGAGAAATAAGACAATGCCTGAGTTTTATCCCCTTTATCCATATAAGCAAAACCCAAATTGTAAAGCGGGTAGCCAACATCAGGCCTTAACTCCAATGCTTTCTTCCAGGAGTAAATTGCCTCATCTAAATTGCCAGCCTGTCTATAAGCAACACCCAAGCGATTGTAAGCTGAAGCATAATCAGGCTGGAGTTCTATGGCCTTTTTGTAGTTCTGGATGGATTTCTGGCAATCTTTTTGATCTCTTGTTTCCAGAAAGAGAGAAAAATAAGCACCGCCGAGATTCCTAAACACAACGGCGTATTCATTGTCCAATAAGAGAGCCTTTTCATAAGCCTTCAGAGCTTTCTCGAAATCACCTAGGTGTGTGTAAGCAACACCAAGATAATTCCACATTTCTGGATCATACTCCATTTGACGGAATTTCATTTTCTCAAGAAACTTGATGACATCTCCATATTGGCCCGCATCGATTAGATACTGGACATAAGTGACAATGATTCCATAGCTTGAAGGAATGTGACCAA
>SDBU01008236.1_pt1 | contig 11896 bp, 9 predicted proteins | sample 2277071 | NCBI WGS metagenome assembly SDBU01 (sample SAMN10397929, study PRJNA504765) | marine sediment metagenome | isolation source: marine sediment core GS08_GC12, 126 cmbsf | place: Arctic Ocean: Gakkel Ridge, Loki's castle | collected 2008
GGGATGTCGTAGTTGATCATCAGCCAGCAGAACTGAAGGTTGATGCCCTCGCCAGCGGCCTCGGTGGCAACCATGACCTGCGCGCCGCCCCGGTCGCGAAAGATACGCTCGGCGTGGAGGCGCGTGCCCGGTGTGTCGCGGTCACCCACCTTCATACTGCCGTGAATCTGCGTAACGCTCAGACCCCAATCGGTGAGTTTGCCCACGAGGTAATCGAGCGTGTCCTTGTGCTCGGTGAAGACCAGCAGCTTCATGGATGGGTCTTGGAAGACGCCCTGTTCGGTGATCACGTCACTGAGCTTCTTGAGCTTGGTTTCGACTTCGCGCTGTTCGAGCAGGCGCGCCCGGTCGATCAGGCGCGTGAGTTGGAGGATCTCTTCGCGCAGGGCTGCCGGGTCGACGGATGCAACAGCGTCCTCCAACGCGGTCAGGATGTCCTGCTGTTCCTCGTCGGTGAGATCGTCGAAATCATCTGGAAGCTTCTTGGCGATCTGCTCCTGGCGATAGGCCTGCGGGTCCTGGAGTATCTTCTCACGCTTGTCGCGCATCCGTTCCAGGGTGCGCCGGGCGGCGTAGATGCTGGAAGCCATTCGGCGCTGAAGCATGGCCATGGTGAAGCCGACGACACGCCCGGTGGTGGCGTTGGCTGCTTGAGCCTTGATGGACTGATCCTCGACGTAGCGAGTCAATGCGTCGTAGAAATCCCATTCTTCGTTGTCAAACTGGAATGGAACCATCCGCACATTGCGTTTGGTGAACAGCTTCTTCACCTGACCGGTGTCCGGATCGGGAAATGTGACCAGCGCTTCCTTGGTGCGGCGAAGGTAGAAGGGAGCGGAGTTGCGCTGCATAGCCTCCTCGAGGCTCTTGACATCGCCGTACACGTCGGCGTCCAGCAACCGCAAGAATAGGCAGAAATGCTGCGGATCACCCTTGTGCGGCGTGGCGGTCATCAGCAGGTAGTGATCCGTCATGCCGGACAGGTGCTCGCCGAGTTGGTATGCGAGCGTCTTCTTGTCGGCGCTGGCAGCCGACATTTTGTGGGCCTCGTCTACGATCACGAGGTCCCATGTGCTTCGGAGCAGGCTGTCGCGGGCATCCTCGATCCGGGATACCCACGACATGGACGTGATGACCTGGTTCTTGTCCTGCCACGGATTGGTGCCGTAATTTGCCCGAAGGACCTCGCCACGGACGATCTCGAACTTCTCGCGGAACTTGTCCTTCATCTCACGTTGCCACTGGAACGTCAAGTTCGCCGGCGTGACGATCAGCGTACGGCTGACCAACCCGCGTATCTTCAGCTCCTTCAAAAGCAGGCCAGCCATGATCGTCTTGCCGGCACCTGGATCGTCGGCCAAGAGGAATCTGATCCGTGGCAGTTTGACGAAGTAGTCGTACACAGCCTCGAGCTGATGCGGGAGTGGGTCAATTCGGGCAATCGACAGCGAGAAGTACGGGTCATATTCATAGGCCAGACCGAGGCGTAGCGCTTCGATGCCAAGACGAAAGTGAAGCGCGTCGCCGTCGAACGGGGGCTGCTCTGCGCTGACCTCCAGCGTGGCGACCTGCCGAGCGTCCAGGATCGGCTCATAGACGCGCCCGGAGTCAAGCCCCTTCCCAACGAGCTTGATCGACTCGCCAAGCGGGACCGACACGATGACCTGCACCGGTTCAGGGAACAGTGACCCCCGGACGATCGCATTTGCCTTGAGTTGTTCAAACGTGGTCATTCGCATCGTCGCTTTCTGGTGCGTTCGCGCGGGGCACTTCCGCACTGCCCAATCCACGGCCTTCTTGCGAACGAACTTGCCAAGTCGTTTTTACGCAGCCCCCGTGAAATCCTGCAACACCCTCTCAGGCACATAATCGAGGATATCTTCACCAACCATCATGTAAGTACTCCCTTCTTGTTGATCTTTCTAATGGCGGTAGGAGCAGTTCCGACAACGCTCAATGGGGATGCCGCGAGCGCACATCTCTTGTATTCCGGGATCACTCCACTGCTCCTCGCAGCTATCACGAAAAAGACGCTTGACAACAAGTGGCCAGCCGAAATCCGCTGCGATTCTCCGACACGCACCAAGATCCGGAACAGGAAAAGCCCCTGGCGCGTATCCTTTCGTTCCAGAAGCAGGAACATACTCCGCCTCTGATGTATCAACAACAGACAGGCGTACCTTCGGGAAGCGAAGGCATCCCTCTTGCTGCTCGGTTTCTGCCGCCTTGATTGCGTGAAGGAAGCTCATCAACACTTCGTAGGCCCTGGCGATTCTGGGTCTACAGAGCTCATCGTATTTCTCTGCGTTCTCCGCGTTGAGGCTGATGCACAAGACGTCAATCCAGCCCAGAATCTCTGACCTGTGATGTCTCGACCAGAACAGGCCCGACGTGTCCACACGAATAGAAACGCCCCGCTCCATGGTCTCCCTGATCTTGCGGCAGACCTTCATCACACAATCATGTCGCAGCAGTGGCTCGCCCATACCACAGAAGACCACCTCTTTCACGGCTTCCCGATTGCGAAGACTCTCGAAGCACTCAGCAATCTCCGATGGTGAAGGCACTCCTCTATCGAGCGAAAGATCGACCCCGTAGAAAACCGGCCCCTTACGCTTGATGCAGAAGAGGCAGTCATTGAGGCACGTGTTCGTTACGTTAACATAAACAGAGCCCGGCTTGCACGGGAGGTAATAGATACTATTCGGGAGAGCACACATCCTATTTCGACCTCGCGACCGACTCTTCGTAAAGGCTCTTCCATGAATGATCGTCCTCTGGCGAATCGAACAGATCCTGGAATCGCTTTGCAACGCTTGGTCCCAGGAACGCCTTGAGGGGGTATTCTTCTTCGCCATTGCGCCTCCCGGCCACAAGAGTAATCCGCAAGTCAGGGGGATTCTCCTTTTCGCGGTCGAATCGCCTGTGAACGCATATCGCATCTTGAGCTAAGAGGTCGGTGCTGCGGGCATAGAAGATGAAGGCCTCATCTGATACGTACTGATCAAACTCACGGTCCTTTACCTTGATCTCAGACTCCTTGAAGGTGCGGTACAGCACTGTCCTTTGTAAGCGAGGAGTGTGTGTGAAATTGCCTCGGATGCGACCCCACTGATTCTTCGTTACACGCGCAAAATCACCTTCCTCTATCAGGATTCGTACCCATGCAATATTCTCACGCCTGTCGACAACTGCCTTGTAGAAGGCATCAAAGTCCTCCTTTCGCCAAAACGCACGAAGATCATTTCTGTACAACCATATATGGCCCGATCGTTTCCATCCGAAGAAGCAGCTGAGATAGTGTCGGCAATCAACAAGATCACGCAAGATCACTCCATTGGTGCTCGCCCGATAATGAAACCATGGGGACCGAAATGCTTTCGCAAACCACAGAGTGATCGGCTTGGAAAGGAGGTGACGGATAGTTGCCCTGAAAACCACCGCCAGTAGACCCCCGCCGAGCACACAAGCTAGCAATATCCACGGTGGGTAGCTCACGCTCGAGTTGGCAAGAATCGGAATAGCTGCCATCTGTACACGCATTAGACACTCCTCGCGATCATTGTCCCACCCAATGAAGAACTCGGTGTTCGGCAGCGAGAAGGCAGCCGTTTCCCAAGTAGCCAACAGTGCCAGCCAACATTATGCCCGCATACATGTCAGCCGTCCGGTAGACCATCTGTGAATTCATTATCTGGTAACCCAGTCCGACCGTTGTCCCGATGAACATCTCCGTAACAATTATCAGCACGAAGGACAGCGAAAGGGCAATTCGGAGACCAGCGAATATCCCTGGCGCAGACTCGGGAACAACTATTTTCCAAAAGATGTCAAGGCGAGATGCTCCCATGACGCGTGCGCAGAGGATGCGTGGCTCCTTGACCTGGAGAGCACCGTATGCCGTGTTCACAAGAACGATCAAGCAGCATGCGTAGACAACAATGGCGATTTTTGCGGTGTCGCCAACACCGAAGAAGAAGAGAAATAGGGGAAACATCGCCGTCGCAGGTATGGAGCGGAAGAAATCTATCGTCGGCTGCGTTGCGCTGGCGAGGAGCCTGATTCGGCCGACAAGAAGACCAAGTGGAACCCCAATTGCAGATGCAAGAATGAAGCCCGCGAGGGAGCGCGCAACAGTTGCAGCCACATGTTTCCCAAGGCCGCCCGAGAATAACCCGGTTACAAGGCTGTTCGCCACGGACCATGGCGCCGGAAGAAAAATGACATCAATCAGTCTCAAACCGCTCAGGAAGGACCAAATGCCAAGGAGGGACAGGGGGAGGATAACAACGATGATACGTTTCATGTGTTCCTCCCTTGCTCGAACATCCGCAAGACTTCCGTTCGTGTGTCGAAGAATTCTCTAGAGCCAAGCAAGTCGAGGCTCCTATTCGTCCCTAGTGGCACCGGTATCTCGGCGACTACGCTCGTGGGCCGCGATGACATAACGCACACCTTGTCTCCCAGAAACACCGCCTCGTCTATATTGTGTGAGACGAAAACGGTCGTGACTTGCGACTCCGACCAGAACTCCCGGAACCGTGTCCAGAGCATCCTCGATATCGAGTAATCGAGCGCAGAGAACGGTTCATCCAGCAGAAGAAGGCGGGGGTCGTAAACCGTGGACCTAGCTATCGCGACCAGTTGCTTCAGCCCTCCGGAGAGTTGGTATACGTACTTCTCGGCATGTTCGAGCAGTCCGAATTGTTCCATTCGCCTAGTTGTTTGCGCGCGTGTTTCGTCTTTCGGCATTCCCCTGACTTCAAGGGGAAACGCGATATTGGACTTCACCTTTCGCCACGGGAGAAGAGTATCCGCGTAGTTCTGAAATACATATCCGACTTCTCTTGACCGCGACTCCCCCGTATTCCAGAGAACCTCCCCCTCATCCGGTTCAATCGTCCCCGCAAAGAGATTCAGTATTGTCGTCTTGCCACAGCCATTTGGGCCGAAGAGCGTTACCAGTTCCCCTTCCGCAACGCCCAATGAGAAACTGCTGACGATCCGCAGTGTGTCGTCTTCCGAGAGTGCGGACGAGAAGGACTTAGAGATGTCACGTGCCTCTATCAAATGCATTCGTAGGCCCCACCTATTGTTGAATACTGGCGTTATTACCGATATATAAGGCCTTCAACTTTCACCCGTCCATCTAGTTCGCCCAAGTCCGTGAGCATGTCCGCATATTGCTGTAGGATTACCACGTCGAGCTGATCGTGGGGTAGCATGTACAGAAACACACAGCGTTCTGCGGCATCTTCAGAAAGCTTCATACGTTTCACAAGAATCTGCCGCGTCTCTGCGTCGTGCTCCTTCATGAAAACCATCGCTTTCTCAAGAGCGCGAATCAGTTTCGCAGCAGTTTCCGGGTGTTTGTCCACAAAGGAGGTCCCAATGACGGCCACACCTTGGGGATTGGGCGAGATCATTTCAGCGTAGACTGAGCCGTGCAGTTGCCGGACCCCTCCTTTGGACATTGCAATGGCGGTTGTCGGCTCATAGGCGTGAATTGCATCAACCGATTCGGCAAGGAGAGACGCCAGATGACTCGGCGGCGGCATGGGAACAAACGTGATGGAAGACACGTCGAGCCCTTTGTCTTTGAGATACTTCTTGAGGAGATTGGTGGCTGTGGACCCGGGGAAGACGCCTATCTTCTTGCCTGGTAGATCAGACAATTGCTCTATGGGCGAGTCCTCTTTGACAAGCAGGGCATCGAAGGGCGTCTTCGGCGTGATCTCACTGACGGAGAACACCTTGAGTCTGCCTGGCGACTGAAGCTCAACAGCCAGGACGGGGACCGCAGAGGACTCGACGTAACAGTCCAAGTGTCCGGCTACCACGCCGTTGACCAGCTGATTGCTGCTGGCCATCACGGTTGTTTCGAACCGCAGGCCCTCCTCAGCAAGGAACCCTTTCTCTTCCGCGACGAACAGCGGAAGGCTGGCCACAATGTTCAGGTAGCCGATACGAACAACGGGTTCCTCTTCGGTCGGCCCTTTGAAAACGAAATAGAGACCAACAATCAGGGCAACGACGATGACTACTCCGAGTCCCACAAACAGTTTCTTGTTCATGACGACGCCTTTCCTGTGAACATATGGGTGTTATCGCTTCTTGAATCCGTGTTATGGGCCCTCAATCCGTCGCATGGCCAACTGCGACGGGCTAACTCGCCCGTTCCCCCGCGGTTCACAGTTGACCACGTCACGCCGACCTCGCCGTGAATTGCTCCTGTGCCAGGCGAAGCCCAGCCGGAAGCTCTCGGATCATCGCCGCTACTGCGTTGTCCTTTCTTTCTTGGCATTCGATCCCTTGGCTTTCGCCGTCCGAGCAACCCTATTTCAGAAGCGGCTACACATGATATGGTGCATTGTAGGGGAAAGCAGTTCCCCTGTTAAACACATTCTCACTCGATCTCGCCCCGTTGAGTGATAGTAGGCTCCGGCGTGGTAGGGGCGGCGAAGGGGGATAGGTCAGTACGCCCGGGACCGGCGAATTGGCATGGGGCCGTGGTTGGGCGAGAAGCGGCCGTCGGAAAGGATGAAGGCCGTCGGCCTACGGCTTCGCGGGTGGGCTCCATCGTCAGGGCCAGGGCTTCCCCCTCCGGCATTGTACCATCGGCCTGGTGGGTCTTGCGGGCCTGGCGGACGCCGTCGTGGGGGTCCGGCCACTCCGGAGACTGATCTTCAGCTTCGGAGAGGCGGCCAATGGCGCGGAGGCGGCGTGGGTAGCCGTTGCGGCGCTAGGCCAGCTGACTCGGGATCAACAGCTGTGGGGGAAGGGTTGTAAGCCACTGTCATACAATAACTAACGCCAGTTAGCCAATCTGTGTGGGACTGACTGTGTGTTTAGGTTCATGGCCCGCCCAGCCAGCGTGAACGGTCGGTATCCCCGCAGCCTGGAACTTCTGGATCAGCCCCGAGCATACACAGCCGGCGTGGGCGAGGCCGTCGGGGGTGTAGAGTTGGGTGAACCAGGGCGGGGGGATGACCGCCAGGGCTGAACGGTCGCAGCGCCAGAGACCGGTGTGGATCAACCGGGGGTCGTCGAAGGCGTGTTCGCAGGCGGTGTTGTAGATGCAGCCGACTACGGGGCCGTCGGCGTCGAGGAAACGCTGCGTGTTGGCCGGGTGGGGCCACGGTCATCGCTGCTGGGCTGATCGGGCCTGGGCCGCCCCCGGCGGTCACCGCAAGGTCCAGGGGTGGAGCAATCTTCGTCGAGTCCCGTCTAATGGCCATAAGTGTTGGCCCCATCGAATCATGTGGTGCGCGAGAACCTGCATGGGCTCCCAGTGATTGCCTTGGCATTTCGGGGGTTCCTTGGCCTCATGTGTTCATGAACATGCGGGAGGAAAAAGTGACGAAACGCCAACGGGAAGACCAGCAGGTCCGCTGGTTCCACGACCAGTTGTGCGGACCCCTCGGCGGACACGAACAGCAATCCCCACTCGCGGAAGAGTTGGGTCTCTACCAACCTGCCCGGCACAGCGCCGGGCCCAACCGAAAGGGCAGTACCATGAAGAAGAGCGATGTTAAGGTCGGGACGACGTACCGGGTGAAGGTCAGCGGCAGCGTCCAGGACGTCCGCATCACCGGCGAGAACCCGCATGGCGGATGGAACGGTGTGAACGTCGCGACCAACCGCAGCGTCCGCATAAAGAGCGTCCAGCGGCTACGAAGGGTCGCCGGCGAGCGCCCGGCCAAGGGGAAGAAGACCGCCCCCGGCGGCGCAGGTTCGAAGAGGCCCGCACAGCCGCCCCTGGACGCGACCTCGGCCGGAAGACCCGCCACGGGCGAACGTCGCGGCACCTCGCGCCGCCCCAGTGGGCTGGACGCCGCGGCGGAGGTCCTGGGCAAAGCTGATGGGCCGCTCAGTGCCGCCGAGATGGTCAAGCGGATGCTCGCCAAGGGCCTGTGGAGGACTAACGGCAAGACCCCGGCGTCAACCATTTACGCCGCCATCATCCGCGAGATCGCCGCCAAGGGCGACAAGAGCCGGTTCCGCAAGACGGATCGCGGCAGATTCGATCTGGTCAAGTAGCCCTCCGCACCTTCCGCCGTACCCCCGGCCGCCTCAGCGGCCGGGGTCCACTTCTGGGGGGCGCTGCTCATACCCGATGTGGGGCGGTCCCGCCCCCGGCGGCGAAGGCGAACGGGTCGGGCGGCGTGAGGTCATCCACTACCACATGCGAGTACAGATTCGTCGTCCAAAGGTTGGCGTGGCCCAACAGGTCGCGCACGGCCGGCAGGGCCCAGCCCGCCGCCAGTAGATGGCTGGCGCAGGTGTGCCGGCCGTCGTGGATGGTCAGCATGGCCTGCCGCTCCGGTCCCAACACCGCGCAGGCGGATATGAACCGGGCCCGGGCGTTACGCCGGTCCAGGGGGCGGCCCCGGGCCGGGCGGCTCTGAGCGCAGACCAGGTAGTCCATCGCCCCAGCGTCCTGCCCTCGGCGTTCGGCCTTCCAAGCCGCCAGGCACCCCAACGCCGTCGGCAGCCGCCATACGGGCACTTGACGCGGCCGGAGGCCCTTGGCCACGCCGGCCGGCAGGTCCAGCACCGGACGGGGGATGTCCAGCTTGGCGTCCCGTAGGCGTAGGCCGCAGATCTCCGAGTTCCGCAGGCCGCAGAAGGTCGCCAGGCAGAAGATCACCCGCGTCTGGCGCGTGTTGGTCGACCGGGGGGCCTTGCGGCACAGCTCCCCCCAGACCAGTTCCACCTCCCGTCGGCTGAGGATGTCCGATTCCGTGATTCTCCAGGTGCCGGCCATGTGTCGCTCCTTTCTGCTGTTACGGGTCCGTAGTCAAAACCAGGCACGCCGGACAGGGGGCCACGATTCGGAGCAAATGCCAAGGGAATTGTGGGCGGGTTCATAGTCATTTCGCCTGAAGTGACTACGCTTTCGGGCAGGCATGGGGCAGAGAACGGCACGGATCGGACCGGCAGCGTCAATGACGGTCGCTCAGCCTGGCGTTGATACCGAGAACCGGCCGCCCACGCCCGGCTTGCGTGTACGCCACAGGGGGCGGACGTAGTCGATCCAGTACCCGACCGCGTCGGCGCTGTGGCCTAACGCCTTGTTACGCTTGTCCGGCAGGCCATCGACATCGGTCTTCTGGGTCTTGAAATCTGCCAGGAGCCTGGAGCAGCGTGGGTGGACCTTCAAGTGGACTTTGCCCTCCACATCGCAGAGGGCCTCGTTGACGCAGTGCAGCCGCTCCCGGATCGGCGGGTTGGCCCGCAGACGCCGAACTCGATAGGTCAGGCCCCAGACTGAGAAGCACTGGCGCACGATGTCGTAGCAGCTTTCGCTCGTGCCCATCCATTGGCTGCCGCCCGCGGCATCGCCGTACACTTGGAGTTCCGGCCAGGGCAGCCTGCCGCCTCGTCGCCAGCCGTTCGCCGTCAGCCATCGCTGGAATTCCTGGCACGCCTGGCGGACATTCATCCGAGGGCCGTGGATCTCGTGGTAGACGACGAGCAGGTCGGCCTCTTTGTCGTGCTGAACGATCAGCACGTGCATCCCCGGGTTGACGTTGAAGTCGAACGCCAGCTGGAGTGGCAGGTCCGGTCGGAGGCCGAGGGTGTCGTCGATGTTCGCCGGGCTGAAGTTCTGGTACACGCGGCCCGCTCCGCAGGGCTGCGGATCCTGTTGGTACAGGGCTCCCCATACGGCGGCACCGACGTCGCGCCGGATGGCGGCCAAAGCGTCGACGTCGTATCGGGCCGGGAACAACGCCTCGCCGACCTTGCGGCCGAGAATGTCGTCCTCCTCGGCCAGTGCAGGCAGGCGGATGACCTCCCATTGCTGGGCGTTCTCGACCAACAGGCGGCCCACCAGGTCATCCTCGCCCCAGCGGGTCATGGCGATGATGATGGTAGCCCCAGGCTCGGCCCTCGTCAGGAAGGTGGAATGGAACCATTCCCAGACCAGCTCCTTGGTCTGCGGGCTGTTGGCCTCTTGCCAGTTCTTGAACACGTCATCGAGGATGCCCAGGGTAAAGCCTTTCCCGGCGATCGGCCCGCCGACGCCGGCCGCGATCATGCCGCCGCCCTGGGGCGTGTTCCATCGCTGGGCGGCGGTCGAATCGGGGCGGAGCCGGGCGCGGCAGCAGGGGTTTGATTCGAGCTCGTTCCGGGCCGTCCGGCCGAAGTCGACGGCCAGGGCATCGCCGTAGCTGCACAGGATCACCCGCTCCTGAGGCAGATTGTCTAGGAACCACACCGGCGTCCAACGCGAGATCAGTTCACTCTTGCCGTGCCTGGGAGGGCAGTTGACGATCAGTCGCCCGTTGCCCCGAGCCACGGCCCGTGCAATCCGGTTGCCGATGTAGCGGAGGTGCGGGTACATCTTCCATCGGCCGGCGCTGGCCACGGCCGCATACAGATGCGGCGCGGACCGCCAGGCCGCCGACAGCAGGTTATCGGAGGGCAGGCTGAGTGGGTTGGGTGGTGACATCCGTGTCCGTTCCTGCCGGCACTCGCTGGGCCGGCTTGCCGGTGAACCGTTCGTAACGGGTGGCGATGACATCGCAGTACAGCGGGTCGATCTCCATGAGGAACGCCTGCCTGCCGGTCTGCTCGCAGGCGATCAGCGTACTGCCGGAGCCGCCGAAGAGGTCCAGCACACGCTCGCCGGGCAGGCTGCTGTACTGAATGGCCCGGACGGCCAGCTCGACCGGCTTCTCCGTCAGATGGATCATGGCTTGCGGATTGACCTTCTTGACGTGCCAGAGGTCCGTGGCGTTGGACGGGCCGAAGAACTTGTGGGCGGCACCCTCGCGCCACCCATAGAAAGCCCATTCGTGTGCCCCCATGTAATCTTTCCGGGTCAGCACGGGGTGTTGCTTGTCCCAGATGATCATCTGGCTGAAGTACAGCTCTGATTCGCGCAACGCATTGGGGTAGTTCCAGATGTTGGAATAGCCGCCCCAGATGTAGAAGACTCTGCCCGGTTCCAGCGTCCGCCGGATGTTCCCGAACCAGGCCCGCAGCAGCCGGGCGAACTTCTCGTCCGAGATGAAGTCGTTGACGAGCGGCCTGTCCTTGGGGCGGAGCTTCTTGTCCGTCGCATGCGTCTTGCCCCGAATCGCCATATCCATGCCCTGCTGGCCGATAGGCCGGTCGCCGGAGGCGGCGATGGCGTTGTTGCTCCGGGACGCGACGCCGACATTGTACGGGGGATCCGTGTTGACCAGGTGGACGGTCATGCCGTCCAGGAGACGGTCCACGTCCTCGGCCTTGCTGCTGTCACCGCAGAGCAGGCGGTGGTTGCCGAGAATCCACAGGTCGCCGGGATGTGTGATCGCCTCGTCCGGCGGATCGGGCACGTCGTCGGGGTCGGTCAAGCCGGGGCGTGCCTCGTCCATCAACCTGGCCAGGTCCTCATCGCTGAAGCCCAACGAGTCCAGGTCGATGTCCTCCGCTTGGAGGGCCTTCAGCTGCGCGGCCAGGACCTCATCGTCCCACTCCGCCAACTCGCTGGTCCGGTTGTCCGCGATGGCGTAGGCGGTTCGGTCCGACCCCTCCAACGCCGTCTCGACACCCAGGATCGACTGCCAGCCCAGTTGGCGAGCGGCCCCCAGCGTGCCGTTGCCGGCGACCACCACGCCGGTGGGATCCACCACGATCGGCTTCTGCTGGCCGAATCGCCGGAGGCTCGCAGTGATCGCTTCCATGTTCCGCTGGCCGTGGCGTCGGGCATTGGCGGGATCGGCACAAAGTTCCGCCACGGAGTACTGCCGCATCTCATTCTGCATGGCCGGGCTCCTGCGTGTCCTGGGTCTGGCTTGTCGGGAGTGCCCGCTCGGCACCGGAAGGCGTCGGCGGCGGTTCATCCGGCACGAGCAGGTTGCCCAGCGCTGCAGCGTGCTCCATTGCGCGCGGGTCGGTCATGATC
>SDBU01008237.1_pt1 | contig 11895 bp, 28 predicted proteins | sample 2277071 | NCBI WGS metagenome assembly SDBU01 (sample SAMN10397929, study PRJNA504765) | marine sediment metagenome | isolation source: marine sediment core GS08_GC12, 126 cmbsf | place: Arctic Ocean: Gakkel Ridge, Loki's castle | collected 2008
GCCACAAAATCTTTATATCGGAGAAAATAATAGAGATGGTAATGATGAACTTTTTGTAACAAATGAATTTATGGAGACTTATAAAGGATATAATAATGACTAGAGACGATTTTAATCTTATCGAGGACGTTGCCGCTAGATTATATCGTTTGTGTGACGATCATAATAATGTTGGTGGTTCAATGGAATTTCTAAAGGCGTTAGCTGACAGAATAGGTGAGGGACAATTATATGATTTTTATTTAGTATTACCTACTTTCGCTAGGGCTTATCTGAAATCAATACCAAAACATTTGATAAAATCTGAAACTGAATTCTATTCTGAATAAAAAGAGGAAGAGTAAATTTTGCTTCATACCAAATAACGGGACTATAGCTTAACGGTGAAAGCAACGGACTCATAATCCGCAGACTCTAGGTTCAAATCCTAGTAGGCCCATATAACTTTAATTTAATTTTTAATTAGACCAGGAAATTTTTCTTGGTCTTTTTTTTATTTAATATTACATTTAGTTATGTTATATGTTATTACTAACCTTTACCTGTCAGTGAGTGGGCCCCTGCGGGAGACAGAGTAGGTTATTTATAAGGGCCACGAATGACCCACGAAAGGAGGCTAAAGAAATGCTGGTGGCCGGATTTTAACCGACATTGCACGGACTCAACCAATAGGGGTGGTTCCTACGAGCATTCTTGTCGGCAACTGACACCCTCGACCACGCGGCAGGGCTGACATCCTCAAAACGCCACACCAGCAAAATTTTTACGGATGATGTTACGCTGACACCATCCTAACTAATGTTCCTATCTGGATCTGGAATCCGGCGAGACTTGAAACCCGCACTTGAGATTCGACCCCTGTGCTGCCATTACACCACGAATTCCTCATTAGCTACTACTATTATACTATAAATTCTTTATTTGTCAAGAAAGAAATAAATTATTTTTTATTTTTCCCAACGATTTGTAGTACCGTGTATCTTTTCAGCACCACATACAGTGCAACGATACTGGCCCATAGAGGAAGTGGGATTCATTACCCGGCGACCTTTGCCGTATACTTTGTCCTGATACTTATGCTCACAAGAGCATTTGATAATCATTACAATCTCCTTTTTAGATGAACTGCCTATTTTTAATATAACATAATCTGGTGGCCTATGTCCTGTGCAACGTCTTGTCAACATAGGAAAGGATGCTCTCCGGTTTCCCGGCATATTGCACAGCCTTATTATTTCTTTCGCACCAGTAAGCACATTATACCATAAAACAGTTAAATTACAAGAGGAAAATAAAAAACTTCTAGTTATTTAATTAGTATTTAATTTATTTGCTACTTGATTTTTTGTCAACTTCGGCTATAATGCATTTATTGAAAACAAAAACGGGGATTAAAAATGAGAACAGACAAGAAAACAGACAAGCAAACAGAACAATTTACTAATGACCTATGTAAAGCTATAAGCTCGCAATCATACATATTAATTGATACACTAACAAGGTATAAATACACATTATCTGAAACTCAAGACGGCGTTTCTATTATATTAGACAACGGTGAGCAATATGAAGTTGTGATAACTAGGATGAAATAAAGAGGACAAAACAAAATGAATAAGAAAAAACTAAAACAAATATGGAGTTGGCTAAATATGCCCGAAATGGCAATAGTGGTAGGTATGTTGGCTATTGTATTTATAATGCTGCTTATAAAGAATCTTAACTAAATATAATGTTACGTATAGAAGAAAATAAAATGTATATAAAAAGTGAAAATTTCAATAAACATATAAGTAACACATTAATATTATGGCAATCATTCAAGTATATCTTAGATACATCATTTGAATTAGATTTAGATTTGTCTTGGCTAACAACATCACAAGAATTATAACTACTTATAAGATTGGCAAAGGAGTATAAAATGAATCCAGAACAATTTGAGCAATTAATTATTGAGCTTGGACGTATTAACTTTATGCTAAATACAATTTGGCTTCTTGGATTTTGTGCAGTGTTATGGTTAATATTAATATGGTGGGAAATTAAAAAGTAGTTTTCACTTGATTTTTACGAGTTTTCGGCTATAATACTATTATATCGAACTAATTAAGGATAATATGATGAACAGGATGCAAAGAACGGGGCTATGTAATAAATGTGGGACTCAATTACCACTGGTGGAGTCTTTTATGTTTCTAATTCCTGGGGATTGCGCCCATTGTGGGCCTGTTGAGGTAAAAGAAGAAAGAAATTCTTTTCTTACAGAATACAAATCAACATTTTTACCTAATAAAGAGAGTCTTATTTTAAGTATGCAATTTGAGTTTTGCGGTAAAGATGGGAAAGATATAGTTTTAGATGCGGTAGATCAATTACTAAACAATGGATTGATGCCGGATAATATAAAACAGGAGTATTATAATATTACGTCCTGGGATAGTGACAGTGCAAATAAATTATGGTCACGATTTTTAAGAGACTATTTGGATAAATTAGCACCTACAGGATATAAGTTTTCTTATAATAATACCCATTGGATTTATCAAAAAAAATAACATCCTTTACAAGGAAATAAAACAAAATGAACAATAATCTAATAGAAAAAAGAGCAAATTGTCAGAGTTGCGGGGAAATGCTACCACAAGTGCCGCTTATGTTCTCTATTGTAAATGGAGATTGTAATAAATGCGGAACCGTTACTGTAGTAAGTAAAAAAAGAAAAATTTTCTTCTTTTGATTTGTCTGATAAAGAGAGTATCATTATTGGGTTACGCTTTCGATGTGGCGATTTGAATTATGAGGATATGGTCTTCGGTATGCTTGGGCAATTATTTGATCATAAACTAGCATCTCGGAAATTAGAAAATGCATACCGGGACATTATTCCGCTTACAGATAGTGTAGCTTTAGGTTTTTGGATAGATCACTTAAAACCATACTTATACGGCCTTGCGCCAAATGGATATTATTTTAATTATGGCCCGCTTAATTACGCCACTTATGAAAAAACATAACTCTTTATAAAACAGGAGCTAATAATGGACAAAGAAACAGAGAAAGAATTAATAAAAGCAATAAATAAAATAGAAAAAATAGTGAATGAAACGATACAAAAAACAGACTACGACACTAATTTTTTCAAAAGAATGAGGTTGAGCGATATACAGAGCAACGCATTAACACTTAGGTTAAATATAGACAACTACTTAAAGAATTATCCTAATGGATGATATTATTTTGAGTATGCCGGAAATCTAACTACCGAATATGAAAGAGGTTATAAATGAACGAAGAAAACAAACAGAAGATGAGTATTTGGCCTATAACAAAAGTGGTTAAGGAAACGCTTGATAATATTCACCTTAAATACATAGTTTTTGATCAAACACAGGAATCAACACACGTAGATATATTAGATATTACCGAAGATAATTATACTGAGATAAAGTTTGTTAGATTGGATATGACGGAGGTGGCATTTCTTAGAGATTTTTTGAATAAAAATTTTCCAGAACCAATTAACTGATTACAAGCAAAGGATTAATAATGGATAAAGAAACAACAAAGGAGGCCAAGCATCACTTAAACTCATTACAGACCATATTACTTGATGAGATTGCCTCCTTAAGTAGACCCGATACTGATTATTTTGGAGATACCAGATATAGATTCCTTACGATTTTGATTTGTAAATATAATGTTATGTATAATTTATTGAGTATTTATACTGATAATTATTTTGATGAAAAATGTTAATTCTTTTTTTAAGGATAATATAAAATGAAACAAATCAGTAGTAAAGAAATAGACCTTGTTATGGATTTGGTTAAGACTGAATTTACAGCCCATATGAATGAAGCCGAACATAAAATCCAGCAGATTATCAATAAGAAGTTTAACGATATAAAATTGTCAGTTGGTAATCAGGAAAATTACACGTTTTCTGCCGAGTTCTTAATAGATATTGACGTTATATTAAACAAATTGCGCTTTTGGAGTGATGGCACAGTAGTTTCTTGTAGTAGTTAAAAATAATTAATTCTTTTTTAGTTTAGTTTTGACATTTAAGATTTTTATGTTATAATATGTTAGTGGCTGTAGCTTAACCGGCTAAAGCGTCTGGTTGTGGCCCAGGAGATTACGGATTCAAATTCCGTCAGTCACCCCAAAAAATAACTGTGGCATTAATATAATTACGGGCGTGTCGCGTAGCGGCTATCGCAGGAGGCTGTAACCCTCCCGTCCTCACGGACTTCCAAGGTTCGAGTCCTTGTGCGCCCAAAATATTTTATACAAATATAAGAAAGCAAACAAAGTCCAGAATGTAACGGAGATAATAATGATACATTATAAGTGTGATATGTTGACGGCAAGGTGACATAATGGTAAATGCGCGGTTTGTGGAGCAAGAATAAACTGTGCGGATAAGCTCTGTAAGGGCTGTGCCGAAAAAGAAAATAAGTGCGAATGCTGCGGAAAACCACTAGAAAATAAGAGTGCTATGGATTTGGAAATTGAAGATCGGATGAGTAAAGATAAATTAAATGTTGAAATAAGCGAAGATGAGTTCAGGGCTTACGTTTACCTACAAAAATCCGGCGTAATCAATATGAACAATTTTAGTGTAATAACTAATTGTACCGGACTTACCAATGAACAATGTTTTTTTATTATGGGAAACTATAAAAAGCTACAAAGGAAATATCCAAATAACAAACAAGGAGATTAAAAATGGAGATGAAACTATATATTATTACAGCAAAACAAGATGTTGGGTGGGATGAATATGCTGGTTTTGTATTATATGCTAGATCACCAAAAGATGCACGTAAACTTGCAGCAACAGAAACGGAAGATAGAGAAAAAAATACTTGGCTTAACCCTCGCTTGTCTACATTAAAAGAATTATCGTCTACATCAAAAAATGAAGGTGTGGTAATGTATGACTTTAAGGCCGGATAGAAAATTAGAAGGAGTTGATATGAAAGATTTGGACGGTAGGGAAATTAAACTTGGTGATCGTGTAGCAGTATCAAGAGGCGGTCGATATCACAGATTCTATACAGCAATGGTCATAAAGCTAACCGCAAAGATGGTTCGTGTTGAACCCGAAGGCGGAGGCCAAGCCAGTACAATTAATCCGGGGTCGTGTGTAATTATAGGTCGTAAAAAGGCTGAACCGGAGTTTTGTTTAAGCGGATCAAAGTTAAAAAGACAACTATAATTATTTATGAGGATATTAGTTAGGCTGCGCCAGCAAACATAATAGAAAATATTTTTAATTTAGTATTGACTTATAAAGAAGGTATGGTATAATGGACTCTGATATGAAGAACAAAATTATAAACCTAAAATTTCCAATTATGGACACTGACCTATTGACCATTTGGAATATGTTAGACACATTAAAAGAACAGGGATTAATATCAGACAAATTACGATACTCTATGGATTTATATAATGATATTGTGGACTGTAATTGCTTACATTTTTGGCACAAATATCTGTTTGATTATCTAGATGAACTCGCGCCGGATGGATATGTATTGTGGTATGGCGATGTCGGATGGTATTATAATAAAATAAAAACATAAAAGGGAAACAAATGATAGACAGAAATATAGATTTTATGAAATTTATAGAAAAGCACAAAGATAAAAATGCTATATCTTTAATAGCAAACAGCTTATATGTTTATCGCTGTAAAAAATTAAAGATCGACCCGATACAAAAATTAAATTCTATTCATTTCACAATTAAAGCGACAATTTATCGTCAAGCATATTACCAATGGTTATCATATTGTTTGGTTAAAAATATTATAAAAAACGGTGAAGTAAATGAAAGATTTGAAAATTTGATAAAAGACACTGGTAATGATATGCGATATTATATTGACGAAGCTATTGCAGTTATACCTTATTGGTTTTCACAAAAACATAATTTAAGAACTAGAGAAAGGGATTAATAATGACCGATGATACAACAGCTAAAACTACAGAACAGGATGCTGAACTGAAAATAGATACTTCTACTTCCTGGCATTCTTATCCTAAGATTTTTGCATTTGGACACAAGGCTATTAATAATATTATACTGGATAAACACGATATTATTGTAGAAGAAAAGGTGGATGGAAGTCAATTTTCTTTTGGTTCTTTTGGCGGGGAAGTTAGATGTAAGTCAAAACGGAAAGAAATTATATTGGATGCTCCTGATGGAATGTTTAAGAAAGCGGTGGAAGTCGTTATGTCGCTTGATCTTAAAGATGGCTTTACTTACCGGGCCGAGTATCTACAAAAACCCAAACATAATACTTTGGCATACAACAGACATCCTACGAACCACCTAATGATATTTGATATCAACGATGGTCACGAGTCTTACCTTTCACGCAAAGATAAAGAAGCAGAAGCAGAAAGATTAGGTTTAGAATGTGTTCCACTTCTTTTTGAAGGCCAAGTTACAGATATGAATGAATTGTTTGAGCTTATGGAACAAGAAAGTGTTCTTGGTGGGCCTACAATAGAAGGTTTTGTTCTTAAAAATTACAAACTGTTTATACGAGACAAAGTAATGATGGGCAAATATGTTTCTGATGCCTTTAAAGAAAAAAATCATAAGAGTTTTAGAAAACAAAATCCAAACAGCACAGATGTAATGCTTATGTTGTGTGATAAATTCCGAAGCGAGGCTCGATGGAACAAAGCAATTCAGCGCGTAAGAGATGATGGGGAACTACTTGGTGAGCCGAAAGATATTGGTAGACTGGTAAAAGAAATTCAATCCGATATTATAGAGGAATGCGCCGATGAAATTAAAGAAGCTCTTTATAAGTGGGCCATCCCACAGATTAACCGCAGAGCTATTGCCGGATTCCCTGAATTTTATAAGAAACTATTGGCAGAAGGACAGCCGGTAGATAAAAATTTAGAAGATGAATCTCCTGAATCTACAGAGAAAGAATAATATGAGGTTTATTAAAATCAGTGGACAACACATACAGTTCAAAATAACTGAACACGCCTGTCAAAGATACATTAAGCGTGTTAATCAACAAATTACTGAGTCTGTGGCGGCTAATCGTATAGCTGAACAAATACAAAACAATAAACGTCAGAACACGATAGGTGGCCACACGTATTATTGGTTTGATGAGAATAATGTATCAGGCTGTATTGTATGTAAAATAATAAAAAACAGGAACAAGAAAAATTTCAAAAAACGCCGGATAGTTACAACTATATTAGATGGGAAAACAAAGATCAGACCAAGAATATAATTAATGTTTTAGTTAAACTTTCCCGATTATCCGCTTGACTTTTGATAATTTTATGATAGAATACATAAAGTAAATTAAAAAGGAGATAAAAATGAAAGATGATAGAATTGGAGTCTTTATGATGGGAGTAGTCGTGGGGATTATAGCGTCTATAATTGTTACTCTATGTTGTGAATCAAAATTTAATCGCACGTTAAAAGTAGAAGCTGTCCAGCGTGACTACGCCGAGTGGATAGTAGATGATGAAGGCAAAGCGGAGTGGCGGTGGATTGAACCAGAACAAAGTATTTCGTCTATAAAAGAAAAATAATAAATAATTTTTTTTGACTTGACATTGGAAATTAATTTAGTATAATAGGTGTAACTTAAAAACTAAAAATAAGGAGATCAAATTATGAGCGAGGTTAAAGTAGTTTTTAATCCATTAACTGATGTTGATTACGACGAAATTCACATTACCGTCAGTAAGAAAATGTTGGACATATTACATCAGGCAGTTGCGTCAAAGGATTTTAAAGAAAAAACAGACAGTTATAATAACCATCGGTTTCAACGCCCTAGTGTTAAAAGAGAGATTATGTATCGTTATAATGAGTTTAATTACCTGTGGTCTTCAGAAATATTAAATGGCGATAAAATAAAAATTAAAGGATCTTATTCTGAATACTGTCAATTAATTAACAGACTGAAAGATAGTCACTTTAAATATATGATTGCCAATATTACCAACAGAGAACAATGTGAGTTTAATCTTAGTATTAATTTGAAGTCAGAATCTGATAAATAAAACATAATTTAAAATAGGGAAATTAAAATGAGTAAAATATTACCAAAAATGATAATTGGATTAGAGATTGAAGCAGAGATCCACGATTCAGTAGATATAACTGTTGGAACTTATCACGATGGTAATTCTATTAACGATGATTGGGCAGCAGAAGAAGATGGTTCATTAGACTGTTGGAGATGGGACGAGGATTATGCCACAATGGTAGAATTAGTATCAATACCTATGGAGCATACAGAAATTAGACCAGTGCTTCAAAAACTTATCCGGGAGGTTTTTGAAAATAGAAAATTTTCCGATGTAATAAACATTAATAGAACTTGCGGTAGCCATATTCATATATCGCTTGTTATGCCACATAAGCCTAATTCAAAATTACACCGTATGACATTTTGTGAAGGTGGAGATGTATACGACAGAGGTGATTATTATTGTGATTGTAACATTTGTAACGACAATGATACTATTCAAATATATAATAATCGTAAAATGTGGGCAATGGCGGGAAAATACCAAAACATTCCACTAACGGAACAGGCGCGAAACAATATTCGTAATGCCGTATATGCTTTTATTCCACAACCCGCAAAAGATAATTATTTTAGAGGTTATGCTAATAAAGTAAGAAAAGGACAAATTTTTCAATCAAGTAGAGATTCAGAATGGACTCCGGTAGAAGGCAATCATCATTATGAATACAGGAGTTTTAATTTACGAGGTATTGATAATTGGGAATCTTTTGTTGCGGCTTATGAAGCAGCAGTAAATGCCATATATTATAATTTAGTATTATCACCTAGCCGGGAAAGAGATGCTACTAAAATAGATTTATCTGAATTAACACCAGATATTGGGTCTATAACTATCGAAGTTGATGATTGTGTCAACGAAAATGACGATCCAGATATATCTTTCGTGGATAGGTTTTATGAAACATATATTGAAGAAGAACATAATTATGAAGCGCGACAAGCAACACGTAATAATTTTATAACATTAAACTGGCCCAATACAAGTAATTAAAAATTAAATATTACAACAAGAAAATAGGAGAAAAATTTAAATGTGCAATATTAACCTATTGATGAAAAAGATAAGCCAAAACGACCTGCCGTTTTTAGAAATGGCTTCGTTGCAGAGCTTCCAAAACAACGACGATGGAGAGGGTTATTTAACTCCACAATATACCAAAGTATCTGCAAACAAGATATTTATATCTCAGGAAGATAATATTATTGGACAGCCCTGGATAGCGATGCACGAAAGGCTTACAACCCACGGCACAGATGAAGAATACAATATTCAACCGATTAGAGAGTCTAATATTATCCTGCTACATAATGGTGTTTTATGGAATTATTATGATCAAATTAAATCTGACTCACGCATAATGACGGAAAACATTAATTCTAAAATAGATGAAAAGGTTGATACACAAAAAGCTATTGTTGATGAGTTTAGTAAAGCAGATGGTAGTAAGTCTATCTTGGTGTTCGACAGACTGACTGAAAAACTATATTATTACAAAAATCAGGATACTGCTTTTTTTGCTACCTACGGCGACAATAACTTTTTTGCCAGCACAAGTTTAGAAAATGTTGCAATGGCCGCTCGTTATTATGGTTGGGGCAAACCAAAAACTATTAAATCAGATACGTTATTTAGTGTAGGGAAAGGGCAATTTAAGCCAATTCAAAAAATTCAGGAAGCATTCAGTTATGACGCACAGGCTTGGGGTGGATATGATCGAATAGATAGGAAATATTACGGTAGTGGTGGCTATAACCGGAATGAACTTAATAATTCTGTAGAAAAAATACCGGCAACTGATAAAGAAGATGGGGAACTTGACCTTAATGATAAGGCAAACGATGGTAATATGTGGGAAGATGATATTAAGAGATATGAACAAAGAAAAGAAATCATTGATATTCTGTCGAGTTTTGATCTAGACAACTACCAAATAGATCAAGAAAACGGGATCGTTACTGCGTCGATTTCAAATTATAAAGACACATACGAGTTGGCAGAAATAGCAGCAGAAACAATCGGGGAACTAGGGCTTGCGACATATATTATCCCGATTGAATCACTGTATGATTGGTTTGGTTTTTAACTACTGAAAGGAAAACAAATGGCTGCATACTTTTGTAAAGACTGCTTAAGAAGAATGGATAGTATTTGTTCAACAACTAAAGATGATTGTGATATTTGTGGTGACATTAATTTGTTAGAAAACAGATTTAAGGTTGTCTACAAAGCACTTGAAGAATGTTCGAGAAATCATTGCACCGATTGCGACGGATGTGCGGTAGATGATGCCCTAAAACAACTGGAGGATTTATTTTAATGAGAGATTTTCAACGAAGTAAAGTATACAAGTGGGAACATAAATTCTTTGGCTTTCACGATAAAACATTAAATACTGCTAAAATATTTGATTTTATGGCTATGGCATATAAAATAACAAGACAATATAATTGCGACCCGGTAATAGTTGAAGAAAACTACCGATGGAAAAAAACTCTAGGCAAGGCCAATGCTTTTAAGATAACATTAAGGGCCAACCATCTTAAAATGTATATCTTTCTACACGAAATGGCCCACGTTATCAATAAACAAAAATTAGGTTTAGCTGATGATGCACACGGCGAAAATTTTATGGTAATCTATAACGACCTAACAACACGTTATATGGATATGGATAAAGATGAATTGCGCCAAACTCAAAAAATTGCCGATGTTAGGTTCAATTACTATCTGCCGTTTGAGCTTAATGATACTCGTTTATCAGCAGCTATTAATACTACAACCAGATAAAAGGAAAGCAGTTATGAAAGGAAAAAAACGAGAAGAAATACTGGATACGTGCCGAGCATTGGTCGATGTTCAAGAAAATATCTCATCCAATTACGTAAAAGCATTAATTGAAACTATTGACAATCAACGAGAAGCATTAAAACAAGAACACAAATTATATATACGCTCAGAAAATAATTATTTAGACGAAAGAATAAAACACGCTAGATTAAAAAGAAAACAAAAACAGAAATTAGATAAAGAAAAATGTGCAGGAAAATACACTGGCAAAAAGGTTAAGATCCCAGGTGGATTAGAACTGTTGTTAAAACATTAAATGGGCCGGAATATGGTAATGGTGGAGTAATATTAAACAAACCAGCACACGGAACAAGATATTGGAATATTGATGAGTTGAAAATTGTAGAGGAGAATAAAAATGGTTTGGATGAATCTTAAAGCGTTAAAAGAAAAATTAGAAAAAATGACACATCCACAGGTAATATGTTTAGATAAAGCAGAAACAGAAAAACTTATTAAAGATTTGGAATTTATATTAGACGAGGAATGTAAGCGTTGTCGTCAGGAAAATAAATGGACTCATTGTGAGCGATGTTATATTGATGATATGTATGGTCATACTTAAAAACTATAAAATAAAAAAATATTTTACTTGACATTACTAATAATTATGATATAATGATGGTAGCTAATGAGGGATTTGTGGTGTAATGGAAGCATAGGGGTCGAATCTCAGGCGCGGTTTCAAGTTCCGCCGAATCCCAGATCCAGAGAGGAACATTAGTTAGGGTAGTGTTAGCGCGACATTACCCGCTATTTAACTTTCTTTATAAGGACAACAATGGTGACTAGGGAAAAAATCAAACAGAAAGATACTAAATGGAAAGATGCATTTACCAGCTGGCGTCAGTGATATCAGTCTTCGCATAACTGAAAGTGTTGAAAATCAGGTGATCGATGTGCGATCAATGGAATTACGACCTGTATCAGCAAAAGAAGATAT
>SDBU01008238.1_pt1 | contig 11895 bp, 12 predicted proteins | sample 2277071 | NCBI WGS metagenome assembly SDBU01 (sample SAMN10397929, study PRJNA504765) | marine sediment metagenome | isolation source: marine sediment core GS08_GC12, 126 cmbsf | place: Arctic Ocean: Gakkel Ridge, Loki's castle | collected 2008
GGTATGAAGGGTAGTAACCAGGTCAGCGCCATCATCTACGGTAAGCTGGGGTTTATTATCCAGAGCGGTATTAATATGTTTATAGTAGGTTGCCTCATCCTCCCCCTTAATGGCGTTGGTGGCAATGCCATATTCCACTAAGGCAGCGGCGGCATCATCCTGGGTGCTGAGCGGGTTAGAGGCACATAGAACAAGGTCGGCTCCACCCTCCTTTAGAGTTAGCCCCAGGTTTGCCGTCTCGGTGGTAATATGGAGGCAAGCTGAGATTCGAATGCCCCGTAGCGGCTTTTCCACGGCAAACCTCTCCCTGATTAGCCTTACTACCGACATCTCGCGGGCAGCCCATTCTATCCGCCGCCGGCCGGATTCAGCTAGTGAAGGGTCTTTAATATCATATTGGTTAGGTAAGGTCATCGCCTACTCCTTAAGGGAAGGTTTCCCCCCTTCTCCTTTAACAATTTCATGCTATCTCTTTACCACGCCAGTTATGTACCAATCTTCAGGCGGGTCATAGTGGGTATCGACGGTTAAGTGAATAATATTAAGGTTCGGATATAAATTTTTCAAGTCGTTCAAGTCCACTTGTTCGAGCTTCTTTTTATTGTTGAGGTAGGCTTGTTCAGTTAAGGCGTTGGATTCGTAGTCCTCCTTGGTGCGTCTTAGTATCCGTGCTATCGCTACCTCCTGCGGACAGTCTGTTTGCAGGATGACCAGGGTCAGGTTGTGTTCAGCGGCTATGGCCGCCGCCCGATTCCTTAATGACTGGGTGATGAAGGTGGCATCAAAGATGACACCACTACTCTTTTTTAGACTCTCGTCTGCCTGTCTGAACATCTCGTCATAGACCATGGTTCGTTTATCCATATTTGAGGCGACTTTTTCATCAAAAATATTCTCGTTTTTCAGTACCTCCCGTCTAATCAGGTCGCTGCGAAGGAGAGAATAGCCTTTAATCCTGGCTACTTCCTCAGTCGTCTCGGTTTTCCAGGTGCCGGGAAGACCGCAGGCGATAAGCAAAAAACCAGAGCCTAATTCGGTTTCTATAAATTTCCGGAACGGCTCTTTCAATTTGGTATCTCCTGCAGCAGAGAGTCGGCGTTCTTTGCTTGTTCTTCAATAATATACGATTCGGCAAGTTTAAAGTACCTCTTGGCGATAGCTAAAATCCTTGCCTTTTCCTCCGGTGAGATATGAGGGTCATCGAGTTTGAAGCCTTCCACCTTCCCCCGCACATAAGCCCGGTAGCACTTATAAAAATGAAGTAGCTCCAATAGCTCATTATCATGGCTCTGAGCTACATAGGCATTAACAAAGCTGTGGGATAGGTCAGCCCGTCCGTAATGGTCTAAATCCATAGCTAGGAAAGCAACCTCGGAGGCGACATCACAGTATCTGAATCTATCGTTAAATTCGATACAATCGTAGATGCAGATGCCATTGGTAAAGCAAATATGGGCGGCGTGAAGGTCGCCGTGGCAGTCCCTTATCCTGCCGTCAGCTACCCGCTTACGGAATAAAGGGGTATTTTTCTTGATAAAGCTATCTGTATAATCCTTGATATGCCGGTACTCCTCTCTGGTAATGGTGTTGCCAATATATGGTTCGGTCTGGCTGAAATTCTCCTCGGTATTCTGCATGATAGCCTCAAGGTTGCCAAAGGTGCTGATACTGGCGTTGGTTTCCGCATTCTGGTGGAAGTCTACCAGCTTTTGCGCTACGCTGGTTACCATTTCCGTTGACACCTGATTATTGGCTAGCAGCACATTCATCATAGCTTGCTGGGGGAGGCGACGCATTCTTACGGCATACTCTATTACTTCCCCCTGACCTTCCACCACAATATCACCCTTGTCTCGGGTTATGGGTACTACACCTAAATAAACATCAGGGCAGAGCCGCTGGTTAAGCTCAACCTCCCGCTGGCAATAGAACCGGCGCTTTTCCAGGGTCGTGTAGTTCAGGTAGCCCAGATTTACCGCCTTCTTTATCTTATATACATAATTATTGGTCAAGAAGACAAAAGACATCTGAGTTTGTACCACCGTTACCTCTGATGGAGTTTCAGGATAGGCTTTCGGGTCTAGCAACGCTTGAACCAACTCAGGTAGTGGCGGCATTAAGCTTTACTCCCGTCTCCTTGAGCCACTCTTTTACTTCCTCCAATATCCGGTGATGGTTGTCTCTGGTTACGGTAACTAAGGTCACCTGCGGCTGGCGCTTAATAGCGTCTGCCCAGGGATTAGGGTTGAGCATAATGGTTCCCAAAACCCGCTTCCCGCTGCTAATTATGTTTAAAGCAGTCTCTCTGAAGTTAGCCGAAAACAACTCCATCTTCCCGATTTCGTCAATGACTACTACATCACACTGCTGTGCGGCTCGACGTAGGGCGGGAACACCTACCCGGTCTAGAGCATCAGTGTCAACCCCATACTTACTCACCCGGTACGGGCGGTGAATATCAATATGAGCCAGTATGGCACTGTGCCCATCCAGGGTAATCAGCCTGAAGCCCTGCCTTGCCCCTCCGCTTCGTATTTCTTCAGTATAGAAACCCCCGGCGCTATCTTTCATCGCAGCTACGGCCTGTTTAATAATGCTGGTTTTCCCTGTCCCTGGTCTGCCGCTGAGCAAATAAACTTGCCTCATAAGCTGTTACCGTTATTTTTCAGGCGGTGCCGTTGCCTTCTTTTTTAATTCCAGCTTTTTTCTTTTATGCCGATGCTTGAGTACGGCTACTCTTTTTCTTTTGTTCATGGTTAATAATATAACCTAAATTAACTTTCCCTACCACTTTTGGTTTTGAACACCTCAATCTGGCATCCCATTTATAATTCCTCTCTAGGTGTAGTGTTTTCTTATCTCTACCGATAACTCAGCCAGTAGTTCTAAAGCTCGAGCGGCTGCCTCCTCAGTAGCCAGAGGTGCCAGCCCGCAGCTTGGGGTCAGCAATCCCTGTGCTATCAATTGCTTGAAGCGGATGCCCTTTCTGGTGAAGGGTGCCATTGCCTCCTCCAGGCGGTCTTTAAGGCTGGCTACCGTTTCCTTAGCCAGTGCCTCAGCTTCATTGGGGACAATTCCCCAGGCAATCGTCCCCTTCCTGTCCAGGAATTTTTTTATTTCGGTGGGGTAGAGAGATAGCGATTGAGCATAGTTGTATGCGTCAAAGCTCACTACATCAACACTGGTGTCAAGCAGAACCGACCAGTCGGTATTGCCGCAGCAGTGGACTCCCTTTAACCCGCTAATACCACTGAAAACCTCTTCCAGCAGGCTCACCACTTTCTCCTTGGACAGGGACATTGATACTGAGCCATAGGCAGACATATACGGTTCATCAACAAAGATAATGGTATTTGGGGAGATTTTGCTTAGCTCTTTTTCCTGCCAGGCTGCCTTTAGCCTGAGAAATTTAGCCACGGCATCACCGAGAATATCGTCATAGAGTATAGAGCGGCGGCTATCATCGGTAACGGTTAGTCCCCAGCTAATCGGGCCTATTATCTGTCCCTTAACTGCCAGAGGGGATAGATTCTCTAGAGCCAGGAAGCGGTGGAGTCCGGCGGCATATTCCGGGCTAATGGGGTATTTATCAATGTCGTTTTCCAGATAGGCAGCGTAGAGCTGCTCCAGTGGTTTAGCTAAGTCCTGGGAGCGGTCAACGTAGATGCTATTCTCCTTGACCACCACGCCGGGGAACCCCTGGCTATACTGGACATACATATTTTCCGGGTAAGCGCGCTTGGGTAGCTGGGGCCAGGCGGGGATGTCCTTGAGGTATTTGATAACTTGAGAGCATGCCGCCTGGGGGTCGGTGTGGGGCATACTGCCAATAACCGTAGGTAGACAGCCGAATTCTAAATAAGGCATAGTGCCTTTAGCTATCTCCTTCAGTTAGATATTTGCCGATTAGCAGGTCAAGTTTTTTCCTCGGCGCGGCAGGTATGTGCTTGGGGTCGGTGACAATAGCCGTTTTCAATGCGGTGGCACAACTGCACCGGCGCTTATCCGATATTCTGGTAACGGTCAATTTAATAATTTCCCTTATTGTTTGAGTATTTTGACGCAGTGTCTCGATGATAGTGTCTATGGGACTTGGCTCGCAGTTTTCCTGCCAGCAATCATAGTCGGTAATGCCAGCGATAATAGAATAACATATTTCTGCCTCCCGTGCCAGCTTGGCTTCAGGCAGTGCCGTCATACCAATAATGTGAGCTCCCCAGGAGCGGTAGAGCTGTGATTCAGCCCGAGTGGAGAAAGCGGGACCCTCCATAGCTAAATAGGTTCCCTCTTGATGGACGGTAGCGCCTACTTCACGGGCGGTCTGGTATAAGATTTTACTCAGCACCGGGCAGAAAGGCTCGGCGAAGAGGACATGAGCGACAATGCCCTTGTCAAAAAAAGAACTTACCCGGCGCCGGGTGCGGTCAATAAGCTGGTCAGGGACAATCAGGTCGCCGGGCTTGATTTCTGACTTAAAGCTGCCGACGGCATTAACTGAGATAATCCACTCCACCCCCAGCGACTTCAGGGCATAGATATTGGCCCTGGCGGGTAGTTCGGTAGGCGAGATGCGGTGCCCCTTACCGTGCCGGGGCAGGAAGGCGAGTTCCACCCCCGCCAGGTTGCCGATGGTAATGACATCACTCGGCTTGCCGAAGGGTGTATTTATGTCAACTTCTTTAATATCGGTCAACCCTTCAATATTATAAAGCCCGCTCCCGCCGATAACCCCGATTTTCGCCTGTGGCATTAAGAGACCTCCTTTTTGGGATAGAATAAACCAATGATAATCCAAATATTTGGATATGCTCTCATAGTTCCGACATAAAAATGTGTGTCTCAATTGAATATAGCATTATATTCGTACTGATTACGAAAATATTTTTCCCATTCTTTGCCATATTGTCGGCTCCATTTACGAGAACTCTCACCAATTTCCCAATCAGTGATAGATAAAGTGTGACCACTGCAAGTCGTTTCTTTACAAAAGAACCGATATTTAAATTTAAGAGGGATTTTTTCGAGAGTTTTTATAGGTTTTCTGGAGAACATTGAGGGACGGTTGAGGGCAGCTAGTTCTTCTTCTGTCCAATGAGGTGATTCTTCGGGCTCTATTATTAACTCATTAATAACTCTCGGTTTGAAAAAACCTAAAGAAAAGTTATTCTTTTTTCTGGCATTTTGGAGATAGCAGAGAGAAGGCACTTCTAAAGGAGAAATGAATTGCTTGCGAAGTTTCCAATTATCTAATGTAGGTATAGGTTTTCCAAGAATTTGTATCGAATCTAAATCAATTTTATAGCTTTCTGGTCGAGGATCTGACGCTTTAGTTACTTTAACATTAATCCATTGGTATTTTTTAATATCATAATCTAAGTACCTATATGGAAGAGGAAATAAACGTATCCATTTGCCATCTTCGGTAATTCCGGCAGTACAAGACGCCTCCAGCATTTTCTTAGAAGGTAGAGGATACGTTTTAACTGTAATAAGTACCTTTTTCTCTGTATAAAGCGCCATTGTCTTTCTAAGATTCTTTTAAGAACTCAAACTGTATTACATAAACATATTCTTCGGGGTTCCACTTACCATGCAAGTTTTCCCACACTTGCTTGAATTTTTCTAAGGTGTATCCGCCTTCTCTTTTTGCATCTTCTTCAGTGAAATCACCCAGTTTTTTGCGTGATACTTTTTTAATTTCTAGGTCCGCAAAGTGTGTAATCTGTGCCCTAACAATTGAACCTACCTGTAATCTTGGGTCTTTTGCCTTTCTGGATGTTTGTGTCTTAACACCCTTAACAATCTCATCAGCATGGAGTTTAGAGAAAGGCAGAAATATTGGTGCTTCTTCAACGACTTCACGAAATATTTTCTCAATGGGTTTGTCTGGCTCACGTAGTATTTGCTGGGTAACTTTTGTAGCTATCCTTCGGGGAATTCTATTCTCTGCAATATGGTCTATCACTTCAGTGAACTTACTAGGCTCTTTAATACGATGACTTATTTGTACCGCAGTTCTGTAATCCACTTTGCCTTCTGGTACACTCCCACGTTCAGTTTGCGGTGCTATTCTTCTTTGTACCTCTAGTGGCATGTCAGTAGTATACAACCAACTGTTAACAGAAGACTCACTCACTCCTAACTGTTTAGCCAAGCTGGCTCTACTGGGATATTTATGTGGAAACTTATTCAACAAATTATTACATATTTTACCTTTTTCAACAGCAGTGAGTTCTTCTCTCTGAATATTTTCAATCAGGTTTATCTCCATGACTTCTTGGTCAGAGTACTCTTTAATGATTGCTGGTATTTTATCTAGCCTAGCCTGCTGAGCAGCTCTATATCGACGTTCTCCTATGACTATTTCGTAGCTCTCATTACTTGAAGGTCTAACGATAATTGGCTCGAGAACACCGACTCGCTTCATGCTCTCAGCTAGTTCATCTAAACCTGCTTTGGTAAATTCAAGCCTTGGATTTAATTTGTTCGGTTGTATCTTTTTCAATTCAATGTCAGGCATTCAGGAAACTCCTCTATTTAATTATCCCCTTTATCCCCTCCCCATACGGTTCTCTTATTATACCCCTTTCGGTGATGATGGCGGTGATGTAGCGGTGGGGGGTAATGTCAAAGGCGGGGTTGGCAGCTGGAGTGCCCTCAGGGGCGATACTTACCCCTTGAATATGGGTTACCTCTTCCGGTCTCCGCTCTTCAATCGGAATCTCCTCCCCGGAAGCCAGGGAGGGGTCAATGGTGGTGGTGGGGGCGGCGACATAGAAGGGGATGTTGTGCTCTTTAGCCAGCACCGCCAGGGTGTAGGTGCCAATCTTGTTGGCGGTATCACCATTGGCGGCGATGCGGTCGGCGCCAACAATGACGCAGTCAACCTCCCCTCGCCTCATAAAGTAGCCGGCCATAGAGTCGGTGATGAGGGCGAAGGGAATGTTAGCCTGTTTTAGCTCCCAGGTGGTGAGGCGTGCCCCTTGAAGCAGGGGGCGGGTCTCGGTGGCTAGTACTTTAATATTTTTGCCCTGCTCCTTTACCCAGGTAATCACTCCCAGCGCCGTGCCGTAACCGGTGGTAGCCAGAGGTCCGGTATTACAGTGGGTCAGGATGGTAAATCCGTCCTTGATTAGCTCGGCACCAGACTGGCTTAGCTGCCTGGTTGCCTCGGCCTCTTCAGCGTGTATCTTAACGGCTTCATTAACCAGTGCCGCTTTAATCTGGTCTATATCCTCACCGGTTTGGGCAACCCGCTCCATACGGTCAATAGCCCGGAACAGATTGCGGGCGGTGGGTCGGGTGTCGGCAATGGTCTGGATGATAGGGCGCAGCTTCTCCCGGAATTGGTCTTTGGACTCGGCTTTGATTTCCAGGGCGCCTAGGGCGATGCCATAAGCCCCCACTATGCCAATGACCGGTGCCCCCCTGACTTTCATTTCCCTGATGGCTGAGGCTATACTATGGTGGTCGCTGAGCTCCAGATAAGCCTCTTCCCGGGGAAGCCGGGTCTGGTCAAGGATTCTGAGGCTGTTGCCTGACCATTCTATTGGTTCTACTTTAGCTGGGGCCAACTTTATCTCCTTGCAGGTGGTGTGATTATAATGGTAATTTGTGTCAGAATTCAAGCGTTTAAGATGGCGCTGTGTCCTGGCTGAGGCTGGTTTTTCTTGACACGCTTAATAAAATCAAGGTAAACTTCTCTAATTCTACGGATACTTTCCACGCAGGTAGGTGTAAATGGCTGAAGACTCACTTGGTATTGAAGGGCTGAGGGATAAAATTGGGGTTGAGTGGCAAGCCGGGGTATATGAGATTGAGAAAGGGATGATACAGCGGTTTGCCCGGGCGATAGACGACCCCAATCCCCTGTGGCAGGATGAGGAATATGCCCGGAAAAGCAAGTACGGTGGCATTATGGCGCCACCAACCTTCATACTGACGGTAGGCTACGACCAGTTTCAGCAGCAGATGACAAGCTCAATGGGAGCCAGGCTTCACGGTGGCACCGAGCTTGAATGCTATCAGCCGGTTAGACCGGGTGATGTGATAACTGTTACCACTAAGGTTGCTAATATGCGTGAGCGGCAGGGCAGTAAGCTGGGCAAGATGGTGTTTGTGACCTTTGAGTTAACCTATAAAAATCAGAGGCAAGAACTGGTGGCTAAATGTCGCCAAATGCTTATTGGTTATTAGAGAAATATGGCTAAACAACCCTATTATGAAGATGTAGCGGTGGGCAGTGAAATCCCTGCCCTGGTTAAACAACCCACGACCCGTCAGCTGGTAATGTGGGCCGGGGCATCCGGCGATTATTATCAGATCCACTATGATAAGGATTTTGCTCAAGGCCGAGGCCTGCCCGGCGTCATTGTCCATGGTCAATTGACCGGTTGTTTCCTGGGTCAGCTAATTACCGACTGGATAGGTGAGCAGGGTAGCCTCAAGAAACTGACTTGTAGTTATAAGGGTATGAACTTTCCCGATGAGCCGCTTACTTGCAAAGGACAGGTAGTCAAGAAGTATGTTGAAGATGGGGAACACTATGTAGAGTGTAACCTCCGGGCCGAGAACGCGAAGGGGGAGAAGACAGTATCAGGTACGGCGGTGGTCACTCTGCCCTCCAGAGGCTGAAGATTCTAATTTGATTTTTGTTTCCTTCGTGCTTACGAAACGCATTAAGTTTCCGTTTGCCGTTCTTCCCACTGCTCACGGTGTATCTCCATAAGCACGAAGTTACAACCATCCCTGACCATATGCCCGTATGGAGTGAAGTGGCATTTTTCAAAGCACTTCTGTGCCCGACTGTTTCCATCCAGGGTCTTCAGGTAGATGCGTTTGAGGTTTGACTGGCGGAAAATATAGTGGAGCAGGGTGGCTACGGCATCGGTACCGTAGCCCTTATCCCAGTAGTCCCGATTACCAATCATAATACCCAGTTCCGCCTCGCTTTTGGTCGCATTAACTTCATAATACATGCAGTTGCCAATGTGCTTACCATCTATGGTCTCTATAGCCAATGGGTGTCTGCTTGGAGATGGGTAGCGTAATTCGCTAGCGCAGCTTGATAGATACTCCGGGAAGGTGATAGCCAGCGGTGGGATGGCATCAAGTTGAGCTAGTTCAGGGTCGGTTCGCCAGGTGTAGTCATCTACAGCATCGGCTAACCTTTTGTGGCGCAGTATAACCTTGCTGCCGGTAATCATTTTATTATCCTCAAGTATTTGACACTCAGGTAATACGTAAAAGACCACTTGTTCCTTTACACTTGAAGCTGGGCTTCTTCCATCTCAATCTTACGTAGTTTATCCATGCTTTCCAGGTGGTCAAGGTAAAGCACCCCGTTTATGTGGTCTATTTCATGCTCCAGGACCTGGGCCAGGAGTTCAGCCGCCTTAATTCGTATTTTCTTCCCACTGGGGTCAAGCCCCTTCACCGTAATTGACTCAGCGCGCTTAATTTCCCCAAAATAGCCCGGGACGCTGAGGCAACCCTCGTTTACCAGGCGTTCCCCCTTTCTCCGCACCACCTCAGGGTTAATTAAGACTATAGATTCCTCTTCAGGCATGCTAATAACAATCACTCGTAAGGGAACGCCTACTTGCGGTGCCGCCAGTCCCACCCCGCTGGCAGAGTGCATGGTTTCAAGCATATTGTCTATCAGCTTCTGAACCGAGTCATCAATAACCCGGACTCGCTTTGATTTCTGCTTCAGTATTGGGTTGGGAAAGTGATAAATAGGTAAAACCGCCATCTAACCTTCACTAAATCTATTGTCTACGTAAAATTATAGCTGACACAAGGCTACATTGTAAACCTGAATCTGGCTGAGTCTTCAACAAAAAGGGGAATGTAGAGGGATAAGGCCGGCAATTTCAGGTTAAACCTACCGGGTCAATGTCTACCGTCCAGCTCTGAGGGGTGGGTATTTGAGATAGAAAAGCAGAGAGGTCAGAACCACGAAGTATTAACTGCCAGCGGAACCTGCCCCGCAGCCGGTGAATAAAGGCGGGCGCCGGGCCGATAAAACTGAGGTCGGCTATTCCCTTTGAGTCTCTTTCTGTAATAAGAAGCTGCTTCATTCTTTCTGCCTCCCTCTGGCAGAGAGCATCATTAGTATGGCTATAAACCAGGCGAGCCAGATTGGAGAAGGGGGGATTATGAAGCTGGCGTCGATAGGCGATTTCCTGGTCATAGAAAAGAGCGTAGTCGTGTTTAGCGGCTGCCTGAATGGCGTAGTGCTCGGGGCAGAAGGTCTGAATGATAACCCGTCCGCCCAGAGTGCCGCGGCCTGCCCTCCCGGCCACCTGGCTCAGGAGCTGAAAGGTTCTCTCCCCGGCCCGAAAGTCAGGCAGGTTTAAACCGGTATCGGCGCTAACTACCCCCACCAAAGTAACCAGGGGTAAGTCCAATCCCTTGGCAATCATCTGGGTGCCAATAAGAATATCAGCCTCGTGGGCACGCAACTTGTCCAGAATTTCCTGGTGTGAATATTTCTGTTTGGTAACATCGCTATCCCAGCGCAGCAGTCTGGCTCGGGGGAAGGTATAACCGGCTTCTTGCTCCAACTTTTGGGTACCAGTGCCTAAAAATCTTATCCGGCGACTCAGGCACTGCGGGCAAGTCTGAGGCACTGGTATTCTGTAGTTACACTGGTGGCAGACTAAGGCATCCTCAGTAGCATGATGAGTGAGGGTAACTTCACAGCGCTTGCAGCGGAGGACAAAGCCACAGTTGCGGCATTGAATAAAGGCGGCGGTCCCCCGCCGATTAAGAAATAGAATCACCTGCTCTCTGTCGGCTATGGCCTTAGTCGTAGCCTGTGACAAAGCGCGACTGAAAAGGCTTCGGTTGCCTGCCTTAAGCTCCTGTCTGGAATTTACTACCTCAACCTGGGGTAGGGGTGAACTTTCGCCGAGGATGACCCGCTCCGGAAGCTCAAGCAGGCGATAGTCTCTCCTTTGGGCGTGGTAGAAAGTCTCTACATCAGGAGTAGCACTACCGAGAATAACTACGGCTCCGGTTAACTCCGCCAGCTTTAAAGCTACATCACGAGCGTGGTAGCGGGGTGATTTATCGTGCTGCTTATAGGTCCATTCATGCTCCTCATCAATAACAATAAGACCCAGGTCGGGTTGGGGGGCGAAAATAGCGCTCCTGGGACCGATAACCACATCAAATTCCCCGTTCCTTAGGCGCTGCCACTCGTCAAATCGCTCACCCAGGGAGAGCTTACTGTGCAGGACTGCCACCTTATTGGGAAAGCGGGCGGCAAATCGCTCTATAGTCTGGGGAGTAAGGGCAATTTCGGGAACCAGAACAATACCCCGCTTGCCTAGCCTCACCGCCTCCGCCAGAGCCTGCAGATAGATTTCTGTCTTGCCGCTGCCAGTAACCCCGTGGAGCAGGAAAACCGGTGAAGCCTGTCCCTGGGTCATCTGGAGCAGGCTGGTTTGAATAGACTTGAAGGCTGTTTCTTGGGCAGTGGTAAGAGTCAGTGGATAGGATGGGGTTATGTTCTGGTAGGAAATTGGTTCACGTCTTACCTGGATGTGCTGCACTGCGATTAAGCCCTTATTGACCAGGGTATCAGCCACTGTTTTATTACAGTTGACTCTCTGTCTGGCTTCGGCTAGAGGTACCGGTTTGGACTGTTGAGCCAGGAACTCGAGAAGAGTCACCTGTTTGTTGGCTCCTTTTTTACGTAGTCGGGCTACTTCCTGCTGAACCTCACCAGCATCAGCCGCCAGGTTGAGGTAAGGCTCTACCTTTGGTCTTGCCCTGACCGGCTCCATCTCATAGCTTCTCACGGCTAACCCTCGCCCGACCAGTTGTGAGACAATGGCCTGAGCCTTTTTCTTGCCCAGGGTCCTCTCCAGTTGCCTTAGGCTTACC
>SDBU01008239.1_pt1 | contig 11893 bp, 14 predicted proteins | sample 2277071 | NCBI WGS metagenome assembly SDBU01 (sample SAMN10397929, study PRJNA504765) | marine sediment metagenome | isolation source: marine sediment core GS08_GC12, 126 cmbsf | place: Arctic Ocean: Gakkel Ridge, Loki's castle | collected 2008
CGTCTAGGCAGGCCCAGGACACCGGGTTTTCAACCCGGCAACAGGGGTTCGAATCCCCTTGGGGCTATTCACGACAGTGGCTCGTCGCTCGTATCTCGGACGGCTAACAGGTAATCCGCCACAGGCGAACTTGTTCGCCGAGGTTTCCCTGGGGCTATTCAGAGTGATTATTTTCTACTTACTATTGACTACCGGGGAAGAACAGGAACTGAGCAGCCACTGAATCAAACCTGCAGGCCTGATATTTGCGTTTCGAATACCATAGTATCGTCCACAACGCCCTGAACGCTGACGGTGTATTTTCTGCGTTTGAACTTCGTGATGTGGCCGAGCAGATACAATCTCTGTCCCGGCTCAACCGGCGCACGAAACTTAGCTGAATCAATACCGGCAAAGCCGATAAAGCCCTCCGGTTCATAAATATGTTTTACGAAAAAACTGGAAAGCTGAGCGGCCGCCTCGACCATTATTACCGCCGGCATCAACGGCCGGCTTGGAATGTGACCGCGAATCCAGAATTCGCTGCTGGTTACATCCTTGCAGCCAAGAACCAGCAATCTCTTCTTGTCGTACCAAAGGATGCCGTCAAGCTGCTGCATTTCAAATCGCTGCGGATTTACTTTACCAATGGCTTCTTTGTCAAAGATTGGCTTTGCTTCCAAGTCTATCTGTGATAAATCAAACAGTAACGGCGGCGGCATAATTGATACCCAGAAAGTAAAACTTTGCACGGCTGACGCAAACCCCCATTAGTACCGGTCGGCCAATTAACCAAGCGGCACCGGGGTTGCACAATGTGTGCAACGGCTTGCCCTTACCAATCTCTCAGCGTTTGTGATGCCTTTTATTGGGTGGATCTGAGTTCAAGAACGCGGTTTCGCACCTTCTGGCAGGCCTGTTTGACTTCCTGCATCTGCTTGCGAACTCGTGTTCCCGCGGCCTTGTTGCCGCCCTCAGCTTTGCTGATATCGCCTTCAATTTCAACCACCAGCACCTTAAGAGCTTCGTACTCCTGCATCTAAATAATCCTCCACTTTAGGGTTCACAATTGCCAAGAAATTAAAGGCCGGTAATAGTTTTGTCAAAGAAAAATGGGTTTTTTGCAAAAAAAACCAATATTTATTTTAATCGAGTTTTTGCGACAAAACCCCCGAGGGGTAACAGCACGGCGTTCATATATGTCCGCTTCGGTTAGATACTGTCCGCTAAGTCTTTATGCATTCGGCGGTTAGGTGGTTTCTTCGAGTCGATTACGGAAAGAGCTTTTTGGTCAGTTCCACGATTCTTTTGCCGCGGCGGCTACACTGCTTTTTGACCCTCTGGTCGGGTGTGCCGATGGAGACCGGGCCATAATGGTCGCCTTGCGGGTCGCCGTGGACGACCATACCGGCGATGAGCATCGCCTCTATTATGCCCATAATCGTCGTCTCATTGCCGCCACCAATATTCGCAGCACTGGAAAAAGCAGCACCAACTTTGCCGTCCAATTTGCCGTGAAAGCTGACCGCCTCATCGAAAAGCTGCTTGATGGGCCCAGCCATATGGCCGTAATAAGTCGGCGAGCCGACAACAATCGCGTCATACTTGAGCAGGTCATCAGCCTTTACTTTATCGACAGGTTTGCACTCGGTCGACAGGCCGGCCTCGTTCATCGCCGAGGCTATTATCTCCGCCATCTGCTTTGTATTACCACTTCTTGAATAATAAATCACTATTCCCTTAGCCATTTTTGGTCCTTTCTATCTCACCTGTGGTTTTACACTACAATAAACAGAGCAGCCACGCCCGTCAAACAACGGCGGGCTTGCAATGACAACCTACTTTGTCTTTTTCTTAAGTGGGATTATTTCCATACCGAAGCCCTCGGGGATTTTGAACTCAAAAAGTTCCTTATCAATTTTTTCGTTAACTTCGGCTTCGAGGAATCTTATCTGGTAAATGTCTTCTTCGGTGTTGACGGCGATTATTTTTGCGGGCAGATACAGTTTTCTATCAATCCAAAAATCGATGGAAGTATAATCGCTGCTGTAAATCGAGTCCGGCCTGACTTTCAAATGCAGGTGAATGAAATCATTTGGCTCGCTCTGCTTTTGCTCAATCAGCTTTATTTCAAACTGTTTTTTCAAATCCTCTATTTTGTTAAAGCCTATTATGGGGAAATTTTCGCTGACCAACTCGAAGGCATCTACGGGCCGATTGGGTTCGGCCAATTGCTTCTTCGTAACTTGTCTGATTTGATAGTCGATGCGAGTTAGCCAGACGCCGTCGAAGATATAGTGCTCGATGTGTTTCTGCTGGTTTTCATCGTCCTGTTTAAGTGTTTGAAAATTTATTCTGAGTTTCGATTTTCCCCCGCACTTTTGATAATACAAACGGCCGGTTCGCAGGGTCTGCGATTCGAATAAAGGCTGGCTGAACAGATATTCGATTCGGCACTGGTAAGATTTAAGCTCGGCGGTCTTGCGGGTCAGCTGCTTTAGGGTGCTATCGAGAGAATTAACATCCGCCACTTTGTGCTGGCGATGACCTAAACTTGCCAGACATCCGCCGGCCCAGCAAGTGCCCATTGCCGCTAACAGCAATCCAAGCCCCGCGTAAAACGCGGGGCTAAATATCTGCGGGGTCTGTGGCTTTTTCATCATCAATAATTTGAAGTATTTGCTCAATTGTTTCAATAGTAAAATCGGCATAAGCGGTGAATTCATCGGCCCTGTTATGATTGGCCAGCAGGACGGCGAGCACCCCCGCCGCTCTTGCGCAGAGCATGTCGAAAAGGTAATCACCAACCAGAAGAGTCTCCTGCGGTTTTACTTTGAATTGCTCACAAATTCGCAACACACCGAAGGCATCGGGTTTAACCGGGCCGTCATTCCTATCCACGACAGCATCAAATTTTAAGCTGTGCCTTTTGGCGATAGCAAGAGCATTTTCGCGCCTGTTCCTCGTTAATATCCCAATATGTATACCTGCTGCCCGAAGCGCTTCGATGGTCTCTTTCGCGCCGGGATTGAGTCTGGATTCTATCACAGCTTGCTGCTCATGATAATGCAAAATCTTTTCGGCTTGCTGTCTTTGCTGCGGCGACATTTTCGCCACAGATTCCAAAACCGAGCCGGAATCCTTTGGCAGACCTATCTCTTCTCGAATGGCATCGAAATCAAAGTAAGGCTGAGTTATCGTGCCATCCAAATCGAATATTACTGCTTTAATTGACATATCTCATATTTCGCTTCACGCTTTTTTGCGAAGCATTTCGATGAAGTATCGGCCGGCCTGGCTCAAGATTTTATCTTTACGGACGATTATGCCGGTTGGTCTGACAAAATTTTCGTTAGAAAATGTAAGCGCCCTGATTGTACCGGCGGAAAGTTCCTGAACTATCGCCGTTTTCGGCAATATGCTCACACCGGAGTTTATCTCCACCGCACGCTTTATGGTCTCGATATTATCAAACTCCATAACCGGCCGGATAACTACGCTGTAGCGCTGCAGGATATTGTCTATCCATATCCTAGTAGGGACGTCCTTCTCAAAACTTATGAACCTTTCAAACTGCATCCTGTGAATATCAACCTGTGATTCGTCCGCCAGGGGATGCTTCGGACTGCACACCAAAACAAGCGGCTCATTCTGGAAGTCATATACGTCGAGCCTTTTCTCGCGTCTTGGGACCGCCACGAGCCCGATATCCACATCGCCGGCTAAAACCAGTTCGTAAATCCTCTCGGAACTAAAGTATTCGATATGGACATTGACCTTTGGGTACCTGACCATAAATTTCTTAACGTAGCTCGGCAGAGTGTGCATGCCGATACTGTAAATCGCGGCGACATTTATTCTACTGCCGGCCGAGGCTTTCAGGGCATTGAGCTGGCTTTTTAGCTGCTCGTATCTATCGAGCATATCCTTAGCAGCCTGGTAGAAAAGCTGCCCTTCTTTTGTAAGTTCGATGGGCCGTTTTTTTCGGTCGATTAACTGGCACTTATGGGTGAGTTCGAGTTGTGCGAGCTGCTGCGAAACCGCCGATTGACTCAGAAGATGTTTTTCAGCAGTCTTCGAGAAGCTAAGCAGCTCAGCCAAATCGCAGAATACCTTAAGCGTTTCTATATGCATTATAAGCTGCCCTGATGGATTGTATTACCATTAAGCCCTTGACGGCATTATTGAAATTAGTATATTACACTATTGTTACATTGTTCGCAAGGCAGTGTTGCAATTGTGCTATTAGCTTAACTTATTATAATAGTCGTTGAAAGCAGAAATTTCAGTTTCTAAATGGAGGTTACTCAAGTGGCAGCTAACGATTTAATCCAGGCCGTTTACGAACAAGTTCTCAGCCGCAATCCCGGCGAGGTCGAATTTCACCAGGCAGTTAAAGAAGTTCTGGATAGTTTAGGACCCGTGCTCGAGAAACACCCGGAATATGGCGAAGCCAAGATTCTTGAGAGGATTGTCGAGCCGGAAAGACAGATTATATTCCGCGTCCCCTGGCAGGACGATAAAGGTAACATTCACATCAATCGTGGCTTTCGCTTCGAGTTCAACAGCGCACTTGGTCCATATAAGGGCGGGCTGAGATTCCATCCTACCGCCAATGCCAGTATCCTGAAATTCCTTGGATTCGAACAGGTCTTCAAGAATTCTCTTACCACTTTGCCAATGGGCGGAGCTAAGGGCGGAGCAGACTTCAACCCAAAAGGCAAAAGCGACAACGAAGTTATGCGGTTCTGCCAGAGTTTTATGAATGAACTTTTCCGCCATGTTGGTCCGGATACCGATATCCCGGCAGGCGATATCGGGGTCGGGGGGCGCGAAATTGGCTTTATGTTCGGCCAATATAAACGCCTCCGCAACGAATTCACCGGCGTCTTCACTGGTAAAGGTCTCGAATGGGGCGGTTCGCTGATTCGTCCGGAAGCAACCGGCTACGGCTGTGTTTACTTTGCTGAGGAAATGCTAAAGAGCCGCGGTGAAAACTTCGAGGGCAAAATCTGCACCGTCTCGGGTTCGGGAAACGTAGCGCAGTACACCATAGAAAAACTCAACCAACTCGGCGCAAAGGCCGTCAGCCTATCCGACTCAAACGGCACAATCTATGACCCTGACGGTATTGACGCTGAGAAACTCGCGTTCGTATTGGAACTGAAGAACGTGCGACGCGGACGCATCAAGGAATACGCCAAGAAGTTCGGCGTTGAGTATCGCGAGGGCAAACGGCCTTGGGACATTAAATGCGATTGTGCCTTCCCAAGCGCAACACAAAACGAGATTAGCGGTGAAGACGCGAAAACACTCCTAAAGAACGGCTGCTACGTTGTCGCAGAGGGAGCCAATATGCCGAGTACGCCGGAAGCAATCGAACAGTTCATCAGCAATAAGATACTGTACGGCCCAGCCAAGGCGGCAAACGCCGGCGGAGTTGCAACCAGCGGTCTGGAAATGTCACAGAATGCAATGCGCCTTCGCTGGACACACGAAGAAGTCGATGAGCGACTCCACAATATTATGATTGCCATCCATAAGCAGTGCTATGAGGCGGCGCAAGAGTATGGCTGCCCGGGCAATCTCGTTGCCGGCGCCAATATCGCCGGGTTTATTAAAGTTGCAAATGCGATGCTCGCCCAAGGACTCGTATAGGCAAAAAACCTGACAGCAAATTTTGAAAGGATGCTCGTTGCTAAAACGGGCGTCCTTTTTTATTGCGTGACTCCAAAGCCGTGGTTACAATTCGCCGTGATGGAGAAGGATGTGGACATTAACAAAGTTGCGCGGCAGCACGCTGAGATGGACAATTTCTTTACGGGCGGGTTCGCAGTCAGGGATAGCAAAGCCAAGCAGAAACAAACAGAAGCCGACAAGGCGGCTGTTGCCGAGGCAGCCAAAGAGCTTGAAAAAATCGCCGATGAAACCCGACAGTGCCGTAAATGCGACTTAGGGTCGCTTCGGACCAACGCGGTACCGGGCGAAGGCAACTCAAAGGCACGCATAGTCTTTGTCGGAGAAGGCCCCGGCGCAGACGAAGATGCGCAGGGCAGACCCTTCGTCGGAAGGGCCGGCCAACTATTGGACAAAGTAATCGAAGCCTGCGGACTAAAGCGAAGTGACGTTTTCATATGCAATATCTTAAAGTGCCGTCCACCGGACAATCGCGACCCTGGCGCCGAAGAGATAATAAGCTGTCTGCCGTATCTTCAAAGACAAATTGAAATAATAGAGCCGGAGATTATTGTCGCTCTGGGCGCGCATGCAGCCAGAACGCTGCTGGATACCAACAAATCAATCGGCCAACTGCGAGGCCAGTTCCACGAATACTATGCCGGCTTAGGCAGACCGCCAATAAAACTTATGCCGACATATCATACTGCATATCTTTTGCGAAACTATTCGCAGGACAACCGCAGAAGGGTCTGGGAAGATATGAAAAAGGTGCTGACCGAGCTCGGCCTGCCAATTCCGCAACGAGGAAAAAAATGAATGGGGGAGCTTTTTTTAGTCTCTGGCATACAAAAAGGGCTGTGAGTAAACTCACAGCCCTTCAATTCACAAACGAAATTATAAAACCTACGTGCTCTTGCGTTTTCTTAACAAGGCCAGAGCACCAAAGCCAAGTAAGGCAATCGTGGCTGGTTCAGGGACGGCTGATTCGCTTGAGCCATCAGGAAATGCTATAACATGCATGCCGACTCGCAAAGTGCCGTCAAACAGTTCATCAATCACATCTTCAAGTGTGCCGCCATTAATTAAATCGAAAGTAACCTTAAGCCACTCTCCGGGGTTGTCAATACCCTTATGTGAAGGTGCATGCTCGCCCCCAATGCTGAACTCGAGGTCTGCTACAAACGGTGGGTCTAATAGCCCGCCTCCCGGCAGATTACCTGGCCCCGGATAAATCTGGTTAAAGCTGACCCCGGAACTGCCTTCTATACTGTTAATGTCTAAAAGCGTCCCGTCATCAAAGTATATTCTGGCTATGGAACAATCAGCATCGACAGTGCTATTATTATAGAATATGAACTCGACAATCTCAAAACCGTCGGTGACATCCATCATTAAAACTACGTTGGGATCATCATAATACGCACCGTTAGTGGTAAAGATCTCGAACTGAACCCCCATAAGCTGAGCGTGCGCACAAGGTGTCACACCCACGAGCAAGAACAACAGCACTACTAATAACGTCTTAACCCTCATCATCAAAAGTTGCTGAGCTCCTTAAGCTCATCTCCTCCTCGAGTCCTTTCTAAAAACTTCCTCTTCTAGTTTTTAAGGAAAAGCGTTGAAAGGGATTGATACACCCTCTCATCCTCTTCTCCTAATACGACATACGACGAATTTAAACTCTCTTAAAAAAACCTCTCTTCTTCGCTTTTTGAGGAAAAGAACGGAAAGGATTACATACAACCTCTCACACCCTTCTCCTAACAATGAATATAAGCTACATGTACATGAACGGTCTTATAATGTCAAGAAAAATTTTAAAAAAATTGAAAAATTTTTGAAAATTTTTTCCCCCTACTAACAACAGGATGAGTCTAATTGCCAAAAACCCCGATTTCAGCCTGAAAATTGCATTATCAGCTAAAGCAGTGGTTTTATCAGTCCTGCTTATACTTATTGATTGTGCAGCCGGATTTAGTCTGAAAAAGCATATTTTACGGCCGTATCAGAGCCACTTCTCCCATCGTTTCGGATTCGGCCGGTCCGCACGGGTAAAGATTTCATATCCCCCCAACCCGGTTTTGCTACCGTTGTTCGATGGAAAAGTTTTGCAGGAAATAGCCAAAGTCGTATGTACCCGTGAGTTTCATAGGTAAGTGGCTTGCCGTGGTGGCAGTAGTATTCGTGAAACTACTTTGGGATTTGGCATATACCGTTTCCGAGGGTTTTTGGGCAAATTCAGGGGGTGAAAATTGCGGCGGCGGTGCAAATTCGTTGACGTGTGGGCGCAATTCTGTTAAATATAACAATTTCATGAAAAACGGCATCTGTGAAAGTCGATTGTCAGTCTGTTCTTTGCCTGTGAATTATGTCTCTTGATGAACTGAGAAAGCGGATAGATAAGCTCGATGACCAGCTTGTGAAGCTGCTGAATGAGCGTGCGCGAGTTGTGGAGGAGATAGGCAAGCTCAAGAACAAGACAGCCAAGCCTATCTACGCACCCGACCGCGAAAAAGAGATTCTGGAGAAAATCATCAAGTCCAATGAGGGGCCTCTGCCGGACAAATGTCTTGTGTCAATCTGGCGTGAGCTGATGAGCGGTTCCTTCGTTCTGGAGCGGCCTTTGCGAATCGGCTACCTTGGGCCCGACGGCAGTTTCAGCCACACGGCGGCGATGCTCAAGTTCGGACAGAGCGTCGAATACGAGTCGCTTATCAGTGTGAGAAGCATCTTTGCTGAAGTCAGCAAGGGCCACTGCGATTTGGGACTGGTGCCGATAGAGAATTCGACAGGAGGGGGAGTGATAGAGACGCTCGATGCTCTGATAGATTCCGATGTGAAAGTATGCGCCGAGGTACTGATGGCAATTCACCACAGTCTTCTGGCGAACTGTTCGCTGGAAGAGGTCGAGAAGATTTACTCCAAGCCGGAAGTCTTCGCCCAGTGCCGAAACTGGCTAAGTGCTACCTTCAAGGAGGCACAAACAATCCCTGTTGCCTCAACTGCGAAGGCGGCACAAATGGCTGCGGCCGAACCGGCTGCCGCGGCGATCGGCTCGCGAGTCGCAGCGGAGCTGTACGGTCTGAGGATTATCTGTGAGAATATCGAGGATATCACCAACAATATAACGCGATTTCTGGTGATTAGCAAAGAAGACGCCAAGCCGACCGGCGAAGATAAAACAGCAATACTGTTCAGCACGGCGCATAAGGCGGGGGCCCTGGTTGATGTGCTCGCAGTTTTCAAGAAATACAACATCAATCTGACGAATATAGAGTCGCGGCCGAGTATGAAAAGAGAGTGGGAATATTATTTCTTTGTGGATTTTATCGGACACAGAACGGAAGAACAGGTTCAAAAGGGACTCGAAGAGGCACGTAAGCACTGCCTGCAGCTTTCGATATTGGGCAGTTTCCCGCGTGCAACAGAATTGCTTTAATCGTATTGCGTATTGCGTAATGGCTTTGTTATTCAGGAGAGTTTTATGAGAAAGCCGTTTGTGGCAGGCAACTGGAAAATGAACACCGATAGCCACAGCAGTGTAGCCTTGGCTGAGGCGGTCGCAGCCGGTTCGTCAGGCTTTGCCGGCTCGAGTGTTGATGTAGCAGTCATACCACCTTTTGTTTACCTTCAAGCGGTGGCCAAGGCTGTCAGCTCATCGCATATCGGCCTCGGCAGTCAGGATATCTACTTCGAGCAAAATGGGGCCTTCACCGGTGAGATAAGCGCCTCGATGCTGAAGGACATCGGCTGCACGTATGTACTGTGCGGACACTCGGAACGCCGACACGTAATCGGCGAGACTGACGAACTGGTAAATAAGAAGATTGCCGCTGCTATTGCCGGCGGGCTTCTGCCGATATTCTGTGTCGGTGAGCTGATTGAGCAGCGCAAGGCTGAAAAAACAAAAGAGGTAATAACACAGCAGATAGAAGCTGGGCTGGCTGGCTTGAGCACCGAGAAAGTTTCAGCGGTAACGATAGCCTATGAGCCGGTCTGGGCCATTGGGACGGGCCTGACGGCAACGTCCGAGCAGGCACAAGAGACGCACTGCTTAATACGGCAGCTTCTTGCAAAGATGTATAGTAAGCAGTTAGCACAGGAGATTCGCATCCAGTACGGCGGTTCGGTCAAGCCCGGTAACGCGGCGGAGCTGATGCAGGAGGAAGATGTGGACGGTCTGCTGGTCGGCGGTGCAAGTTTGAAAGCCGACGACTTTCTGGCGATAATTCAAGCGGCGGCGTAGGCCCAACAGTTATTGAAAATCGAAATTATATGAGAGGCTGAGATATGACAGGTTTACCATTATTAGCGGCGGCTTTCATTATGAAAGTAATTGTCAGTACTTTTGTCCTTTGCGCGGTGGCGCTTGTCTTGATTATTCTGATTCAAAAGGGCAGAGGCGGCGGTCTGGGCGGCATCTTCGGAGGCGGACTTGCCAGCGGGATTCTGGGCTCCAAAACAGGCGACTTCCTGACATGGGTAACGGTGTCGCTGGTGGGTTTGTTTCTGCTGCTGGCGGGTGTGCTGGCAAAATTTTACAAGCCGACAGTCAGCGATTTCGACGCTCCGGCGACTCAGCAGCAGATGCCGGAAAACTCACAACAGCCAAAACCAACCGCAACAGAAACTGACGTAAACTTATTTAATGAATAAAGCGAGGTTTTTCCAACAGTACGCCGGCATATCAACCGGAGGTACGCCAGTTACATTAGCTTGAAAGTATAACGTTATGATAAACAGTATGACCGGATTCGGCGATGGGCAGGGCCAGTTCAACGGTGTGACGTACGCTGTCGAAATAAGAGCGGTCAACAACCGTTACTTTAAGGCCAAGATAAAACTGCCGGAGTCTCTGGCGTTTCTTGAAGAATATATTGAAAAAGTGCTCCGCGAGAACCTGTCTCGCGGAATGGTGAATTATGTGCTCAGGCTCAAGAATGTGCCGGCGGAGGCGCTGTTTGAAATAGATGAAAAGGCGCTGCGTGTGTATATAGAGCGTTTGGGCCGGCTTGGCAGTTGCAGTGATACCAAATGCCAGATTGATATTGGCAGCCTGCTCGGCCTTCCCGGGATAGTGACGCCGGCATTGCCGGACGAGCAAACAGCCAAGCAAATTAAAAAGGTGGTTCTGAAAGTTACCAAACAGGCGATAGGGAAAGTCCAACAGATGCGTCAGGCCGAGGGTGCCGCTCTCGCGGCTGATTTGGACGGTCGCTGTAAAGCAATTCGCAAGGCACTTAAGCAGATACACGCTCGCAGCAAGGTAGTTCTGCAGGAATATCAGAAAAAGCTTAAGAAAAGAGCAGACGGGCTACTGGCCGAGGCGAAACTGAAACTGGACGAAGAGACGGTCGCCAGAGAGGTGGCGGTCTTCGCGGAGCGCTCAGACATATCGGAAGAGATTGCCCGATTAGGGTCGCACCTGCAGCAGTTTACTCAGAGCTGCCAGGCGGATGAGCAGGCCGGCCGTAAGCTGGACTTTATAACCCAGGAAATGCTAAGAGAAGCCAACACTATCGCCAGCAAGGCCTGCGATACAGAGATTGTCAATTGTGTGGTGGAAATAAAGTGTCAAATAGACCGAATCAAAGAACAGGTGCAAAATATAGCTTGAAAAGTAAAATCTAAAAAAGGTGACACAAAATTTTAACGCATCATTGTGAACAAACAAAAAACAAGAAAGGGCAAAATCGTAATAATAAGCGGGCCTTCAGGCGTAGGCAAAAGCACTATTTGTAAAGAGGTGGTTAAACGGTTAGATAATGTCTGCCTCAGTATCTCGGTAACAACCCGGCCGATGGCCGAGGCTGAAGTTGACGGACAGGATTACTGGTTTCTATCACAGCAGCAGTTCCGCAAACGCATCAACGAGGGCTCGCTGCTGGAATATGCCGAGGTTTTCGGGCATTTATACGGAACGCCAAAAGATAAAGTCGAAGTGGCACTTGGGGCCGGCAAAACCATCATTCTGGAAATCGACGTCCAGGGTGCCAGAGAAGTCAAGTCTGTGTATCCTGATGCGGTGATGGTTTTCATTTTTCCGCCGACGGAAAAAGAGCTGGCCCAGCGGATAAAGAACCGAGGCCGCGAAGGAATGGAAGCGGTTGAAGAAAGACTTGAAGGTGCAGATACGGAGTTTGCGGCGGCCTGGCAGTATTACGAACATATGGTCGTAAACGATGACCTGGAACAGGCGGTGAAAGAAGTGATACAAATTATCAAGCAAAACAGC